>Ga0334722_10003589_pt1 | contig 16598 bp, 15 predicted proteins | sample C3_bottom_MG_FD_207210 | JGI IMG/M metagenome (GOLD analysis project Ga0334722, IMG submission 207210) | Sediment microbial communities from Yellowstone Lake, YNP, Wyoming, USA - C3_bottom | ecosystem: Environmental > Aquatic > Freshwater > Lake > Sediment | place: USA: Wyoming | collected...
GTGATTGTAACACGAGAACGGCGAACATTCGGTGAGACCGTACCCTTCGTAGACGGGGCGACCAAATCGTTCCGTCCAGCGTCGCGAAATTTCCTGGGGCATGGTTGCCGCCGCCGAGAATTCGTAGCGAATCGACGAGAGATCGTACTTGCTTAAATCCATGTTCAGCAAATTGATGTAAATCGTCGGCACGGCGAAAAACATCGTGACGTGATCGCGCTGAATCGAATCGAGCACGACGTCGGGAACAAAGCGGCGATAGAGCATCAGCGTCCCGCACGCGAGAAACGTCGAGTTCATGATAAAGTTCTGACCAAAGACGTGCGTCGCCGGAAGAAACAACGCCATGCGATCATTCTGCGTAAAGCCCGCGTGATGCACCGTCGAATAATTGTTGGAGATCACGTTGCCGTGACTCAGCGTCGCGCCTTTCGGAAAGCCAGTCGTGCCCGATGTGTAAAGCAACACGGCGGGGTCGTCGCGTTCCATGTTCTCCGATTTGCAATCGCTCGCGCCTTTGCTCACCCAATCGCCCACCGTCGGATTGCCCTGCGCGTCGCCGCTGACGACGACCAGGTGCTTGACCGAGGGGCATTGCGCGCGCGGAACATTCGGCACGAGGTCGCCCGTCGTGAAAACGACGACTGTGCCTGAGTCGTTCAGAATGTATTTGACCTCTTCGGTCTTGTACAAGCCGTTGATCGAAACGGCAATCGCGCCAATTTTTTGCGCGGCGAGATAGCACAGCGCAAACTCTGGACAATTGGCGAGATACAGCGCAACGCGGTCGCCGCGCGCGACGCCGTTCGCCTTGAGCGCGTTCGCCAAGCGATTGGCGCGCGTGTTCAAATCGCCGTACGTCCACGTTGCGCCTTCAAAAATAATTGCGGCGCGATCAGGAAAAAATTTCGCCGCGCGTTCGACGTGTTGTGAGATGTTCATGGACCCCCCAGTAATCAGAAGCCAGTAGTCAGAAGAACTCGATGCGATGTTTGCGCCGCACTTTAATTCGCGTTCTGCAATCCGATCAATTCCACGGACTGAAAAATTCCCAAAGCGAAGCGATAAAGAACAATGGCACGACCAACACGTAAATCCTCAGCACATCGCGAATCGCTTCGCGCGGCAGGTCGAACCACTTGTCACCTTGATAGTACGGTTTCGGACGAAAGAACGCGATGCCCAGGTTTACGCCCGCGCCCGCCGCCAGCGAGTACGGCACAAGTTGGAGGATCAACGTTAGGATGTAATAAGCCGCTTGAAACGGTTCTGAGAATCGGCTGACGCGCGCGCTATCCACTGAAACAATGCCGCCGACCCAGCCGCGATAGATGACCAGCGGATATGGGATGACAATCGCCATGCCGCCCACTGTGTCTGACGCAGCACCCAGGAACAGATTCCGACCGAAATCCCACAGCGCGGCTTGCAGTCGATCACCTTGCCGATACGCGATGGATGCTGGGTCGTCGGCATGGGCGCGGGCAACCAAACTATCTCGGACTGATAACGCAAACTCGTTGCCCGTATGCACCATGACGATTCCAATTAAAAGTGAAAGTGCGTAAGCGAGCGCGATAGTCAGGATTGGTATGCGCGCGCGCGATAAAGCGCGGACAATGTTTGTGGTTATTGGCATACGCATTTTACGTATAACGGTTTGCGTGAGTACCGTCTGGGCGGATGTGGATTTTGTTTGGAAACAGAAAAATGCTCCGAAAGCCGGATCGTACCCGCCTGCCCAGCGCACGCTTTGTTAGGCACGTTTTTATCTTAAACCTGCTTCTCTAATATCTTGCGGTTTTGCTAACCATCCAGTACACACTTTCCCTTTTATTTCCAGTCCAGCAGAAAGCAACAAATTCTTGTAAATATTGCCCCAATCCCTTCTTACGTCCATATCAAAATACGCCAATCCTAAATACCCCACAACATTTTTCGTTTTCATCAACCAATGAGTGTGGACGACTTGTTTCGTTGGGAGGATGCCAACACCTACTCCATATACAACAAATTTTATTTCTTGGTTCTGTTTGAGGTTCTCTAGGAATGTGGAGTCCAAATCTTTTGTTGTAACTGACATTCCAAAAGCCACATTAGTCAGATAACTTCCTAACTTGGCAAGTGGTGTCGGTTCGCCAAACATATCAACATTGCCAATATCACCATGAAACCCAACCAATGAAGATTTTAGAGATTCCCATCCACCATCAGGCTGTAAGGCTTTGCCAAGAGATCTAAGTAATTCTCCTTCCACATATTGTCCATATGCTGTGGAGATTTGCTTTGATATTGTGTCTGAATTGAATAGAAATAATGCGATAGGCGAGCCACCCCAATACCTACCATCATCCCATGCGGTTTGACTTTGAGGGGATGACTTGCTTTCTTTATTGTCGAACAGATTTTTTATGAAATCCATTTCGAAACTCCTTTTTATTTTGCACGGGCGGGCTAACGGCAAGTGTTAGCGGCAGGCGGGGTATTGGCAGAAAAAACTTCGAGCGTAGATTCTGCTTTTCGGGCAGAATCCCCTCAGGCGGGACAACGCCCCCGCCTGTCCGCTGCACACAATGTTAGGCCGCCATTAAAATGGTTTCATATTCTTGTACTCCAGAGCTGCTATTGTATGTAGTTCGGATAAGAGCCTTATAAGTTCGTATGAATGTTTCTGCAGATGCCAGATTGATTCAATGACTCGCTCTCTTGGTGTTTGCTGGCGTGTCGCAATTACTATTCGATTGGCTAGTTCATGAAGTTCTCGGTGCGCAAATCCTAATTGCTCAAATAATAACGTGCCACGAAACCTTTGGCCTTCTTTAGAATACCACTTTCCAAAGAGACATTCATTGGGGTCAAGACAGGGTAAGCGATCATAGGCTTGTTGGCGCGTCTTTTCATCTTGTTCAGCGATAATATTCAATATCTCTCTCACGAAATCTCGCCGCCAGTCAACATGGTCTTGTTGCGCCAGATGAATCAGACCAAGAGGAGGAACGTGCAAATAACAAGGATTCTTTGAGAGATAGGATAATAAGTCTGTTAAAGGCAACGGCGGACTGAAATAATAACCCTGCGCCTTGGTAGCGCCAAAGCAGAGCAGAAAATCAAAAACTGCTTGCGACTCAACCCCCTCTGCTATGGTTTCCATGCCTAACTGGTGAGCTAAGCCAATGCTGTGGCGGACAATTTGCGAGCTTTTCTCAACAGCAAAAACTTCGACAACAAACCGTTGATCAATCTTTACCATAGTGACAGGTATATCTCTGATAAGACTAATGGACGAGTAACCTGTGCCGAAGTCGTCCAGGACAATTTGGATACCTACGTTGTCAAGAGCAACAAGCACCTTACGTATTCGATCGTTCAGTACGAGGGATTGGCTTTCTGTAATTTCAATAGAAAAGTTATTTAGGGAAGTCTGATGGTTTTGGATTTCTAGTAGCACATTTTCGGCAAAATCGCTTACCGTTAAATCCTGCGTTGACACATTCAGCGCAACCATCAGAGTGGGGTCAACCTGATGAATAGCCTTCAAATCAGTAAGGAGTTTAGGAAGCATTGTTCGAGTAATTCTTGTGATAATTCCCGACTCTTCGGCCAATGGGATAAACATTGAGGGAGAGATGATTGAACCATCAGCATGTAACCAACGAATAAGTGCTTCTACGCCACATGGTTTGCCTGTGACTAATGAAATGATGGGCTGATAAAAGAAAACAAGTTCATTATTATCCAGCGCATTGGTCAATGCTTCTAGCGTGATATTTTTATCTTTTGCCACTGACGTTCTCCTGTTGTCCACCATTGCTTGGCGGCCTAACTCTGTATTAGACCGCAACTTGCGGTATAAAACCCCACGTGGGGGAACATACAGCATTCTTGCCGTATAACAATTCACCCCACAGATCATCGCTACTTCTTCCCAGCCAACAACCAACGCTTCCGTCCTTGGTCCTCGGTCGCATTCGCGTTGGTCATTGGCTCATTTGCCATTGCGCCAGCACTAGATATCCGCCGTCATCCCGCAATCTCCCTGATTTCTTTTTCTGTGAGGATTCGATTGCGTTCCTTCGCCACATTCAGAATCGCTTTGACCTTTTCATCCGTCACCGGAATGCCGCGCGTCTCTAACCAAAAGCGCACGTTGTGATCGCCGCTCATCGGACCAATTTCGATTTTTTGTTTCAAGCCGAACATATCGGCGGGCACGCCCGAGTACACTCGATTCGCCAGCCAATCCTCGCCGCGCTTGAATGCTTTGACGACGGCTGCCGCGTGGACGCCCGCTTGCGTACGAAACGCATCTGCGCCAAAGACGGGATAATTGACCGGCACCGGCACTTCGCACACCTTTGCGATCAGATCGACGTACGCTTGCAGTTTCGACAAATCATTATCGATCCATTCGAGCAAGCGCATGTTGACGAGCAATTGGTCCATCGAGCAATTGCCGCACCGTTCGCCAATGCCAAGCGCGGTTCCGTGAATGCGCGTCGCGCCTGCGCTGGCGGCGGCGAGCGCGTTCATCACGCCCAAGCCGCGATCATTGTGTCCGTGAAAATCGATTCCGACCTTGCCGCCCGTGCGCGCGACAATCGTGCGCGCAAAGCGCACCAAGTTTTTTGCGCCGCTCGGCGTGCAATGCCCCACCGTATCCGATAAACAAATGCGCGACGCACCGCACTCGATGGCGGTCGTGTACAATTTCGTCAACGTCTCTGGATCGGCGCGCGTCGTGTCTTCCGTGACCATCATTACTGGGATATTGTGCTTGACCGCGAACGTCACCGACGCCTCGATATTTTTCAGCATCGCATCAATCGACCACTCTTCAACGTAGCGGCGAATCGGACTGGAGCCGATGAATGTACACGCTTCAATCGGAATACCGACCGCATCGATGATTTTGGCGAGCGGCTCAACATCGGCAAGCACCGTGCGACACGCCGCATTCGCCGCGATCTTGAGTTTCTGATCGCGAATCTCGGTCGCCAGCCGCGTCATATGCTCGACGTGATTCGGTCCCGCGCCAGGCAGACCCAGGTTCGCCGTGTGAATTCCCAGGTCGTTCATCAAATGCAACAGGCGAATCTTTTCTTCGATGGGCGGCGATTTCACCGACGGCGCTTGCAAGCCATCGCGCAACGTCTCGTCGTCGAACTGCACGGGGCGCAAGGGCGGCGGCAGAGTTTCGCCCATATCGTTCCAATCATAGATCAAATCGCGGTGCAGGTCTTGCAACACGGTCGATTCTTTTTCGGCAGTCATCGTGACAATCCTTTCTTTGGTAGTTGGGTGGTTAGGTGGTTAGGGTGTTCGCGAGCGTAGAGAATTCTTTTTCGCAGTGATATAAGCGTTTAATTGCGGAGCAAGCATTTTGAGTTGTTCTTGAATGCGCTCAATTTCATCGGCTTGTCCCATCTTGCGCCGACTGGCTTTTCCTAGCCAATCTTTGGTCTCATACAACGATCCTCGCGCATAGTACAGAAAGAGTGGAACATCGCCGCCGTGATGTCGTCCATACGATTCTGCGATGTTGGCGCTGATCGAATCGGCGGCACGGACAAGTTGCTTGCCTATCGTGTCTCGCTCAAAAATTTTCCAAGTTGCTACTTGATTCCAAACCGCATCAGCAATCTCGGTGGCTAGAACATATACCCTTGTCTCTTCTAGACTTTGATACATCGTTATCTCCCCAGAGAGTTTGCGCCCTAGCCACCCAACAACCGAACTACCTAACCACCCAACACCCTACGCCGTCAACTCGCGTCGATCAATAATTCGCTTCGCCTTGCCTTCACTGCGTTGAATCGCGTGCGGCTCGACGACTTTGACCTTGGAGGTGATGCCGAGCGTTTCATTCAAATCGTTGTAAATCTTTTGCTCGGTCTGCTTGACCCAGTATTCGCCGCGCTTCCACAATTCTGCCGATGCTTCCGCCCAAACTTCCAACTCGTCCAAGCGATCTTTGGGACGGTCGATAATGATGAGGTAATGCGGTTCGAGTCCATCGACTGCGAGCAAAACACTTTCGATGCTCGATGGAAAGACGTTGACACCGCGAATGATGAGCATGTCGTCGGTGCGTCCTTTGACTTTGCTCATCCGCGCCATCGTGCGACCGCACGCGCATTTTTCTCGATTCAAGATCACGCGGTCGCGTGTGCGATACCGCAACAACGGCTGACCTTCTTTCGTAATCGATGTGAACACCAGCTCGCCCACCTTACCATCTTCGACTGGCTCCGCCGTGTCGGGATCGATAATCTCCGGTAGGAAATGATCTTCGGCGATGTGCAAACCTTCGTGATACGGACATTCGACGGCGACGCCGGGTCCGACCATTTCGGTTAAACCGTAAATATCGAACGCCTCCAAATTCATCTTGGCTTCGATCTCTTCGCGCATTTCGTCTGTCCACGGCTCTGCGCCAAAAATGCCCACGCGAATTTTCATGCGGCTCGCAAAATCGACGCCCATTTCGGCGGCGGTTTCCGCCAGCACCAACGCGTACGACGGCGTGCAGGTCAGCGCGGTTGCGCCGAAATCTTCCATCAGCATAATTTGTCGTTTCGACAAGCCGCCCGAAACTGGGACGACGGTCGCGCTCACGCGTTCCGCGCCGAGATGAAATCCCAGCCCGCCCGTGAACAAACCATAGCCGTACCCATTGTGCACAACATCTTTCGAGGTGACGCCCGCGGCGGTGAAGACGCGCGCCATCGTCTCGCCCCAGGTGTCCAAATCTTTCGCCGTGTAGGGACCGACGGTCGGTTTACCTGTCGTGCCGCTCGACGCGTGCAGACGAATAATTTTTTCCAGCGGCACAGTGAGCAAGCCGAATGGATAATTGTCGCGCAGGTCTTGCTTGGACGTGAATGGAAACTTTTTCAAATCCGCCAACGACTTGATGTCAGCGGGCTTGACGCCGCGCTCATCCATCACCTTTTTGTAGAACGGAACCTTGGTGTAACACAACTCGACCGTTTGTTGGAGCCGCGATAGTTGGAGTTTTTCCAAATCCTTGCGCGGCATCGTTTCCGCTTCCTTGTTCCAAATGAGCGGTGTTTGTTTGACCTTTCCCATTTTTGCTACTCCCTCCTTGGAATTGCAAATTTCAAATTGAATCGTGAAACGTGATGCGTGATACGTGTTCCATCTTCACGCATCACGTTTCACGATTCACGGTTTACGCAGTTACCTTTTCTCCCATGCGCCCAGCCCAAAATGCCTTTTTGTTTTCTTCCACATATTTCTGAGGCACGCGGCGCACGATCACATCGAGCCAGATTTCAGGATCGACATCTAGTTCGTGCGCCAGCGCGCCGAGCAGAACGGTGTTCGCCAGATTCTTGTTGCCCAGCCCTTGCGCGATTTCCAATCCATTGACGTATACGATCTTGTCCGTGACGGCGCGCAACGCCTTGTCGATTTCTGCGTCGCTGGGATACACCGCGTTGCCGACTGTCGCCGACATCGGCAAAATTTTTTGGCGATTGACGATGATCGTTCCGCCCGGTTTCAAATATTCCGTCCAGCGCGTGCTTTCCATCAACTCAAACGCGAGCAAATAATCGATGCGCCCTTTTTCGCCGAGCGGCGAGCCGACGTGTTGTCCCCACCGCACATGCGACTCCACCACGCCGCCGCGTTGCGAAAAACCATGCACTTCGCTTTTTTTCGCGTCGAGACCCAGCGACATCCCCACCTCGGCAATAATATCGCTCGCCGTCAACACACCCTGCCCGCCGACACCGGCGAGAAGAAAGTCTACTTTCTTATCCATGTTTCCTCCGAATTCGTAATTCAATCTCGATGCTTGTTACAGCCGGCTTTTTTGTCATTTCGAGGAGCGTAGTTTGCGACGAGAAATCTCACTCCACCTGGACAAAGATTTCTCGCTTCGCTCGAAATGACAAGAGAGTTGAATTTAGTTATTCACTTTGTCGATTGCATCATGCGGGCAAACTTGCGCGCAAATGTCACAGCCCACGCACAGCAACGGATCGATCAATGCGCGCGGCTGTTTGGTCGTCGGATCATTTTCGCCCTTGAAAATCGCGGGACAACCGACGCGGAAACACATACTGCACCCGTTGCATTTTTCGTTCACGTCATACGTGTACTTGGGCGGATATTCCGGCAGGAACACGCACGGTCCGCGCGAAATAATCACCGACGGACGATCCTTGATCGCCAACGCTTGCTTGACCGTCTTTTCAACCATCGGCTCATCGAACGCTTCGACGACGAACACATCTTCCACGCCCATTCCACGCACGACGGCTTCGATGTCGATCTTTTTTGTTTTCTGTCCTTGCAGCGTCACGCCCGTCCCAGGATTCTCTTGTTGACCGGTCATGCCCGTAATGTCGTTGTCGAGAATCATCACGGTGCTTGCGCCGCGATTGTAAATAATATTCGCGAGCGCGGGCATCCCCGCGTGAAAGAACGTCGAATCGCCGATGACGGCAACCCAGGGTGTCTTGTCGTCGTTCGCGCCAACCGCATCGATGCCTTGCGCGACGCCGAGTGACGCGCCCATGCAACCGATGGTGTCCATCGCATTGAACGGCGGCAGAACGCCGATGGAATAACAACCGATGTCGCCCGCGACGCGCAAACGTAATTTGCGAAGTGCGTAAAACGTCGAACGGTGCGGACAGCCAGGGCACAGCGCGGGCGGACGCGCGGGCGTTGCCATAGTTGCTGGCGCAGACACAATCTCTGGTTGCGGTAAACCCAGTTTGCGCGCGCCCTCGCGCACGACCGACAACGAAAACTCGTTGACCATCGGGAAAAATTCTTTGCCGACACACGGAATACCCATCGCCTTGATTTCGGTTTCGTAGAACGGATCGAGTTCTTCGACGATGACCAATTTATCAACCTGGGACGCAAACTCGCGGATCAATTTTTCGGGAAGGGGCCAGCTCATGCCCAGTTTCAAAAACGAATAACCCTCGAAAATTTCGCGCGCGTATTGGTACGCCACGCTTGACGTGACGATGCCAAATTGTTTATTACCCCATTCAATCCGATTGATGCTCGCCGTGTTGCCCCATTCCGCCAGTTTCTTGGTGCGCTCTTCGACAATCGGATGGCGGCGGCGCGAGTTGGCGGGAATCATCGCGTACTTGGACGAGTCGGGCGTGAACCCTTTGATCGGATGTGCGGCGCGCACTTGATCATCAGCCACATTCACCACCGATTTCGAGTGCGAGACGCGCGTGGTCGTGCGGAAAATGACCGGTGTATCAAATTGCTCGCTGAGGTCAAACGCCACCGCCATAAAATCGATGCACTCTTGCGAATCGGCGGGTTCGATGCACGGCACTTTGGCAAAGCGCGCATAGTTGCGATTGTCTTGTTCGTTCTGCGAACTCCACGCGCCGGGGTCGTCCGCACTCACAATCACCAAGCCGCCGTTCACGCCGGTGTACGCGAGATAGAACAGCGATTCGCTCGCCACGTTCAGTCCAACGTGTTTCATTGCTGCGAGCGAACGCGCGCCCGCATAGCACGCCCCCGCCGCAGAATCGAGCGCGACCTTTTCGTTGGGCGCCCATTCGGCGCGCACGCCTTCGTACTTTGCCAGGTTCTCCAGAATCTCGGTCGACGGCGTCCCAGGATACGCACTCGCATATTTCACACCCGCTAGATACGTGCCTAGCGCAACGGCTTCGTTACCGGAAAGTAATTTCTTCATTCTGCAATCTCCTTTATCGTGATACGTGAACCGTGATACGTGAGATCGACTAGTTACGCATCACGTATCACGCATCACTTTTTATTTTCGATTCGGACACACCGCGCAACTTTCAATCGTTGGGTCATCGAGACACGCGTATCTACCATCGGCGACATTACACCGCGACAATTGCAAGCGATCGCCTTTGCCCAGGTACGCCTTTTGCACGCCAGCGTCCGCCATCAATTCCTTCGCCGTGCCTTGCAACACAATGCGCCCCGTTTCGATGACGTAGCCCCGGTCGGCGACGCCCAACGCCGCGCGCGCGTTTTGTTCGACTAGCAAGATCGTCGTGCCGCGCTGGCGCAAATCGACGATGACGCGCATGATCTCGCGCACCATCAACGGCGCAAGACCAACGGAGGGTTCGTCGAGCATCAAGAGTTTTGGACGGCTCATCATCCCGCGCGCAATCGCCAGCATCTGCTGTTCGCCGCCCGACATGGTGCCCGCCGCTTGCTTTTGGCGTTTTTGCAGAATCGGAAATAGTTCAAATGCTTGCTCGATGTCTTGTTTGATTTGCTTATCGTGCCGCTGATACGCGCCGAGCAATAAATTGTCCATCACACTCATCGTCGCAAAAACCTGGCGTCGTTCGGGCACGTGTCCCAATCCGAGTTGGACAATTTTTTCCGCGCCAAGATGTGAAACGAGTTGATCGAAAAAATATACTTGACCTTGTCGCGGATTGATGACTCCGCACGCGGTATTGAGCAACGTTGTTTTGCCCGCGCCGTTCGCGCCGATCAACGCAATGATCTCGCCCGGCTGGACCTCCAAGCTAACCTGGTCCAGCGCGCGAATCTGCCCATAAAATGTGCTGACGTTATTTAGCTTCAACATCGTTCGCTCCCGCCGGCACAGCGGTAAAAACCTCGGCGCCGAGATAGGCGGCAATCACGCGTTCATCCTGCTGAACTTGCAAGGGCGTCCCATCGGCAATCTTGATCCCATAATCCAAAACCATCACACGGTCGGCAATGCCCATGACCAATTCCATATTGTGCTCCACCAGGACAACCGTCATGCCGCTCTCGCGCAATTGACGAATCAAATTATCCAGGTTATCGATATCTTTGCGTTGCAAGCCCGCGCCGGGTTCATCCAGCAAGAGCAACTTGGGTTCCGTCGCCATCGCGCGCGCAATTTCGACGAGGCGCTGTTGCCCAAACGACAAATAGCCGACCAATTGGTTCGCGCGTCTAGCCAGTCCAACCTTTTCCAAGCACAGCATCGCTTGTTCGTGAACCAAGCGTTCTTCGCGGCGCATCGCCGGCAAACGCAGCGCGGCTCCCACCAAGCCCGCCCGGCTTTTGGTGTGCCGCCCCACCAAAACATTTTCAAGTACCGTCATATTCGTAAACAATTGCAGATTTTGAAAAGTGCGCGCGAGACCGCGCGCGGCGCGCTCGTACGGCGCGGTATGCTCCAAGGATTTTCCGTCGAAGAATAACGTGCCGTCGTCGAGCGCATAGACGCCAGTGATCAAATTGAACAAGGTCGTCTTGCCCGCGCCGTTCGGACCGATGATCGCAAAAATTTCGCCGCGGGCGACATCGAACGATACGTTGTAAACTGCCAACACGCCGCCGAATTCTTTTTTCAGAGACTCGGCTTTCAGAATCGTTTCAGGCATGGGGAGCGACTCCCAATTCTTTGAGCGCTTGGCGATCCGCGCGCCAACGGCGATACCGCAGCAAGCTACCGGTCGTCAATCCTTCCGGCAAGAAAATCATAACGATCATCAAGATGAGTCCAAACGCAATAATCTCTTGCTCGCCCGACGCGCCGCTCAACAATTGCGGCAGAACATTTCGCAGCACCTCGGTCAACAGCGTGACCGCCGCCGCGCCAAAAATCGCGCCCCATACGCTCGCCAAACCGCCAATCGCCACCATCACGACCAACTCGACGGAGAGATTGATGCTGACCACCGACGGGCTGATGAGTCCAATCCAGAAAACGTAGAGACTGCCTGCGATGCTCGCGTAGACCGCGCCCAGCGAGAACACGGCAACCTTGTAATGCGCCGCATCGACGCCGAGCATTTCTGCCGCGATCTGGCTGCTGTGGATCGACCGCAGCGCGCGACCAAAACGCGAATTGACAATGTTCAACGATAAAGCCAGGATGACCAGCGTAATGAACCAGGCGACGTAGTACATCTGCACGTCGGTCTTGACCACCCAGCCACCAAGGGATAATTTCGGAATGCTACCGAGACCATTCGGACCGCCGGTCCAATCGGTCTGTTGCGTGAGAAACAAGGTAAAGATGACGTTCAATCCCAGAGTCGCCATCGCCAAATAATTTCCGCGCAATCGCAAAATGGGAATAGCGACGAAATACGCGATCCCACCGGTGATCGCCGCCGCGAGAAACATCGCCAGGATAGGCGGCAGACTCCAGCGGGTCGCCAGGATGCCGGTGAGATAACCGCCCATGCCGTAAAAGACCGCGTGTCCCAGCGAAATCTGCCCGGCGTAACCCATCAAGAGCGACAGCCCAATGGTGAGGATGGTAAATAGCGCGACGAAGATCATGACGCTGACCTGATAATTATTCGGCAGCACCAGCGGCAGAATCGCCATGACGACGCTCAATATCAGCAAGGTGATGAGATTGCTGTAACCCAATAATCGTTTCATCGAATTACAATCCGCTCTCTTGTTGTTTCGCGCCTTGCCCCAGGAGACCGCTGAGACGCGCGGCAAGAATCGCAAACAAGACGATAAAGGCAATGGCGTCTTTGTACGCCGACGAAATAAATCCCGCGCCGAGCGCTTCGAGAATTCCCAGGGTGATGCCGCCGATAACAGCACCCATGGCGCTATTCATCCCGCCCATGATTGCGGCGACAAAACCTTTCAGCCCCAACAGTTCGCCCGATTCATACGCCATCGGCGTGGAAGGCGCGATCACAATCCCGCCAATCGCGCCTATGGCTGCGCTCAACGCAAAAGAGAACATTGCCATCTTGTTGATGTCGATGCCCATCAAGCGCGCCGCAACGCGATTGATCGAACAGGCGCGCAATGCCTTGCCCAGCATCGTCCGTTCAAAGAAAAAATACAGCACCACCAAAATCACCAGCGTTGTGCCAATGACCCAAAAGTTTTGCAGGATCAAGTACGCGCCCATCCACTGAATCGGCGCGCCGGTTGTAAAATTAGGCAGACGAAACGGATCGGTGCTCCACACGATCAACGCCATGCCGCGCAATGCTATCGATGCGCCAATTGTGATGATGATGAGCGACACCACCGACGCGCCTTTCGCCGTCCGAATCGCCAATTGATAGAGCGCCATTCCGATCAGACTGACCACCGCCACCGAAGCGATAATCGCAATCGGCAGGGGCCAGTTGAGCGTGACGACAACGACGCGGTTAAACAAAGAGGTTTTTTCGGAAAAGGTAATGGCAAACATCGCACCCAGCATCGCAAATTCGCCTTGCGCAAAATTGATAATGCCGGTCACGTTATGAATGACGACGAAGCCGAGAGCGATCAAAGCATAAATGCTGCCGACCGTGAGACCCGCAAAAACCAGTTGAACAATTTGACTTTCAAGCGCCATGGATCCACCTTGCGACCGAGTAGGTGCGACGCACCTCGAAGGTGCGTCGCACCTTAGTTCAGGTTACTTGACGTCGGGCATGTTCTTGTAATCAGCGGGCGCAACGTAAACCCAGGTTCCCTTTTTGATTTCGTTCAGGACCATGGATTCTTTTGCAACGCCGGTGTGGTCACTGGCAGTCCAGTTGAAAATGCCGGTGATGCCGACAAAGTTCTTGACTCCACCATTTTCAAAAAAGTCCTGCAGTTTAACCGGGTCGGGTCCGACTTTTGCCAAACCCAGGATCGCGATCTGCACGGCGTCCCAGCCGTGACCGCCGAACGTGCTCAGCGACGCGCCTTTGGTGTACGCCGTATAGTCGGCGTCGTACTTCGCCAGGATCGGTTTTTGAACATCGGCGTCTGGCAAGACCTTGTAGGTCAACAGTTTGCCGATGGGGAACAAGATGCCTTCCGCGGAATCTTTGGCGAGGTTGATGAAATCGATGTTGCCGATGCCGTGATTGTGAACGATGGGAACGGTGAAGCCGAGTTGTTTGGCTTGCACGGTCAACGGCGCGCCTTCCGCCGCCGTGGCGTGAACGACGATGGCGCCGGGATTCAAACCTTTGATCTTGGTCAACTGTGCGGTGAAATCCTTGTCACCGGGCTGATAGAGCTCATCCGCGAGGACTTCGATTCCGGCGGCGGGGAAGATGGCTTTCATCGCATTGCGTGAATCTTGACCAAAGGCATTGTTGACGCCGATGGAGGCAATCTTGGTGATGCCTTTGGCTTTGAGGTAATCGGCTTGAACCTGGGTCACTGGCGTGTTGCTTTGCGGCGTCTTAAAGACCCATTTCTTTTCTTTGCCATCCGCGCCGGTCACGATCGTGCTGGCGGATGCCATCGAAATCAATGGGATCGAATTGGCGGTTGCATAATCCGCCATCGCCACGCTCGCGGGACTGCCGCTCGATCCGATCAAGACCGCAACCTTGTCTTGTTCGACCAGTTTCTTAGCGGCAAGCGTTGCCTTGCTGGCATCACTCGCATCGTCTTCGGTGACGATGGTGAGTTGATGCATCTTACCATCGGGACCTTTGATGCCTCCCGCTTTGTTGACCTGCTCCATCACCATGAGCGCGGTATCGCGTTCTGGAATACCGAGTGACGAGGTGGGACCTGTCACAGATGAAACGAAACCGATCTTGTACGGGTCGCCCGCGACTGGGGCGGCGGTGGGCGGCACAGTGGGTTTAACGGTGGGCGCAGCCGTTGGGGGTGCGGCGGTAGTTACGGCGGTCGGCGCAGGACCACAGGCGGCGAGCGCAGCCAAAATGACCAGACTCAGTGCCACCATCAGCAATACATGTCGTACTTTCATTTCTGCTCCTCCTAATTTGGAATGTGGAGGTTGGATGTTAGGCGTTGGAAAAGCGCGCGACCTCGCGCCCTAACTTCCATTCTCCAAGTTCGATTCTCCAACCTTGATTGTCGCGTCTTTGCATTTCAATTGCGAATCGCATCGCCTCCTTTCCTGGGTCAGGCGTGACGTTTATCGATCACGCGCACGGCTTTGCCGGGTGCGCGCGGCAGTTCGCCCGCCTTGACAAACTGCGGCTCGACGGTGAGTCCAACATAGTCATATAGTTCGCGCTTGACGCGCGCTGCCAGTTCAGAGGATAAAGGAGCAGAAATTTCGACGACCAGTTCCATGGTTTCATTGCCGCGCGGATCGTGCGCCAAAATAATTTGATAATCTGCCGCGACGCCATCCTGGCGCAGCAAGATCGTTTCGATTTGGCTAGGATAAAAGTTGACGCCTTTGTAAATAATCATATCGTCCGCGCGCCCGCGGAAACGACCGATGCGAAGATGCGTGCGCCCGCACGCGCATTTTTCGCGGGACAGAATGCGCGTCATGTCGCCGGTGCGATAACGAATCACGGGCAGCGCTTCACGCGTCAACGTCGTAATCACCATCTCGCCTTCGGTACCGTCGCTGACCGGCTCGCCCGTTTTCGGATTGATGATTTCGACGAGATAATGGTCTTGCCAGATATGCACGCCCTGGTGCGTGGCGCAATCGATGCCCATGCCCACGCCGCCGGTTTCCGTCATGCCGATAATATCGAACGTCTCGATCCCCATCTCGCGCTCGATTTTTTTGCGGAGTTCGTCGCTCCACATTTCCGAACCAAAGATGCCCACGCGCAATTTCGATTTTTTGAAATCGAAATTTTCCTCGCGCGCGGCTTCGATCAAGCGAAGGGGATATGTGGCGATGGCGGTCAACACGGTCGCGCCCAAATCTTGCATCAGTTGAAACTGCAACAAGGTGCGACCCGGACCAACGGGAATATAAAACGCGCCGATGGTTTCCGCGCCAAAGTGAAAACCGAATCCGCCGTTGGGCAAACCGAACGAGGGCGTGATTTGAATCACATCGGATGAAGTCACGCCAGCGGCGGTGTAACACCGCGCCATGATTTCGCCCCACTGCGCGATGTCGTTCTTGGTGTAAGGACAAATCACCGGCTTGCCGGTCGTGCCACTGCTCATCTGCATTCGCAGAAAATCTTTTTTCGGCGCACACGTCAAACCGAACGGATAGGCATCGCGCAAATCTTTTTTGGTGAGGAGGGGCAATCGCTTGATCGCGTCCAGCGATGTGATGGAATCGACGGCGGGCTTGCCTAGTCGTTCGTAATAAACCGGATTGGTTGCCGCAATGCGCGCGAGCGTAGAGCGCAGTCGCATCAATTGCAACTGTTCTAGTTCGCCCCGTTCCATGCTCTCGCAATCAGGTTGCCACATACACTCTCCAAAGTTGCCAAATGTGCCAAACAAGCCAAATGTGCCAAATAGATTTGGTAAGTTTGGCATATTTGGCTTATTTGATCTGTTGTCCTTGCGCAAAAGCTTTTTGATTCAGCGCTAAGAATTTTGCAGGAATGCGCTGACGCAAAATGGCGTCCCACGATTCTTGTTTCAACGGAATAAATGTGGATGCCGCGCCCAGCAAAATCAAACTGGCAACGCGCTCATTGCCCAAACTGCGCGCCATCTCGGTAGCGTTCAATGTCATCACACGAAACGGCTTCGTCTTGAGAAATCCAATCGGGTCATCGGGATATTTGACAGCGGTATTCAAATATGTCGGCTCGATTCGATGCTCGTTGATAATCAACACGCCGCCGGGTTTCAGATAATGCGCGTGCCGCACCGCTTCGAGTTTTTCAAACGCAACCATCACGTCGACTTGACCGCGCAGGTTGAGCGGC
>Ga0334722_10003591_pt1 | contig 16597 bp, 10 predicted proteins | sample C3_bottom_MG_FD_207210 | JGI IMG/M metagenome (GOLD analysis project Ga0334722, IMG submission 207210) | Sediment microbial communities from Yellowstone Lake, YNP, Wyoming, USA - C3_bottom | ecosystem: Environmental > Aquatic > Freshwater > Lake > Sediment | place: USA: Wyoming | collected...
TGGCTTTGAACTCGGCCGAGTAACGCTTGCGTTTTGTCTTGTTCATTGGGATGTGCCTCCATCGTCAGTGTGCGGCTGTCCACCTTAACACACTGTCCGAATTTCGGGGGCCACCTCTGTCTTAGTTTTGGAAATACACCTATGTGCATTCTTGATGCACGTTTCAATCTCCAATTGAAATTTATCATTCAACTCTGGAACAAGAATTTCACGGATTTTATACAGAAAGAGGTTTAACTGCACGTTACCGGTGCATTCGCGCAACGTTTGAAACCGCCCATATTTAGACAGCAAAAAAGTCGATAAAAAATAAGGACTGAAATAACTAATCTTTCTAATTATTCCGACATGTCTATCTGAATTCGCTGGCAGAATAGTTTCATCTACAACAGCACAATTGCCAATCGTTCCAACAGTTGAAATAATAACATCGCCGATTTTTAAGGACGTTCGTGGATTAGCACAGTGAGCCTCTTCTGAAATAAAAACATTTCGTGAAATATCAAATGTGTTTTGACGAGGAGAGGTTGCCGATATTAAATTTATACCACTTGTCTCTGAATAATCTATTGAAGTGTGTATTCCATCGGTAATATAAGAAAAACTACTAATCTTGTGTAGGTTGTGTCTCTGCAATCTTTTCAAAAACAGTATATTTTCTCGCTTAAAGTACTCCGCGTCTAATCGAGTTTCGTCATTTAGTGACTTGAAATCAACTTCTACAGCCTCCAGCCCTTCCAACAACGCCCGATAACGGGCTTCATCGAAAGGGCCTAGAGAAAAAAACTTAGCTGCTCCTTCTTGGCAAACTCAACAAAGGCCTCGGCAATTCCATCTTGGGTCAAGCCGTCGTGGTTAAAGAGGTCGTGTTTAACGATCAGGTGTTCGTGGGCATCCAACACAAATTCGTTGAGGTCTTGCGGCGTAGTTATGTATCGATCAATCGCCTCGGCGGTGCCGTTTTCGGCAGGCGGGTTTTCCGTGGTTTCCGATACCGGCAAATCCTTGCGTTTCACAAAGATCTTGTCGCCGCTGTTGTCTTTGCTAGGCTCTTTCATGGTGGCAAAGAAGATCGGGTAGTCGTCCATCCTGGGACAGAGTTTGTCGTCCCACTTTTGCACGAAGAGCACGCTGGTCTTGGTGCCGGTATGCGGCTTGAACACATTGCCATGTAAGCCCACCACCGCCAGGATGCGGCAATGGTCGGCTAGATACTCGCGGATGTCTTTGTCGCTGGAATTATTGAAGCGGCCTTGTGGCAAGACAATCGCCATGCGCCCGCCGGGCTTGATGAAGTTCAGATTGCGCTCGATAAACAGGATGTCGCGCCCGACATTGTTTTGGTCCTTGACCTTCACCTTGCGGAACGAACCGTCGGCCATCTTGTAGATGGTGTCAAAATTGGCCCGCAAGCACTCCGGGAAGGTCGGAACCCGCTGGGTGGCGTCCTCAATGTTCTTGTCGTTCTCATCGACCTTATTGACCTTGTCCAGACTGACGGAGCGGGCCAGCTCATACCTTGCCAGGATCCGGCTTTCCTTGATGTCGCCCGCAAAGGGTGGATTGGCCATGAGGATATCAAAGGAGAAATCCCGGTTCTGCTCTTTGACTGCCCGCTGTTTGCGCAGCTTCTTCCAGCCTTCGCCGTAGATGTCCGTCCAGGCCTGATCTTTGGTCTTTTCGTCCCAGCGTTCGTAATCCAGGGTGTTGAGGTGCAGCACGTTGGTTTGGCCGTCACCGGCAATCAGGTTCAGAGTCCGGCCCACGCGCACGGCCTTTTCGTCAAAGTCGATGGCGAATACTTTTTCCTGCACATAGGTTTCGCAACGGGCGGGCTTTTTCTCAGTGGTGAAGAGGTGGCTCTTATTCAGCCCCTCGTCTTTCATGATCTGTTCCCAGACATGGAAGATGGTGTGGACCGGGAAGCCGCAGCTACCGGCGGCTGTGTCGATCATGGTTTCATGCTCTTGCGGGTTGAGCATCTTGACGCACATGTCAATCACATAGCGCGGGGTGAAGTACTGCCCTTTCTCACCCTTGCTGCTCTTGTTGATGAGGTACTCGAAGGCCTCATCCACCACATCCAGATTGGAGTTAAACAGCTTCACGCCTTCCAATGACGAGACGCAGACGGCAAGATGGCTGGGGGTGAGGTCGATTTTGGCGCCATCAGGAAAGACGCCTTCCCACTTGTCACGGGCCTTGTCGAACAGGTCTTGGATTTTGGCCTTCAGTTCGGTTTCGGTGTCGCCGTAGTTTTTGAAAACGAGGTAGCGTTTCTTGTCGCGTCCGCTTTCCATTTCGTCGTACAGCTTGGTGAAGACGAGCTTGAACAGCTCCTCAAATACGTCCACCCCGGCGTTGGCGAGAACCTCATCCTCCATTTCCAGGATCAAGTCCTTGAGCGATTTCTTTTGATTGACCAGCTTGTCCATTTTGACCAAGTCATCAATCGTCCAGCGTGTGGTCAGGATGTCAGAGAGCTTTTCGAGAGCCGAAGGGATGGCGGGGATATCTTCAAAGTAGTTCGGATCTTTGCGGTGGTAGTAGGAAATACTGTCGCCATTGCTCCAGACCCCCATCGGAGCGCCACTGAAATTGCAGTAACTTTTGAGCTGTTCCTTGCCGTCTTTGAGTTTGGGCTTCTTCAGCTCCACCAAGATGTATGGGGTAGTTGTCTGATCCTTATCAAAGACACAGATATCAACCCGCTTTTTTTCACGGCCCCGGGTTACGTCGTATTCAACCGAAAGGCGGTTGACTGGATAGCCCAGGTCATCCTTGAGAACCATTAAATACAGCTGGCGCACCGCTTCTTCGGGCGTGAGCTTGATCGGCTTGCCGCGTACCAGGCAAGAAACGTAAGGGGCGGAATTCTTCTCCGTCTCCTTCATCGTGATGCTGGTCTCTAGTGCCTTGATTTGCGCCGGTTTGAATTGGGTGAGTTTGTAGGCGCTGTCTTTGAGCAGTTCCGCAAGTTTGATCGTCATGACGATTCCTCGTGCCGCGCTTGGTTAAGTTCTCATATCGTGGGGCAGATTCGCAGGCTCACCGAATACCTTTACCGCCTTGCAAGGGGTAAAAAGCGCAGCGCTCAGCATGTCAGTTCAACAAGCCGCTAAGTAGCGAAAATAACAGCTACCTGACAAGGTGAGTTGTTTCAAGGGATTTATCTTGTGCGGTTCGTCGCAAAGCAGATAGTCGAGGCAGGATTCCCAGGTCAACCGGCCCCGCGCAACTCCTCAACTCCCCCCTTACGTCTCACCAATAAAAAAAGGGTTTCCAGGAAAACCTGGAAACCCTTTGCAAAACTGGCGGAGCGGACGGGGCTCGAACCCGCGACCTCCGGCGTGACAGGCCGGCATTCTAACCGACTGAACTACCACTCCGCATATTTCTACTAATTTGGTGGGCGAAACAGGGATCGAACCTGTGACCCTCGGCTTGTAAGGCCGATGCTCTCCCAGCTGAGCTATTCGCCCGTGTTTCAGAGGCGCTCTTTTTAACAAAATCGGCTCTGGCCGTCAATAAAAAACACCGGCCAAAGGTAAAGAATATTTCTTAGCCCTTAATGGGCGGCCTTGGTGGCTTCCTCGGCGGTGGCGGCACAGAAACTTCCCACCATCGGCAGATTTTTAAAGAGCTTGTCTCCCTCGGGCAAAACCAGCGCCTTATCCAATACTTCGTCGATGGATTCTACCAGCTCGATCTCCAGACTTTTGACGATTTTTGCCGGAATCTCGGCCAAATCCCGTTCATTATCCTTAGGGATCAGCACCTTGCGGATATTGGCACGCTTGGCAGCCAACAGCTTTTCGGTAAGCCCGCCGATGGGCAGCACCCGCCCACGCAGGGTGATCTCGCCAGTCATGGCGATGTCCTTACGCACTGGCACCTGCATCAAGGCCGAAAGCATCGAGGTGGCCATGGTAATGCCCGCCGAAGGACCATCCTTGGGAATGGCGCCTTCCGGCACATGGATGTGGATATCGAGCTTCTGATAAAAATCCGAAGCAAAACCCAGACAGACCGAACGGGAACGGATATAACTCAGGGCGGCCTGGGCCGACTCCTGCATGACCTCACCGAGCTTGCCGGTGATGGTCAGTTGTCCCTTGCCCGGCATCAGCACGGTCTCGATTTGCAGCATCTCGCCGCCCACCTCGGTCCAGGCCAGGCCGGTAGCCATGCCGATCTCATCGGATTTTTCGGCCAGGCCAAAGCGATGCCGGGCCACCCCCAAATAGCCAGCCGCCGCCTTGGCGGAAAGCCGGTATTTCTTGGTCGGGTCTTTCTTCAACCTTTCCTTGGCGATCTTCCGGCAGATTGAGGCAATACTCCGCTCTAGATCACGCACCCCGGCCTCGCGGGTGTAGCTTCTAATGATCTCCATAACCGCCGCGTCGTGGAAAACGATGTCCTCGACCTGAAAGCCGTTGGCCTCCAACTGGCGCGGCACCAGGAAGTCCTGGGCGATGCGGAGCTTGTCCTCTTCGGTGTAACCGTTCAGCTTGATGATCTCCATCCGATCCCGCAACGGCGCCGGGATATTAGAGAGGCTGTTGGCGGTGGTGATGAAGAAGATATTGGAGAGATCGTAATCCAGATCCAAATAATGATCGTTAAAGGCGTTGTTTTGTTCCGGATCGAGAACTTCCAACAAGGCCGAGGCCGGATCACCCCGAAAGTCCATGGACATCTTGTCCACCTCGTCCAGACAGAACACGGGATTGTTGACCTTGGCCTTTTGCAGCGACTGGATAATCTTGCCGGGCATGGCGCCGATATAGGTGCGCCGATGACCGCGGACCTCCGCTTCATCCCTGACCCCACCCAGCGAGAGGCGAATGAACTCCCGCCCCATGGCCCGGGCCACTGATTTACACAACGAGGTTTTGCCGACGCCGGGAGGCCCGACCAGGCAGAGGATGGGACCCTTGAGCTTAAAGACCTGGGCCTGAACGGCCAGATATTCGAGGATCCGCTCTTTGGGTTTGGCGAGTCCGAAATGATCGGCCGCGAGAATATCCTCGGCCTTACGGATATCGATCAGGCTTTCGGAGAGGTCCAGCCAGGGCAGACCTAAGATGGCATCGATATAGTTCCGCACCACGGTGGCCTCGACCGACATGGGCTGCATCATCTTGAGTTTCTTAAATTCCTTTTCGACCCGATCACGGGCCGCTTCCGGCAGGTGTTTCTCCTGAATGGCCCGCTCCAACTCCGCCATTTCGGTGACCGGATCGTCGCCTTGGCCTAGCTCCTTCTGGAGGGCTCGGACCTGCTCGGAAAGATAGTAATCTCTCTGGGTTTTATCCATCTTCTGCTTGACCCGGGCCCGGATCCGCCCCTCGATGGAAGCGACCTCGATTTCCCGGTAGAGCAGACTGAGCAGGACCTCAAACCGGGCCTGGAGATCGACGGCCTCCAGAATTGCCTGCTTATCGGACGGTTTAACCGGTAAATGGGCGGCCAGGACATCGGCAAATTTGGCGGGAGAATCAATCTTGGCCACCGCCGCCAATACCTCCTGCGGCAGCTTCTTGCGATCCTTGGCGTACTCGTTGAAGGTCTCCTGAATCTCGCGCAGGTAGGCCACCCCTTCGGCCGGTTCCATAACCGGTTCAGCGGTTTCCTCGACCTCTACTTCCAGGTATTCGCCGAGATTAAAAAAGCGCAGGATCTTGGCCCGGCGTTTCCCCTCGACCAAGGCCTTGATGGTGCCGTCGGGCAGCTTGAGAAGCTGCATCACCTTGGCAATGGTGCCGAAATGGTAGATGCCCTCTTCGTTGGGCTCGTCGTCGGAAGGGTCTTTCTGGGTGGAGAGAAAGATCTCGGTGCGGCCGACCATGGCCTTTTCCAAGGCCTTGATCGACTTGTCGCGCCCTACCACCAGCGGCGCCACCATATGAGGGAAAAGCACGATATCCCGCAGCGACATCATGGGGTATCGGTTTACTGCACTCTGCTCGGACATGATTGTAGCTCTCTGAAGAAAGTTGGCCGTGGAACCGGGCAGTCACCTGCCCCCGCTAAATCCACACAGATTCCTAAACTAACCATCATTCCGACGATGGCAACTTTCAGGCGCTTTTCTTCTTCCCGCTGTCGAAAAGCACCACCGGGTAATCTCCGTTCATGATGACCTGTTCGCTGATCACGCACTCACGGGCATCGGACATGGAAGGCAATTCAAACATCACATCCAGCATCGCCTCCTCCATGACGGCGCGCAGGCCCCGCGCTCCAGATTTGCGTTTCATGGCCTCACGGGCAATGGCGGCCATGGCCCCTTCGGTGAAGCGCAGACGGATGTTGTCGTAAGCGAAAAGGCGTTCATATTGTTTGGTCAGGGCGTTCTTGGGTTCCCGCAGCACCCGGACCAGGTCGGCTTCTTCCAGCTCATCCATGGTGGCGATCACCGGCAGACGCCCCACCAGCTCGGGAATCAAGCCGAAACGGAGCAGATCCTCACTCCTGACCTCGGCCAGAATCTCGCCGATCTTCTTATTGTTGGTACTGACCACCTTGGCGCCGAAACCAATGGACTTGGTGCCAGTCCGTTTCTTAACCACTTCCTCCAGGCCGACGAAAGCGCCGCCGCAGATAAAGAGGATATTGGTGGTATCGATCTTGATATATTCCTGTTGCGGATGTTTGCGGCCGCCCTTGGGAGGGACGCTGGCAACGGTGCCCTCGATGATCTTCAACAGGGCCTGCTGCACGCCTTCGCCGGAGACATCCCGGGTAATGGAGGCGCTATCGGACTTACGGGCGATCTTGTCAATCTCGTCAATGTAAACGATACCCCGGCTGGCCTTTTGCACGTCGTGGTCGGCGGCTTGCAAAAGGTTGACCAGGATATTTTCGACATCCTCACCCACATAACCGGCCTCGGTAAGCGTGGTGGCATCGGCCATGGCGAAGGGAACCTTTAAAATCCGGGCCAGAGTCTGGGCCATCAAGGTTTTCCCGCTGCCGGTGGGGCCGATCAGCACGATATTGCTCTTCTGCAACTCGACATCACTATGTTCATCAAAGCGACTGGCGTTGATGCGCTTGTAGTGGTTATGCACCGCCACCGCCAGGCTTTTCTTGGCCTGATCCTGGCCAATGATGTAGGCGTCGAGATGGGTTTTAATGTCCTTGGGCTTCAAGGAAGCACTGCCCGCCTCAACTTCAGCCTCTTTCTTGCGATCCTCTTTGACGATATCGTTGCACAGGTCAATACATTCGTCGCAGATATAAACGGTGGGACCGGCAATCAGCTTCTTCACCTCATCCTGGGTCTTACCGCAGAAGGAGCACTCAACCGTGGGGGTATTATCGTTTTTTGCCATTAGGTCTTACTCCTCTACAGCTACTAAATTGTCCCGTTTAGTTAGAACTTTGTCGATGATTCCGTAGGTCCGGGCCTCTTCGGCGCCCATGAAGTAATCGCGCTCGGTGTCGGTCTGGATTTTCTTCATCTTCTGGCCGGTGTGCTCGGCCAGGATCCGGTTCAGATCCTCACGGACCCGCAAGATCTCCCGGGCATGAATATCGATGTCAGTGGCTTGGCCCTGAAAACCGCCCATGGGCTGGTGAATAAGGATCCGGGCATTGGGCAAGGCAAAGCGCTTACCGGCCGCACCCGCCGCCAGCAGCACCGCGCCCATGCTGGCCGCCTGACCCATACAAAGGGTGGCGATATCGCATTTGACATAGCGCATGGTGTCGTATATGGCCAGTCCGGCCGTCACCACCCCACCGGGGGAGTTGATATAGAAGGTAATATCCTTATCTGGATCATCTGCCTCCAGGAACAAGAACTGGGCGATGATCACGTTGGCGACGTCATCATTAACCGCTGTACCCAGAAAGACAATGCGCTCCTTGAGGAGCCGCGAATAAATATCGTAGGCCCGCTCGCCCCGGGGGCTCTGCTCAATAACCATGGGAACCAGATTCATTATTTCTCCTCGGCTACCGCCGGTTCGGCAACAGCTTCTTTGCTGGCCGTAACCGGGATAAACACGGCCTGCTCGCGCAGGAAGTTGATGATCTTTTCGCTCAGCAGTTCGTTCATGAAGGGCAGCAAATCATCCCGGGAGGCGAAATACTTACGCACTTCATCCAGTTGCATGTTGTACTGCCGAGAAATACGCAGGAAACCTTGCTCAATATCGGTATCAATGAGCTTGATTTCCTCAACCTCAGCGATCTTTTTGAGAATAAAGTCGCCCTTAACCCGCTTGGTGGCCACATCCCGATACTGCTCAACCAGTTCATCGCGCTTCACCCCGGCCGACTCCAAGGTCATTTTCTGAGCCAGAAGACGATCTTCCATCTCCTTGATCAGTGAATTCACCTCGAAGGCAACCAGCCGTGCTGGTACCTCAAAATCATGGCGAGTCAAGAGCTGCATCATCAACTTATCGGCCAGCGCCCCGGCGCCCGCCTCTTGCTTTTCCTTGCTGATCTTGTCGGCGATGGCCTTTTTCAGCTCAGCCAGGGTGGAGAACTCCTTGCCGGCGTCCTTGGCAAACTCGTCGTCCAACTCAGGCAGGACGCGCTCCTTGATATCCTTGATGTCGATTTTGAACTCAACCTTCTTATCGGCCAGGAGCGGATTGGGGAAATCGGCAGGGAAATCGATTTCCCGCGCGGTCTTCTCGCCAACCTTCATGCCCATGACGCAGTTTTCAAATTCCTCACCGAAGCGACCGGAACCGATGTCGACCGAGTAGTTCTCGGCCTTAACCTGCGGCATAATCTTGCCATCATGATATCCCTGAAAATCGACCACTGCCACGTCGCCCAGTTGAATACCGCGCTCTTCAACGCTGCGCAGCGGCGCCATATCCCGCCGCAGGGTATCCAGGGCCTTGGAGATCTCTTCCTCGGTGGCAGCGCCGCCATCATGCTCAATCTCCAGCCCCTTATATTCACCCAGGGTAAAATCTGGTCGCACCGCCACTTCGGCCTCGTAAATAAAGGCGCCGTCATCGGCGAAAAGCTGGCTGCTGATTTCGGGGTGGGTAACCGCATCGATCTTGGTCTCAGCCAGGGCGTCGAAGTAGGTATCCTGAATCAATTTTTCGCCCACCTCGTACTTAACCCGGGTGAGGTAATTCCTTTCCAGAACCGGCCGCGGCACCTTGCCCTTGCGAAAACCCTTGAGAGACACCTCGGAACTCAACTTTCCATAGGCCTTTTCCATCTCCTTCTGCACCAGCGTAACCGGGATAACAACTTTCAAGCGCTTGGTCTGGATTCCTGCCTCTTCAACTGTAACCTGCATATCTTCCTTCCTTTATATTTGCTTAATCTTAATCTGCTAATGAAGCGAAATTTTGGTGCGCCCCCAGGCGCTGTTGCGGTTGATTTGGTGCGAGAGGGGGGAGTTGAACCCCCATCCACTAAGTGGGCTGGAACCTAAATCCAGTGCGTATACCAATTTCGCCACTCTCGCGTGAATCGAGCAAACTACCCAAAATTCCCCGCTCAGTCAAGGGATGAGCTGACAAAATATCAATCCCACCGGGAAACTATGCTGCTATCCAGCACTCGGCTCACTCCCTGGTTTTTTCGAAAATAAATTGACATCATTCCCCATAATTGCTAGCTAAATGGCTTCCGATAGGGCATAGTCGCTAAAGTTTTTTACAGGAAAATCCATGTCTCTTGATACTCCAGAAAAGCAAAGCCCACCCCCCTTTCAACCCGGCGGCCGCGCCACCCTGATCGGCAGCCTGCCGGTTGGTGACCATCGCCAAGGGCTTGAGCTGATCCGCACCCACACCCCGGACATTCCGCTCTGGCCGCAACTGCCGGTTAACCCGAAGGAAGGTATGCTGGTGCAGTTTTGCGAAGGCTTTGTCGGCCTGGTCGAGGGCGAACGCACCTATTTTGATACCTCCGGGGATTTCGACGATCTCCTGCTCCCCTTCTTTGAAGATTATCTGGCGGTCAGTGAAGACCCCGTCGCCTTGATGACCTCCCGCTTTGCCATCAGCCGCGAACGGGCTGCCGGTCTTCATCTCTTAAGGGAAAAGGCCGCCGAACTGGCACCCCTGGCCCTCAAAGGCCAGGTGACCGGCCCCTTCACCCTGCTCACCGGCCTCCAGGACCAGGACCAGAGGCTGAGCTATTACAATCCCTCTCTGCGGGAGATGGTGGTTCAGGGCGTGGCCATGAAATGCGCCTGGCAGGCGCGATTTTTAAGGGAAACCGGCTTGCCGGTGCTGATCTTCATTGATGAGCCAGCCCTGGCTGGGCTGGGCTCCTCCGCCTTCATCAGTATCGCCACTGCAGACATCGCCCAGGACATCGATCAGGCGGTGCAGGCTATTCATGGGGCCGGGGCCTTGGCCGGAGTGCATGTTTGCGCCAACACCGAGTGGGAGATGCTGCTGACCAGCAATCTCGATATCATCAGCTTCGACGCCTACGAATTTTTCGATCGCTTCATCACCTGCCGGGAACTGATCCACTCCTTCCTCGAGCGGGGTGGGATCATCGCCTGGGGCCTGGTGCCCACCGGCAATGGCGACCTGGTCGAGGCTGAATCCACCGCCTCCTTGGTGGCCCGCTGGGAGGCCCAGGCGGCACAATTGATTAACGATCACTGGAGCCTTCCGGCCCTACTGGCTCGGACCCTGATCACCCCCAGCTGCGGCACTGGCTCACTGCCCCTGAAGCTGGCAGAAAAAGTTCTGCGGATGACCGGTGAGGTCTCCGCCACCCTCCGGGGCCGTTATCTCCCTGCCCAACCCTCAAAGTAACACTACGGAATTACGCCATGAGTGAAGAACTGAATCAAGTCATGCAACAGCGCCGCCAGAAGGCCGCCGAACTGGCCGAACTGGGCGTCAATCTCTACAGTAACGATTTTAAGCCGACCCACTCCATCAAGGAACTGCTGGCGGTCGGGAGCACGATAACCGACGAGACCGAACCTGACCAAGGCCCAAAATACACCGTGGCCGGGCGGATCATGTTCCTGCGCAAGATGGGCAAGGCCTCCTTCCTGCAGATCCAGGATGAAACCGGGCGCTTGCAGATCTACATCAAACGGGACGTGGTCGGGGAAGCGCCTTACGAGATCTTCAAGAAACTTGATCTCGGCGATATCGCTGGCTTTTCCGGCGGACTCTTCCGCACCAAGACCGGCGAGCTCAGCCTCCACACCGAAAGCCTGAAAACGGTGACCAAGGCCTTGCGGCCCCTACCAGAGAAATTCCATGGTTTGACCGATGTAGAAACCCGCTACCGCCAGCGCTATGTGGACCTGATCGTCAACCCCGAGGTGCGTGACACCTTCCGCAAACGGGTGGAGATCATCCGGCTGATTCGTGATTTCCTGGTCAACCGCGGCTTCATGGAAGTGGAGACCCCGATGATGCAACCCATCGCCGGTGGCGCCACCGCCCGCCCCTTTAAGACCCACCACAACGCCTTGGGGATGGACCTCTACCTGCGCATTGCCCCGGAACTATATTTAAAAAGGCTGCTGGTGGGCGGCTTTGAAAAGGTCTTCGAGATCAACCGCAATTTCCGCAACGAAGGCCTCTCCACCCGCCATAATCCCGAGTTCACCATGCTCGAATTTTACCAGGCCTTCGCCACCTACGAAGACCTCATGGATCTCACCGAGGAGATGATCTCCTGGATCGCCACCGAGGTCACCGGCTCCATGCTCATCACCTACCAGGGCAAAGAGGTTGATCTTTCCCCGCCCTGGCAGCGCTACACCATGGATGAGGCCCTGGTCAAGGTGGCTGGGATTGCCCCGGAAATTCTGGCTGATCCCGCCCGGGTCATGGCCCTGGCTCAGGAGAAGGGCCTTAAGCTGGAACCCCAGGCCGGAATCGGCAAGGCCAAAACCGAACTTTTCGAGCTACTGGTGGAGGAGAAACTCCTCAACCCCACCTTCATCACCGCCTATCCCACCGAGGTCTCGCCCCTGGCGCGCCGCAACGAGCAAAACCCCGAGGTCACCGACCGCTTCGAGCTGTTTGTCACCGGCCGGGAGATCGCCAACGCCTTCAGTGAGCTGAACGACCCGGTAGACCAAAGGTCCAGGCTGGAAAAACAGATCGCCGAACGCGGCAAAGATGAAGAGGTCTTTCCGGTCCTGGATGAGGATTTCCTCCGCGCCCTGGAATACGGGATGCCCCCAGCCGCCGGCCAGGGCATCGGTATCGACCGGTTGGTCATGCTGCTCACCGACGCGCCCTCGATCCGCGACGTCATTCTCTTTCCGCACCTGCGGGCGGAGAAATAATTAAGGCTGAAGGCTGAAGACTGAAGGCCGAAGGTAAAGACAGGGCACCAGCACTGGATTAATCGGCATTATTCCACGTGCCTTCAGCCTTCAGCCTTCGGTCTTCAGCCTGATTATAAGGAGTTACCCACTTGTCCTTCGAATGGTTCATCTGCCTGCGTTACCTCAAGGCGAAACGCAAGCAGAGCTTCATATCGCTGATCACCATCATTTCGGTGGTCGGGGTGGCCGTGGGGGTTATGGCTTTGATCGTGGTGTTGGCGGTAATGACCGGTTTCACCGACGAATTCCGCGCTAAAATTCTCGGGGTTAACTCCCACATCGTCATCCAAAGGTTCGGGGGCGAGATCATCGACCACCGCCAGGTGCAGGAACAAATCCTCGCCACCCCCGGGGTAATCGGCGCCACCCCCTACATCTACACCCAGGCGCTGATCACCGCTGGCGACGGCGGCACCGGCGCCATCCTCCGGGGTATCGACCCGGACACCACCTCCACCGTGACCTCGCTGGAATCCCACTTGCTGGAAGGTAGACTGGCCGCCCTCAAGGTTAGCAGCAGCACCGGCGGTGCCCGGCCGGTGCCCGGCATCATTGTCGGCAAGGCCCTGGCCCGCCAGCTCAACCTCAGTGTCGGTGATCGGGTTAAACTCATCTCCCCTTCCGGGCCCATCACCCCCATGGGCGTTATCCCCAGACTCAAGGCCTGCCGCCTGGTGGGCATCTTCGAAACCGGGATGTACGAATATGATTCCAGCCTGATCTACACCTCGCTGGAAACCGCCCGGGATTTTCTCAACATGAGCGAGGGCGTCCACGGCATCGAGATCCGCCTGGCCGACATTTACGCCGCCGACCGGATCGCCAGAGAACTTGAGACGAAGCTGGGCCCATCTTACAGCGCCAAAGACTGGATCCGCCTCAACAAGAACCTCTTTTCCGCCCTGAGTCTGGAAAAGACCGCCCTCTCGATCATCGTTGCCTTAATTGTCCTGGTGGCCGCCTTTAATATTGTCTCCACCCTGATTATGGTGGTTATGGAAAAATCCCGCGACATCGCCATCCTCAAGGCCATGGGCGCCTCCTCGGCCAAAATCATGCGGATCTTCATTTACGAAGGGTTGGTGATCGGGGTGACCGGCACCGTCCTGGGAGTACTCGGGGCCCTGGGGCTTTGTGAGTTGCTGCGGCGCTACCAGTTCATCAAACTCCCCGACGTTTACCCCATGAGTACCCTGCCGGTCAAGATCCTGCCCTGGGATATCACCCTGATTGCCCTGGCCGCCGTGCTGATCACCTTTCTGGCCACCCTCTATCCCTCCTGGCAGGCCTCCCGGGTGGAGCCGGCCGAGGCCTTGCGCTATGAGTGAGAGCCCGCAAGTGCTGCCCACCACAGCTGCCGCCAATCTCGATTTGCACCTGGTGGCCACGGGCATCACCAAGGTCTTCCTCCAGGGCAGCCGCAAAGTTGAGGTTCTCAGAGGGATTGACCTGGAAGTTCGCCGCGGCGAGATGATTGCCATCGTTGGCAAATCCGGCACCGGCAAGACCTCGCTGTTGCAAATTTTGGGCGGCCTGGACCGGCTCAGTTCCGGCTCGATCCGCTACAATGGCGAGGAACTGGCCACCAAGAACGACCAGGAACTTTCACAGTTTCGCAACCGGACCGTGGGTTTTGTCTTTCAGTTCCACCACCTGCTGCCGGAATTCACCGCCCTGGAAAACGTGATGATGCCGGGATTTATTGCTGGTTTGCCAAAGGCGGAGGTCCGGAGTCGGGCCCTCGGCCTGCTTGATCGGGTGGAACTAACCGACCGGATCGACCACCAGGTCGGTGAACTATCGGGCGGAGAACAGCAGCGAGTGGCCATCGCCCGGGCCATGCTCATGGCCCCGCCGCTGCTGCTGGCCGACGAACCCACCGGCAATCTGGACCCGCTCACCGGCGCCAGTGTCTTTGCCTTGATCAAGGAGATGAACCGTGATCTCGGCCTGGCCACGGTGATGGTAACCCATAACTACGAATTAGCAGCCCTGATGGACCGTTGTTTCACCCTGCGAGACGGATTATTGCAGGAAATCGCCGCCGCCACCCTGGTAATTCCCGTTTAATCGGCAGACGCTTCCGGCGGCCCAAATTTTTATGAAGGCACCTCATATGTCCAAACTACTCCAGCGGGCTCTCGGCCTGATTATCCTCTGCACCCTTGCGGCCTCGGCCTCTTTTGCGGCGGAAATTGCTGCCAATAAGGTCATCTTTCTGCCGCTGCGGATTAACACGGCCGACGCCCCGGAAAAGCTAACCGAAGCGGCCGACCGCCTTCTGCTGGATGCAGTTAAAGCCCAGGGCTTTACCCTGATCGACCGGGCAACTGCCACCGCCAAGCTCAGTTACCGCAGCCAGGATTGGCCACCCTCCGTTGCCGCCGCCGTCAGATCCATCCTGCCCAAAGATTATAGCGATTATCTGGTAACCGGCAGCCTCACCAAATTGGGGGAACACCTTAGTCTGGACCTGACCGTCCAGCAACTCTCCGACCTGCCCTCCACCCGTAATTTTTTCAAGGAAATCGACAGCCCCGACGAACTTGGCAAAGCGCTTGGTGAATTAACCGGCCAGGTCAAGGCCTTCGTCGATCGCCAGCTCTATATCGCCGCCATCAATATCTCCGGCAACACCCGCATTGACAGCGGCGCCATCCGCCAACGGATCACCTCTAAGATTGGCGACCCATACAACCTGGTGGCCCTGCGCAAGGACTTGAAGGAAATCTTCCACATGGGCTATTTCAGCGACATCAAAATCGATGCCAGCGAGTCCCCTGCCGGTTGGGAGGTCACCTTCCAGGTGGTGGAAAAAGAGATCATCAGCAAGATCAACATCACCGGCTTCAAGGCCAAGAAAGAAGAGGATATCCGGGCCACCATCAAGGTGAAGGCCAATGCCATAATCAGTGAAACCGAGATCAACGCCTCGGTGGCCAACATCCGCAACCTTTACCGCGACGACGGTTACTACGATTGTCAGGTCAACGTCGAACGCAAGGAAGTTGGCCGCAGCCGGGTGGATCTGACCTTCAACATCACCGAGGGGGCAAAGGTATTTATCAAGGAGATTCATTTCACCGGCAACACCTCCTTTACCGCCGGAAAACTCGAAGATATCATCACCACTTCGGAAAAAAGCATCATCTCCTTCATCACCGATTCTGGCTTGCTCAACCGGAAAAAGTTGGAAGAAGACGCTGCCCGTCTTGGCTCTTTCTATCACAATAATGGCTTTATCGATGCCAAGGTTGGTGATCCGGAAGTGGTGCAAAAGGGCGAATGGTTCTACGTCTACTTTAATATTGACGAAGGCGAGCGCTACCAGTGCGGCAGCATCGATCTGGCCGGCGATCTGGTCGACAGCAAGGCCGAATTGTTGAAGCTGGTTCTGGTGGGCGGCGAGCAGTACTTCAGCCGTAAGGTGCTGCGGGAAGACATCATCCGTCTGACCGACCTTTACGCCGACAAGGGCTACGCCTTCGCCGAGATCGATCCTAAAATCGATAAAGATCCGATCAAGAAGCAGATCAATCTTACCCTCCAGATCAGCCAGGGCAAACTGATCCACATCAACCGCATCAACATCAAAGGCAACACCCGGACCCGTGACAAGATTGTCCGCCGGGAGATCGAACTGGCGGAAAACGGCGTCTTCAACGCCAGCCAGCTCAAAACCAGCCATCAGCAACTCCAGCGGTTGGAATATTTCGAGGATGTCAACATCTCCCCGGAACCCACCATCGACGACACCCGGCTCGACATCAACGTCGAGGTTAAGGAAAAGCCCACCGGCAAATTCAGCATCGGCGCTGGTTACAGCTCGGTGGACCATCTGACCTTCATGGGCGAAATCAGTGAAAACAACCTATTGGGCCGCGGCCAGCGCTTGGCTTTCCAGGCTAACGTCAGCGGCAGCTCCAACCAGTTCAATATCGATTTTACCGAGCCGCATCTTAATGACTCCAAGCTCCTGGTGGGCTTCAATATTTATCGTTGGAAGCGGACTTACGATGACTACACCAAGAGCTCCAACGGCGGCGCCGCGCGGGTCGGCTATCCCCTTTGGGAAAAATGGATGTACAACTTGAGTTACGGCTACGACAACACCACCCTGGAGGATGTCAACCTGCTCACGGCCTCCCAGGAGATCATCGACTCCATGGATTATCACATCACCAGCGCCATCAAGACCGGCGTCTCCCGTGACACCAGGGACCGCCAGTACGCCGCCCACACCGGTTCCCAGAACAGCCTGACCGTAAAGTACGCCGGCGGACTGCT
>Ga0334722_10003592_pt1 | contig 16596 bp, 19 predicted proteins | sample C3_bottom_MG_FD_207210 | JGI IMG/M metagenome (GOLD analysis project Ga0334722, IMG submission 207210) | Sediment microbial communities from Yellowstone Lake, YNP, Wyoming, USA - C3_bottom | ecosystem: Environmental > Aquatic > Freshwater > Lake > Sediment | place: USA: Wyoming | collected...
GTTTTGATGTCGGAACAGATGCATCACCCTTGTCCTGAGAAGAAGCCGGATTTCAAATCCATGATCGCGATCATCGTTTTGAATGCTTGGCCGGGTGCTAGACTGGAAAATACAAGAAGAGTCATGTGCGCAGACTCAGGATCATGCGCGCAGACCGGTAGTACCCCCACAGGAGGCAATGTTCGATGAATGTTCCGGCATGCACATACGGCCGCAGAACGAAGCAGGGTGACGAATCGGCGGTACCGGACTATCTGCCGCCGGTATTGCGCGATAGCGCGGTGCCGCTGGAGATACGCCATGGCGATTACCTGTTTCAGCATGGACATCCGGTCAGCCAGTTGTTCTTTGTTGTTTCGGGCGAGATCAGGCTGATGGAATACGCCGCCAGTGGTGCCGAATGCATCCTGCAGCGGGCGGGACCGGGGGAATGGATAGGCGAGTGCAGCACCTGCGTGGATGCTTACAGTTGTTACGCGCAGGCTGCACGTAACTCGCGCGTCATAGGTTTTCCGATGCCACTGTTCAACCGGGTGCTGCATGAGGACGTGGAGTTCGTCAATGCCTGGGCTGCGCAACTGGCGGCATCGTTGCGAAGGATTTTCGGCCGCTACGAGCGGCGCAGCCTGAAAACGGCACGGGAACGCGTATTGCATTTCCTGGTCACCGAGTCGCGCGGTCAACCATCCCTGGATATGACGCATTCGTTCGCCACCCTGGCCGGAGAACTCGGCCTGACCCGTGAATCCCTCTACAGGACTCTGGCGCAGATGGAGCGCGAGGGGGTGATTCGGCGCCAGGGCAAACACCTTACGGTCCTGCCGAGCGTGCCTCGCTGCGGACTGCGGGCGATGCAAGGCTGAATCGGAACTCGCGGCCCGCGGCCGGGTTTGTACAGCCAGCCGGCCGTGGCGGCCCTCAGCGCACCCGCAGCATCGTTCCTTCGCCCTCGATGCGTCCCTCCGCGCGCAAACGCGCCAGCGCGCGATAGAGGCTTTCCGGTTGCAAGCCCAGTTCCGCCGCCCAGTCGGTCAGCGGTCCGCTGAGCGCGACGTGGCCATCAGGGCCGGCTTCGCAGATCAGGTAGTGCACGATGCGGTCCTCGGCACGGCGCAGGCGTACCCGCTCGTAGCGCGAACACTGTCGCCGCGCATTGCGAATCTGCGCCAGCAGAAAGGCAGAGGCAAAACCACTATCGTCTTGCAGGGACGCCAGCACGGCCGCCTTGGGCAGGGCAAAGAGTTCGCTATCGACCCTGGCGTGTGCGGTGCAGGTGTAGCACTCCACCGCCAGCGCCGGTTCGCCGAAAAATTCGTCGGCGCCGGCGCGCACCATTGTCAGCGCCTCGCCCTCGGGTGTATGGCGCACCGCCTCGAGTTCGCCCCGGCGCACGAAATAGATCGCCGCTACCGGGTCATTGACGCGGAACAGGCTTTGCCGCTTCCGGATATCGATCCGGCGCGCCTGAAGGCGCAAGGATTCGGGAAGGTAGTCGGGAAGTTCGGCAGCTTGCATTGGATGTCCACGGCAAAGTGAATCGAAAAGTCGGCGCTGGCGACACGGCGCCGATCAAGCTTATCGCAGCCACCCGGCCATTTCGGCCGCCAGATATAGCGCGTAGCCGAGCAGCAAGGCACCGGCGAGTCGGGTGAATAGCCAATTGACCCGCCCGGCCCAGCGCGAGCCCGCCACCCATTGCGCAAAGCCCACCGAACTGCCGGCCGCCAGCAGCAACGCGCCGTGGCCGATGGAATAAAGAAACATCAGCAGCGTGCCGAACAGCACGTCCTGCTGGTTGCCGATCAGCGCCAGGATGCCGACCATCACCGGTGTGGCGCAGGGCGCGAAGACGACACCCGAGAGCGCGCCGGTGGCAAAAGCGCCGAACACGCCTTTCCAGTGCGAAGGGGTGACGCCGTCGGCGCCACAGTGCGCGGCACCCATGCCCGGCAGGGCGCGGCCGGCGAGCAGGCTGGCGCCCGCCACCAGCGCCAGCACGATCAGGACGCCGCGCCAGAGGCCGCCTGCCGGCAGCAGCATCGCACCGGCCAGTGCAATCGCCAGGCCGACGCCGGTAAAGGCCAGCGCCAGGCCGAGGACGAAGGCGGCGGCATAAAGGAAAGCACGCCGCCGGCTGCCGTCGGCATAGCCGCCGACATAGCCGACCACCAGCGGCACGGCGGCCACGGTGCAGGGCGACACGGACGAAGCCAAGCCCGCCAGCAGGGCCGTCGCTGCAGCGGCCACCGGGTAAGTGGCGATCAGGGCCTGGCTTTCGATCATGGCGTGGAGGGAAGACCCAGACGCGCGATCACCTCGGTTGCGGAAAGCTTGCCCATGTGGCGGCCGATCTCGCGTCCCTGGGTGTCGAAGAAGACTTGCGTCGGCATCAACTGGATGCGGAACATCTGCGCCGCATCCCAGTCCTTGGTGATATCTATGACCAGGACATGGGCGCGGCCCTGGGTGCGTTGGGCGACGCCGTCGAGCACGATTTTCATTTCGCGGCAGGAGGCGCAAGTGGCCGCGCCGAATTCGGCGATGGTGGGCAGGCCCGAGGACGTGGCGTTCTGCACTAGCTTGATGCCCGGCGAAGGCGGCAGCGGCACATCGGCCCCGCAGGCGGCGAGGCTGCCGAGCAGGGCGGCGGCGATCAACAGGCGGCGCATGGCGTTACAGCACCGCGTTGAAGACATAGCCGACCAGCAGGATGCCGGCTGACACCACACCGGCAAAAGTGGCGATCAGACGCGGCTTGAGCACCTTGCGCAGGATGATCATTTCCGGGGCCGACAGCGCGATCACGCTCATCATGAAGGCCAGCACCGTGCCCAACGCCGCGCCCTTGCCCATCAGCGCCTCGACGATCGGGATGATGCCGGCGGCATTGGTGTACATCGGCACGCCGATGGCCACCGCCGCGGGCACCGACCACCAAGGGGCATCCTTGCCCATGATCGAGGCCATGAAATCTTCCGGCACATAGCCGTGGATGCCGGCGCCCAGCGCGATGCCGGCGAGGATGTAGGGCCAGACCTTGCCGACGATCTCATGCACGTGGGAAAAGCCGCTGTCGATGCGCTCGCCCCAGGACAGCGCGGTCGTTTCGACTGCGCCGTCACTCTGGCTGTTCTGCATCGCCCGCACCCAGTCTTCCAGGTGGCGTTCCATTTTCAATTCACCGATCACCAGGCCGGCGACGATGGCCACCAGCAGGCCCATGACCAGATAGAGCCCTGCGACTTTCCAGCCGAACATGCCGAACAGCAGGGCCAGCGCCACCTCATTGACCATCGGCGCCGAGATCAGGAAGGAAAATGTCACCCCCAACGGCACGCCGGCCTGCAGGAAGCCGATGAACAGCGGCACGGCAGAGCAGGAGCAGAACGGCGTGACGATACCGAGGCTGGCGGCCATCACATTGCCGATGCCGAGGCGCTTGCCGGACAGCATGGCGCGCGTCCGCTCGGGCGAGACGAAGGTATGCACGACGCCCATGGCGAAGACGATGCCGGTGAGCAGCAGCAACACCTTGGGCGTGTCGTAGAAGAAAAATTGCAGCGCCCCGCCCAGAGGGCTTTCGCGATCTACCGGCAACGCGGCGACCAGCGCCTCGGAGACGGGAATCAGCGTTTGGTAAAGCGCGAACCAAGCCAGCGTGGCTACTATCAGAAACAGCAGCGGTTGCCGGCCGGGCCAGCGTTTGAGTTGAATGGCAAGGGCTTGCATGTGGGGGTCTCCAAGGCGTAATCAATGAGGCGAACTCTGCCTCGTGGCAATGGAGACGAACGACCCGGCAAAAGGATGCTCAAGAATCCGGACTATTCGAGCGCCGACGAATCGAGCGGTGGACGGGGAACAAAACAACATACCTCGCCTGACTCATCGAAGCTGACCTGGCACGCCACGACCAGTTGGGCTTGCAAGCGGGCGCGAGCACGCTGCACCCGTGATTTGGCCGCAGGCAAGGATAGACCGAGATGTTGCGCATAGGCTTTCTGGGTCATCCCCTGCAAGTCACAGAGCACGATGGCTTCGCGGTCCACTCGCGAGAGTTCGGAAAGAACCCGGGGAATACATTGGCTCAAGTCATCCACCGGGCGCAGTTCGGGCTCTGGTTCCGCGCTTAGATCATCCGGCAAGGGCACCTGCGTCTTGGTCAGTCGCAGCCGATCGATGATGAGATTGCGTGCCACGTGGAAGAGCCAGGCACGGGGGTTGTCGAGCTGACAGAAGTCACCGCCCTGACGCAGCGCCTTGATAAATATCTCCTGCAGCAAATCGTCGGCATCGTCCTTGTTGCCGGTGCGGTGCACGAGAAAGTGCCGGATTTCGGCCTCATGCTGGCGCCACGCCTTGTTCAGGCAGCCGACGGGTGAATCACTCGGGACGGCCACGGCGAATTCCTCCCGTCAGTTCACAACCGGCAGCTACCGTGTTGAAGATGGTTCCGAAATTCTTCAGGTTGTCGTGCAGAAGTTCCATGCGCCGATCGGTTTCATCCGTATCTATCCAGACGGTGTATTCAATCCTGACCATCTTTGACGGATTCTCCTGGCACCATCCATGAAAGCGAATCGCGGCATCGCGAAAGCCGAAATTTAGAGTTGGTGCGACACTTTCGATTCCCTTCAACATGCCGGCAGAAAGCGCAGCAAGCATTAGTTCAGCCGGATTGAAGGCATCCTGACGCTCTTCGATGCCTGTATCAAGTGTCATCTCCGCGCATTTGGCGGTAGCGACGCTGATTTTGGCACTCAGGCGCTGCGAAAAGACTTCATACTCAAGCATGGCAATTCCTCTCAGAACACGCTTTCGATTCCTGAATCGGTGGACAGGGTATGTCCCCGTAGGAACAGAATACGCAACAATCGCCCGGCTTGGGCTTGAGCAGCACGTGGCAGCCTTCGCATTCGTAAAACCACTGGCAGGCGTCGGTGGGCATGGTTTCGGTTTTGACGTGGCCGCAGAGCGGGCAGGTCAGCGTCGATTCGAGGATGATCTCCATTGCGATCAAGCGGTCGCCGCCGTGCGCGCGAGCGTACCGGACAGCGCTGTACCCGGCGCAACGGTGTTGAAGACGGTGCCATAGCGGCACACATTGAGATGCAGCAACTCCAGGCGCTGATCGGCTTCGTCGGTGTCAATGAGGATTTCATAGCTGATCGACTCCATGCCCGGCGGCACGTCGCGGCGCACGCCATGTACCTTGACCTCGACGCCGCGCAATCGGAACTTGAGGGTGGGCGCCACGCGCTCGATGCCCTTGATAATGCAGGCGGCGAGCGCGGCGAGGAGCAGTTCGGCGGGATTGAGGGCGTCGCGCCGGCCGGCAAGGTCGGTGTCGAGCGCGATCTCGGCGTCCTTGCAGCGCACGACGCTGCCGTGCGCGTCGACGCGGTGCGCGACGACATCGAATTCCATTTTCGTGGTGGCTTGGGTCATGACATCTCCTCCGGCGAACTTTAGCGCAGCATGCCGAGGATGATGCGGTCTACCGCATCATCCGGGGCGAGGCCGCGCGCCATCAGGGTTTCGAGCTGCCGCGCGTCGACGCTGCCGATCGCCGCTTCGTGGGTCACCTTGGCCTCTGGGTGGCTGACGCTTACTTCGGGCACGGCGCGCGCCGTGGCACGGCCGCGCACGATTTCCATGCAGTCCACGTGGCCGCGCGCGCCGGGCGCGTTGCCGTAGGTTGCGCCGACGATCTCTGCGCTGGCATCGTCTTCCACCGCCACGCGGGTCTTGACCAGGCCGCGCGCACCGGCGCCGTCGAGGCTCACCGCCTCGCGGATGCGGATGCGGTCGGAACGATGGCCATAGACCTTGCTCGTCAGCTCAGCGACGCCGCCCTCCTCGACCGCGACCGCGTAGTCGATGTCGAGGGTGCCGACGCAGCCCTGGACCAGGGAGAAATCGGCGATATAACGGGCACCGGGCCCCACGCGCACGATGGCATGCGGTATGACCTCGATAAGACCGGAGAGGCCGTGGTAGTGGGTCTCGTTACTTCTCAGTTCGGCGTCCGGTCCCAGTTCGACACGCGCCGTCATTGCGTGGCGAGCGGCCAGCGGCAACGTGAACAGGCAGTGCGACCAGACCGTGGCGCGCGCGCCGGCGCCCAGCGTCAGCACAAGATCGACATTCTGGGTGCCGAAGCGCTCGAACAGGCCGAAGCACAGGTGGATCGGCTTCTCGATGTTCCCGCCCGGCGCTATGTCGAGCCGCACCTTGATGCAGTCTTCCTCGCCGTGGGTCTCGAGTCGGACTCCGGGGATCGACTGGCTGCTAATGACCTGATGGCCGTGGGCGATCAGGTGGGCGGTATCGGGTGCCAGCACCTCCGCCGGGTCTTCGCCGATCATCGCGAATGCGTCGCGCAGCGCGCGGAGTTCAGTCATGGCAGCGTTCCCCCTCGCAGCGGACACAGACGCGATGTTTGTAGCGATCCACCACGCGCTCCGGCTTGCCGCTACAGACGATCCGCCCGCCGCAGATCTGCGAGGCGACGTCGGCCTGGCGGGCGAGCGTCTCCTCGTGGGTGATCAGCAGCACAGCCGCGCCGGCGCGGCGCAACGCCGGAATCGCTGCCTCGATCAGCGGCAGCGAGGAAAGATCGATGCCCGCCGTCGGCTCGTCGAGGATCGCCAACCGGGGGCCAAGGCTCAGCAAGGCGGCCAGCTCGATGCGCCGCCGCTCGCCGCCCGACAGCCCGCGGTCGAGGGGGCGCTCGAGATACTCGCCGGGATCGAGGCCGACCTGTTCGAGGCAGGCGGCGGCCGGCTGCTTCACCGGGCCGCAACCGAGGTAGTCGGCGATGCTCAGGCCTTCGAGAGCGACGGGCTCCTGCCACGCGATGGCGATGCCGCGCCGGGCGCGCTCGTGCATGGGCAGGGCCAGCAGGTCGGTGCCTTCGAAACGCACGGCACCTGCACTACTGCGGTAGCCCTCCGCGCCCATCAGTAGCCGGGCCAGCGTGGTCTTTCCCGAGCCGTTCGCCCCCACCAGCGCATGTACCTCGCCGGAGCGTACGGTCAGATCGATGCCTTCGAGCAGGCGACGACCGCCTATTTCGACGGTCAAGTCGGACAATTCCAGCAACGGCGGCTTCATCGCATGACTCACTCGTGCATCTCGTACCACCCCTTGCTGGCGTTGACCACCTTGACCACCAGCAACATCACCGGCACTTCGATCAGCACGCCGACCACGGTGGCCAGCGCGGCGCCCGACTCGAAGCCGAACAGGCTGATCGCGGCGGCGACCGCCAGTTCGAAGAAGTTGGAAGCGCCGATCAGCGCCGACGGGCAGGCGACGCTGTGCTTCTCGCCCACCGCGCGATTCAGCCAGTAGGCCAGCGCCGAATTGAAAAAGACCTGGATCAGGATCGGCACCGCCAACAGGGCGATGATCAGCGGCTTGTCGATGATGGCCTTGCCCTGGAAGGCGAACAGCAGCACCAGCGTCGCCAGCAGCGCGCTGATCGACCAGGGGCCGATCTTTTCCATGGTCGTGTCGAAATGCGCTTGTCCTTTGGCGAGCAGCGACTTGCGCCAGAGTTGGGCGAGGATGACCGGGATCAGGATGTAAAGCACCACCGAGGTGAACAAGGTATCCCAGGGCACGATGATGGCCGAGATGCCGAGCAGGAAGGCCACCAGCGGTGCGAAGGCGACGACCATGATGCTGTCGTTGAGGGCGACCTGCGACAGCGTGAATAGCGGATCGCCGCCGGTGAGCCGGCTCCAGACGAAGACCATCGCCGTGCAGGGCGCGGCGGCGAGCAGGATCAGGCCGGCGATGTAGCTGTCGATCTGGTCGGCCGGCAGCATCGGCGCGAAGATGTTGCGGATGAACAGCCAGGCCAGGAAGGCCATCGAGAACGGCTTCACCAGCCAGTTCACGAACAGCGTCACGCCGATGCCTTTTACATGGTTGCGGACTTCGTGCAGCGCGCCGAAATCCACCTTGACCAGCATCGGGATGATCATGACCCAGATCAGCAGGCCGACCGGCAGGTTGACCCGCGCCACTTCCAGCTTGCCCAGCATCTGGAAAGGCGCCGGCAACCACTGGCCGAGCGCGATGCCGACGACGATGCAGAGAAAGACCCAGACCGTGAGGTAGCGCTCGAAGGTGGACATCGGCGTGCCGGCGGATTGTTTAATCGCAACTTCACATTGAGCAGACAAAGCAGTGGTCTCCTGGGTTAGTCGTCACTCCGATGTCCCAGCTCTCGAAGCTTGTTTTGCAGGGACATCCGGTCGATCTTGTCAATGGACAGACTGAGAAACAAGCGGATACGGCTGGCAATTTGCGACTGAGTAAGATGAAATGCCTTGAGTTGCTGATCGCGATTGCCTTTGACCGCTGCCGGGTCTGCGAAACTCCAATGCGCCGTAATTGGCTGGCCGGGCCAAGCTGGGCAAGCCTCACCGGCGGCTTGATCGCATACCGTGAAGACAAAATCCATTGTTGGCGCTTCTGGTGCAGCGAACTCTGTCCAACTCTTGCTGCGCAGGCCGCCTACGTTGTAGCGTTGCCCTTGGAGCACTTCCAGAGTCAATGGATGCACTTCACCGCCAGGATGGCTGCCGGCGCTGAAGGCCTTGAAACGCTCGCGGCCAATGTGGTTCAACATGACCTCGGCCATGATGCTGCGGGCTGAGTTACCCGTGCAGATGAAAAGTACGTTGTAAATTTTCTCGTCCATTTCAGGCTCCTTCTGTGACGTGGCCTGCCAGTTCCAGTAGGCGCTCAACGCCGACTGGCTCTTCTCTCAGCAGTGGAACGACCGCATAACGCCGAGCGTGGTGGGTGGCGACGGCTTCGATCTCGCCCAGCTCGTTATACGCACGCTGGTGCAACAAGGGTGACCTTGGCTGGGCGGCAGCAACGCTGTTGTTGATGATCCAGGCCCAGGGCTCGATGCCGGCGCGGCGCAAGTCGGTCTGCAGGTTGGCCGCCTCCAGCACGGGCGTGGTTTCAGCCAAGGTGACCAACAGCACCTTGGTCTGCTTCGGGTCCTGCAACTGCATCATCGGTGTCGTGAAGTGCATGCCCGCTCCAACCAGTTGGCGCGAAACTTCCCGATGATAGGCACCGGTGGCATCGAGCAGCAGCAGGGTATGTCCGGTGGGTGCGGTGTCCATCACCACGAACTTTTTGTCCGCCTCACGGATGATGCGCGAGAAAGCCTGGAATACGGCGATCTCCTCGGTGCAGGGCGAGCGCAGGTCTTCTTCGAGCAATGCGCGGCCTGCGGCGTCGAGTTTTGCGCCCTTGGTCTCCAGCACATGCTGCCGGTAGCGCTCTGTTTCTGCATGCGGGTCGATGCGACTCACGCTGAGGTTGGTCAGTTCGTGACCCAGGGTCTCGGTGAGATGCGCTGCCGGGTCGGAGGTGGTGAGGTGCACCGGCAGACCTCGCCGGGAGAGTTCGACGGCGACTGCCGCTGCCAGGGTGGTCTTGCCGACGCCGCCCTTTCCCATCAGCATGATGAGACCATGGCCATGGGCGGCGATGTCATCGACGAGCACCGACAGGCTGGGTGCATCGAGAGTGATCGGCAGGTCTTTCCAGGCTGTCACCTGCGGGGCTGTCTCAGCCAGTAACTGGCGCAGCGCATCGAGGCCCACCAGATTAAATGGCATCAGTCCCACTTGGTCGATCGGCAGGGTCTTCAGCGCTTCGGGAATCGCCGACAGGGCTGTCTGCTCGCGGTCGAAGATCGCGGCGGCCAGCGAATCCTGGGCCGCGTCACTGTGCGGCAGAACGCCGTTGATCACCAGATACTGCTGTGAGAGGCCAATTGCCGCGAGTTCTTCATGTGTGCGCGCAACCTCACGCAGAGTGGTCTGTTGCGCTCGCGCCACCAGAATCAGTCGCGTGCGTCGGACATCGGCCAACGCGTCGACGGCGGCCTTGTACTGGGTGCGCTGCTTTTCCAGACCGGCCAGTGGGCCGAGACAGGACGCATCGCCCTTGCCTTCATCGAGAAATCCGCTCCAGGCGCCGGGCAGTTGCAGCAGGCGGATGGTGTGTCCGGTCGGCGCCGTGTCAAAGACGATGTGCTCGTAGTCGGCAAACAGCGCAGAGTCGGTCAGCAAGGCGGTGAATTCATCGAAGGCGGCGATCTCAGTCGTGCAGGCACCGGAGAGCTGCTCTTCGATTCCCTTCACCACCGCGTCCGGCAGCAGACCGCGTACCGGGCCGACGATACGGTCGCGGTATGCCTGCGCGGCGGCCTGCGGATCGATTTCCAGCGCGGACAGATGCTCAATGCCGGGTATTGCGGTGATCTGATTGCCGATGCCGATACCAAATACCTGGCCGACGTTCGAGGCCGGATCGGTACTGACCAGCAGCACCCGGCGGTCGGCCGCAGCAAGCTGGATGGCGGTGGCGCAGGCAATCGATGTCTTGCCGACGCCGCCCTTGCCGGTAAAGAAGAGAAAGCGCGGCGGCTGTTCGAGAAATTTCACGGAGTCACACCCATTACTCAGCAGCAGCGGCTTCCGGAGCAACAGGCTGTGGCGGGTTTGGCGGCTTCCTGCTCGGCCGCGGCTTCCGCGATACCGGCCCAGCGGGCAATCTCCGTCCGGTTCGGGTAACGACCGGCCAGCGCGATTTCGCCATTGACCAGAATCAGCGGCAGCGCTTCCTGGCCGGAGCGTTCGAGAAAGCCCTTAACGGTCTGGTTTTCGGCGAAGGCCATCGGCTGCTGGGCCAGATTGAAGCGCTCGATCTGCGCTCCATTCTGCTTGGCCCACTCGACGTCGGCGGAAAAGCTGACGAGTTGCTGGTCGACGTCGACGCCGCAAACACCGGTGCTGCAGCAAAGTGCTGGATCAAAAACCTGGATCTTGCTCATGTTGACTCTCCATCGAATCGAAAACTTGCAGAATTTATGACCGGCGCCGTTCAGTCGCCGACGTGAATGCGACGAACCGTCGAAAGTATCTCGTCCCGGGTCATGGTTTCCAGCGGCAGCGCAAGGAAGAGTTCGATGCGTTTGCGCAGCGACTGGTAGGCCTCCTCGAAGGCCTCGCGCCGTGCCTCCATCGGCTCCACATGGGCCGGATCGGGGATGCCCCAATGCGCCGTGGCGGGGTGGCCGGGCCAGACCGGGCAGGCTTCCTCGGCTGCATTGCCGCAGACGGTGAAAATGAAGTCAAAAGTCGGCGCTGGCGGTACGACATTCGCCGCGAACTCGTCCCAGGATTTGCTGCGGGCGCCCGCACACGGAATGCCGTGCCGGGTCAGGGTTTCCAGCGCGGCCGGATTCACCTGTCCTCCGGGCTTGCTACCGGCGGAATATGCCTTGATGCGGCCCTTGCCGAGATGGTTGAACAGCATCTCGCCGAGGATGCTGCGGGCGGAATTCCCGGTGCACAGCACCAGCACGTTGAAGGTCTTGCTCATGGTGAAAATCGTCCTCAAAGGTCAAAATCGGCGTCGAACGGCTTCGCGCCCTTCACTACCGGCAGCGTCAGCGTGCGGTCCCAGTCGCTCCATCCGCCGTTGTAGACGCGCACGTTCTGGTAGCCGAGTGCTTTCAGTTGCAGCCAAGCCAGGGTGGAGCGGAAGCCATCGTGGCAGTAGGTGATGACTGTGGTCGTGCGCGGCACGTTCTTGTACATTGCGGCCAGCTCGCTCAGAGGCTTCCACTGCTGCGACTGACCGTCGACACCCTCCAGGCTGACGACGTTGATGGCGCCGGGAATGTGCCCGCCTTGTATCGAGTGCTGGATGCGGCTGCCTTCGTACATGTCCGCCGGGCGGGCGTCGAGTAGCGTGATTTGCGGATCGCGCCGTGCGACGACACTGCGATAGACATCCGTCCAGCCGACCACGCCGTTACCCGGTGCGGGTTTGAGTGCCACCTTGCCCGGAGGCCGTTTTGGCGTTGGCGTTTTGGTCAGCTCGTTGAATCCGGTCCAGCCGATGGTGCCGCCATCAAGCAGCTTGACGCGCTTCATATCGAAGCCGTACATGTCGAGCAGAAACAGCACGCGCGACGCCAGCGCGGTGGACGAATCGTCATAAACCACGACGGTCGAGTCGTCATTCACGCCCCAACGCCTCAATGTAGCCTGGAAGGCGGCACGCGAAGGAAAACGCATGATCGGCATTTCGTCGTTGGCGCCGAGATCGGAAAAGCACTGCACCTGCACGGCACCGGGAATATGGCCGACGGTTTCGTGGCGGTGAGGGTAGTAGCGTACTTCGAGCACGACAAGCTTGGGATCCTTCATTCGTTCCGCAAGCCAGTCCGCATCAACCAGGAAGTCGGGCTTGTCTGCGGCGTAGCCCACGTGACTCGAAAAGCTCAACAGGGCGAAAACAACCAGGGCGAATAGCTTCTTCATCAAAGTCTCCAGTTGGTGATTCCTGGGCGCGTCCACTCAGGTGCCTTGTCCGCCATCGCCGCCCGCGAAAACCGAAATCCCCTGCTGAATGCTGGTTGGCGCCGTGCAAAACAACTCTCGCAATGGGCAAGCGCGTGGCCGAGGAGATCGATCCTTGCGTTACCGGTCAGTGAAAACATGGCATCGCCTCAGGTAGAGCAACGCTCGGGGCGTCCGGACATGCTCTTAAGGCGATTCATGTCGACTTTGAGTGCCGGGACAGCACCCTTCGTTAGAGGCGTGAGCAAATCAGTTGCCCAAGATGGAAGTGCCGCCAGCCGATAGTGCATCCACGTGCCATCGCGGCGGGATGACACCAAGCCGGCATTCTTCATAATGCCCAAATGGCGGGAGACCTTCGGCTGGATCTCGTCGAGGGCCGCCGTCAGTTCGCAGACGCAAAGCTCCTCTTTGGCGAGAAGCAGGGCCACAATTCTCCGACGTGTTGGGTCGGCTAAGACGTCGAACAGTGCTTGAGGGTCCATAGCGATTAATATACACGCCGGTGCATATATACGCAAGCGTATGCTAGGAGACTGTTGGGTGGTTGAGGCAAAGCTTTCTGCAATCACCAGCTTGAACGAAGCGATGCGCCTGCCCTTGAATGTCGTCACTCCCTGTTTCGGCTATTGGCAGCATCGGCTATCAGCTGCTCCGGGAAGAAGCTGTCTATTCTCCGATCCGAATGGCGGTTCTGATCGCTATTGCGTTGAAAAAGTCGCTTGCAAAATTTGAACTATGCCATTAGTATATTACGAACTTTCTGATCGCCTTACAATCTCGACCTGGGCAATGGGTGAAGGGCTCTTGGAATTTGTTGAAAAACTGGGAAGGCGACTTTTTCAACACAATAGTCGCGGAAGCGGTCAGTCGATACGCCCTACGCATGTGACTGCTTGGGGTCGGGAAGGACTACTACCTTGATATGCGAGCATTGAGTAGAGCCTTAATTCGGAAAAGCTCCCAGAAAGCCGGATGCATCTTTCTATCCCCAGCCTCCCATTGCTGCCATGCTCGGCACGTTGAATGAACCAGTAAAGCCGCTTGAGCTTGAGACACTCCAAGTAGTATTCGGGCTGCTCGAATCTCAGTGGGTGTGGGATAACCAGTAGCAGCCATCGTGGCAATCAGGATTAATAACGCTTTTACTATACGCGCATTGCGCGTATAGTAAAAGTTAGATGAATGGCGTATTGGAGTACCCAATGGAGCGAATGATTCTTGTATCTGTGCTGTTGGTCGTACCAGGGATGACCCTGATCTATCTGGCTGTCCGATTGACGACTGTCGCCGTAAAGCTGTTTCGAACGGGGCATGTCGTCGAGTCACTTCTGCTCGTCGTTGCATCGCTTGTGGCAGCGACTTTGGTAGCGATATTCGGCAACGAAAAATCCATTCTGGTCGCAGCCCTGCTCTCATGGGTTTTTCTGGCAGCTGCATTTATTCGCTTTGTACTGCGCAATGGCGAGAATGATCCCAGGCAGCAATCGTATTTCTCTGATCCACCACATGATCAGGATCCGAACTCGCTGAACTTCTCTGGCGTGGGTCCCGGCTTCCAGGGCTTTGGCATGTATGCTCATGGTGTCCGAGTTGGGAACGAACCGATCGAAGACGACAAGTAGCTGGTGTTCGAATCATTTTTTCGTGGAGGGTGAATCACTCGGAGAAAAGATGTCCAGCGCCCTACCCGCCTGATCGGCAACCCAACCGGCGCCCTCGGATGCCCTCCCCTCTGCCTGTCGAACCGACTGCATGGCCCTGGTTTCAAGCCATGCCATGTCGCCCTGGTTTGGTTGCGTCCCTGTTCGATTGTTGAGGGCGATGGTCGCCAGGCCCTTGGCGAGCTCGGGATCCTGTTGGGCGGCCTCGCGCAATTTTCCGGCGTAATCCTGAACGCTGGCGGATCCCGCGCCGAATCCGTAGGCATTCAGGAGTACGGTTCCCGCCCCCTTTTGCCGATCCTGATACATCTGGTTTGCCATCATCGTGATGCCGCTCTCAAGCAGGACCTGCGATTCCTTCTGCCTGGTCAGCTCAGTCGCAGAATTCAGCGTTTCCGCATAGTGCTTCGCGGCGGGTGACAGATCCGGCTGCGATTTTGGAGGGGCGTGTTGCTGGCGCCGGACCTCTTCACTGTTCGCACTGTTCTCGGCCGCGACCTGGGCTTTCCCCTTTTCATCGAGCCGAGCAAGATTCGTCTCGCCGCCCTGCCGAACATCCTGCGGCGACGCCGGGGTTTGCACACCTTCGAAGGCGAGCCGCGTCTTCGCTATCCGGTCTCGGGTTTCGAGGGCGACATCTTCCCGAAAACCCTGGTTCTGATTCCACTCACGCTGAAACCGGGACAGGCGTTCCGGCGTGACCTCAGCCCCCTTCCCGAACAGCATCTCGAAGCCGGACTTTGCCATGACGAGCGTTTCGTCCACCGAAACAGTCGAGCGGTTCTCGTTGCCCGCTTGGCGTCGGCTTCCGGCCTCCTGTTGCTCCGTCAGGGAAGCGAGTTCCTTGCTATCGTAGGTCCTGGCCTTGTCCAGCGTCGATGCGGCGCGTTCAGCAGCCTGCTTCACGCCCTGATCGGAAGTACTGCCGGCAACACGCAGCAACCCCCGCCTGGCGACATCCGCCGCGTGTCGCAATTCATCCTGTGTGGCCGTCCTGATGGTCTGATCGGCGGATTCATCGTAGCGCTGACCGGTTTTCACAGAACCGGCAGCTCGTGCTGAAATACCGGAGGCCTTTTCGGCAAGCGCCATGGCAAGCCGCCCTGCCCGACCCGGCTCTTTCGGTGGCTGGCCTTCCTGGGGTTTGCCCGAAGCGCCGCTGCCCCCTGCGATGAGCGCAGAATCAATGGACGCGCCCTCCTGATTGGTCAGCCCCTTCTTGCCGGAATAATCCCTTCCGGTGGTGACCACGTTCCCCGTGCCGGTAGTTACCCCAGCGCTGGTATCCCCACCCATTTCGGTAGTCAACGCATTGGACAATTGACGTTGAAATGTGGCGCTTTGATCCCGGGTTAGTTTCGCAGTCTGAGTTTCCCCTACCGATGCGGCACGCCCCGACGAGGCCTGGGTGCCTTCACCGGAGTAACTGACATCGGAGGCAGAGCGTCCGAGGCCTGATTGTGCAACCGCCCCCAAGAGTGATGACCCTGCCGCTGACACGTTGGTGACCTCGTCGATCGTAAATCGGCCATCACGATTCCTGTCGAACCCGGTCATCGTCATGTTGCCGCTTTTTACGGTCACGGCATCCCCCGTGCGCTCCATCGAGCCAAAGGAATCCGCCGAGGCCATTTTTCCCGAGCCTGCCGCGAGTGACGGCTGCGTGGAATGCTGCAAGGCGGAGTAATTGCCGTGCTGAACATTGCCAAGCGAGGCATTCCCCATGTTCATGTTGCCTTGCGCCAGGGCGGCGGCGGCCTTTTCTGCGTCACGTGGCGCGAAAGACGCTCCAACCGATCTCAGCCCGGCATCGCCCCACTTGATGAGCGCCGCGGCAATCGCCGGAATCGACAACACCAGCATTCCGGCAATGGCCTGATCGCTGACCACGGAGTTATTGAGATAGCTGTAGGACTCCAGAGACATCCCCCCGCCATTGGTCGCGCTGGTCAGTGCCTTTTGCGCCTGTAAATTCATGAGGAAGTTCATGACCGCGTAGAGCGGTGGCCACAGCTGGATCCAGAGCAGGCTGCCGGCGTACATCTTGAGCACCGATCCGCCATGGTGACCGGCGACGAGCGTGAGTAACAGAATGATCGGGAAGACCGCGTACTGAACCAGCTCGATGGCATTTCGGGCTTTGGGCATGGTGCCCTCGGCCAGTTTTGCCATCGCCTTGTAGGCGTCACCGGTCTGGCGCACGGCCTGTGCCTGTGCCAGATTGGTCGCAGCACTTGCCGCGTCGCCGATCTGTGCCGGGATGGTGTACTGGGCGTCAATCACGGCGTTTGAGACGATGGACTGCTTGATGGTATCGGTCGCCGTCGCCGATAGCCCGAGAAGATAATTGGTGCTCGTCGCGAGCGACCCTGAGATCGCCGTATTGGCCAGGGCGGAAGGCATTCCCGGATACATCCGATTGCCCAGCAGGCCCAGTTGATTGGCGGCCTCGGCGTTCAACTGAATGGTGAGCGTCGCATAGCCGCCATCGACCACCTTGCGCAGGTCCGCTTGTCCTGCCC
>Ga0334722_10003593_pt1 | contig 16592 bp, 26 predicted proteins | sample C3_bottom_MG_FD_207210 | JGI IMG/M metagenome (GOLD analysis project Ga0334722, IMG submission 207210) | Sediment microbial communities from Yellowstone Lake, YNP, Wyoming, USA - C3_bottom | ecosystem: Environmental > Aquatic > Freshwater > Lake > Sediment | place: USA: Wyoming | collected...
ACGGCACACCAGTCATCACCCCGTTGTCCACGGCCGACGAGCAGGAGACGAACCCGATCCCGATGGACTGCGCCTCGTCGCGTGGCGTGCAGACTTCCACCTGGAACGCCGAGTTGACGTTCGCCTTGCCTGCCGCGTCGTTGCCTGTGTCGATGGCTGCCATGTTCGTGCTCCTGTCAGAGGTTGTTCACTGTCACGGCGACGACGCGCTTTCCGACGACCGATCCGCTCGTGCAGGTGACGTAGAGGGTGATGCTTCCGGTTCCTGGGTTCGCCCCGAACGAGAACCCGTCCCACTCGGCGTCTCCCGGAGTGCGTCCCGTGGCTGTCTTGCCGCTCAAAGCGACCGTGATCTTGGATGTGGGGAGAGCTTCCGGAATGGCGATCGTGAAGCGAGCGTCCGTGACCGGCTTCGTACCGAAGTCTATCTCGACCTCGGTCGTCGTGAGAGAGGGAAGAAGCGTCGTCGGGGCCGAGGCCACGAAGCTCCAGAACTCCTTCTCCATGGCCAGGATGAGGTCCGGCAGGAGGCTGTCGTCGGTGAGCGTGATGTCCACGAACATGGGCCAGGACGGCGAGCTCGCCGTGAGGCCCGCCTCGACGAGCATCTGGAGGGATGCGACATCCACTCCGGTTGACTGGAACCGCTGGACGCTCATCCGAAGATCTCCACGGACGCGACGATATCCGTCGGCGAGGTTCCGATGGCCGCGGATTTCGTGACCCGGATCCCTACGAGTGAGCTTGCCGGTACGACCACCCGGTTCACCGAGTCGGTCCAGTCGGTCAGGGTCACGAGCCCGGCGGCGCTGAGCACGGTTGCCACTCCGCCGACCATGAGCGTGAACGTCAGGGTCTGGGCCCCGACTCCTGCGAGCCGGGCATGGACCCGGAGGTTTCGCCAGATGGTGACTCGATCTGGTGAGCGATACTCGACCGTGGTTGTGGTCGCAATGCCAGTCCCGAACCCGGGCTGGAGGAATCTCGTGACCGCCGTGAGTGCGAGCGAGTTGTTCCCGAAGACGGGCTGTGAGAACTGATCACGGAGTTGAAAGAGATCGGCCACATGACTCTCAGGAGCGAGTGCCCTTTCTGTATACCTCGGTCAGGACGTCGTTCTGATAGAGCCGGACCTCGTGGCACTCCTTCGAGGCCTCGAGCGCGACGGCTCGCATGTCTTCGAGGGAGGGGTGCTGGTTGGTCTTCTTGATCTCCGCGAACCGCACGAGCTCCAGGTGGAAGAGGGGCTCGGGCTCGACGGGATCTTCAGTGGGCAGGGGTTCTTCGGTGGGCATGGATCACGGCTCCGGGACTGAGTACTGGATGACGACGAATCCCGCTCCAGCCGCTGGCGCTCCACCAACCGTCACGCGAGCCACTGCCGCGGCGAATGCCGGGGTGTCCTGCATGACCTGATAGATGCCGGCAGCCTGGGGGAGGTTGTCGGTGGTCGTCTGGAAGAGCGACGTGCTTCCGGGCTGACCGACCGAGATGGTGGCCAGGGCCGAGTAGGGGGTTGTGATCTCGACCTTGCAGTCGATGATGACGGCCGTCGCTGGGATGACGGTCGTCGAGTCCTGAGTCGCCGCCGTTCCGATGGCGTAGCGGATGACGTTCATCACCCCGGGGAGCGAGGTGAGGGACTGTTTGGTGACGTAGTCGTTCGGCCCGACCGGATCGGCGCCGCGTGTGATGGCGAAGGCGGCGTCGGCCGCGTCCCGGACCTCGACGGCGCCTGCGTTGTTCTTCAGGTTCGGGCCGCTGAGCCCGAGCTGGAAGATCGATTCGATCGTGCCGCGGATTTTCGAAAAGAGGGACATGAGGGAGGCCAACCTACCTTCTGAGCTCGTAGAGGAGGATGCCGGAACCCATCGTGGCGCCAGCAGGCGTCACGGTCAGGAGAAGTGTATCAGGTGCGGTGAAGGGGAAGAGACCAAGACTCTCGTACTGGTCGGATACCGTGGGGTCTGAATCGGTCGGGCCGAGAACGAGCGAAGGGCTGGTCGCCGTGCCGAAGGTGACGGTGGCGAGTGGGTCGTCGAAGGGAGTCTCGAAGAGCAGATCCGCCCGGTAGAGCGTCTCGCCCCCGAAGAGCGGCTCGAGCGCCAGGATGCCGCTCGAGAACGTGAACGGAACGACCCGGGCGTCCTCGGAGGATGGAACGAGCGCAGGGACCCATTCGGTCCCCGTCCAGACGAGCGCCTGCCCCGGAACCGAGCCCCGGATGAACGGACCACTCGGAGAGAGGCGAAGCTGGCTCAAGGACTACCATTCCCCTCCGCTCCTGTCAGATGAGCGGATTTCGGATGGCGCTCGGCTTCCAGTTGGCGCCGACGCCGAGAAGGATCGTGAGGGTCGAGTTGATGACCACGTCCCCGGGCACCGTGACCTGGAGGACGATCCCCGCCCCGGTGTCCGGGATGATGACGTCCGACTCGTCGATCCGGAAGAAGCTCACACCACCCGCGAGGGTGGGATCGATCTCGAAGGGGGTTCCGACCGGCGTCACGATCGGAAGCCCCGCGACGACCGTGACGAGGGCGAAGCGGCAGGAGATCTTGGAGCCCGTGTTTCCGCCTCCAGAGACCACCGTGACGTCGCCCACGTCGAGCGCGCCGGGGAGCCCGATGAAGAGGGCGAAGATCGCCGATGGCCCCGTCGTGTCCACCGTGGAGGCCTGCGCGTAGGGCAGAGGCGCGATGACCTTGCCAGCGTCGCCAGTGACGATGCTGAATGTGTAGCGCAAGATCTCGTTCGGAATCCTCGGACCAGACGGAGAGACTCTCATGGGAATTATCTTTCTTCTAGGGTCTGTTCACAGGCTCGTTGGTTCGCGTGCTCCGCGCCGTTCTCAGACTCCGAAATCCGCCTTCGCGTCCGACACCATCGTGGCCGGGATGTTCGACGGCATCGGCGACCATACGCCGCCGAGCTTTCGGGTGCTCTTGTCGCTCCCGACCTTCTGTCCGTAGACGAGGATCGGCTGCCCCGTGAAGTCGCCGTCCGGCCCCTTCGACGCGAGCACGTGCATCTCGATGAAGCCGTCCTTGATGTTCTGCGCCGTCAGCGTCGGAGACGGGTTCCGGTTCACCCAGACGTCCCACTCGCGCCGCTTGCCCTTCTCGTGCTGGACCCGGCGGCGGAAGTTCGCAGCGAAGTCGGCAGAGAGCGCCGGGTAGCCCATCATCCCGAGCGCAGCGGCGTAGGAGTAGACCTCCCAGGGCGGAACCGCCAGGTTCATGAGGGCGGCCATCGCGGCGGTGTAGAGCTTCGGGTTGGCGGCGTAGAGCTTCTTTGCTTCTGCCGCGACATCGCCGCTGGGGATGGGGCCGGGAGTGGGACCAGGAGTGGTTCCCCCGGACTTCTTGGTCGCACCGAGTGCGAGGAGAGCGAGGACGGCGATGGCAGCGAGCGGGAGCATGGTGGATCTTCCTTTCAGGGAGATGCGGGAGAGGGAGGGTTCAGAAGCGCGGGGGCGGACACCCCACGAGCGCGGTGGCACCGGAAACAGGAGGACATCCGACGATCGGCGGGCATCCGACGACCGGGCTTCGGCCGCTCATGAGCGCCTTGTCGATCGACTCACCGCCCGGCGTCACGGTGGCGACCACCTGCGACTCGCCGATGCATCCGACTCGCGCACGCGCCTGAGCACGCGCCGCAGCATGGAGCGCCGGAGGACGCCGCGCCGCGCTCCCCGCAGGATGACTCACCGGGTGACGGATCACGTCGAACGTACCGGTCGAGATCCCGTCCCGGTGGAAGAACGCGCTCTTCGTCCCGGGCTTGAAGCTCCGGACGAAATTGCCCTGCACGATCTTCCCCTTCTTCGTCACGAACATGCCCGGGATCCCGCCTGCATGAGCCTGGGCGACGGCCGTGACCCGCTCTCGGTTCTGGGCCACGATCTTCAGCACCTCGAGTGACTTCTTCGCGTTGTCCCGGACCGCCGGATCGGCGCTCTTCGTGTCCTTCACGAGCTTCGCGATCCCGGCCTTGGCCAGATCACCCTTCGAGATGGCGCTCGCGACGGTCGCCCTCGACAGATGCTTGCCCGCCTGGTTCACGAGCGCCGCGTCCCGGATCTTCCGGGCAAGCGCCGGGAACATCCGGAGGCTCGCGATGCTCTTCTCGGGGCCGATCTTGTTCATGGCCGCCGTGGTCTTCTCGACGAGCTTCTTCGCTTCCTCGATCTTGGTCACGGCCCGCTTCGCGTGACCGCCGGCCTCGAGAGCCTCCACGACCTTGGTTCCCTGCGAGTAGGCCCTGGCCGCAGCCTCTCCTGCCGCGTTCGCGGCGAACCGTGGGATCGGGAGCGATGGCAGCTTGACGGCTCCAGCCGCAGCCCCCGCGGCTTGCAGGACCCGTCCGTGAGCGAGGGCGATACCGACGGTGAGCGCGCGGCGCTGGTCGGCAGGGAGCCCGGCCATGGCGCCTTCGATCGCTGCCTTGTCGAGGCTCTTGCCCTTCGCCAGTGCCACGCCAGTGGCGAAAGCCGCCTGAGCGAGAGCGCCTCCAGGAAGCGCCGCCTGGGTCGCTGCGATGAGCGCGTCGTCGATGCTCCGGCCCTCGGAGAGCGCCACGGCGCCCGCGATGCCGGCGGCGATGCCGGTGCCGAGCCCAGGAACGGTGGCGACCACCATCTGGACGTAAGGAGCGGCGTCCTTCACGACCTTGGCAGTGGCCTTGAGGTGATTCACGAGCGCATGGTCGATGCGTTCGCCCTTGGCGACGGAGATGAGGAGATCGTGCCCGCTCAGGGTGTCGAGAGTCGTGATCGCCTTACCGGCGATGTCCTCGAGTCCCTTTCCGATCTTCTTCACGAGCTGAAGGAGACCGCCCTTTCGGGCACGCTTGCGCTTCGCCCACCACTTGCGGTGCTCGTCCATCCACGCTTTGTTCAGGGGACTCGGGTTCACGGCGTAGGTGGCCTCGATGGCCTTGGTGCGACGGAGGACCTCGTTGTCGGAGACGTACTTCTTTCCCACCGTGACGTGGTACCCGCTCACGGTGCTCGAGGCCTTGCGCTGAGCCCGCCACTTGTAGTGGTCGTTCATCCACGCTTTGTTCGGGGGGCTCGGGTCCGCGGCGTAGATGGCCTCGATGACCTTGGTGCGACGGAGGACCTCGTTGTCGGAGACGTTCACGTCCCCCACCACGACGTCGTACCCGCTCACGGCGCCCGGAGCGCTCGGAGCGCCTGGAGCGCCGCGAGGCTTGAGCCCCATCGGCTTGTCCATGGAAGCTTGGTTCCGCGCGTGGAGTCTCTGGTGGTAGACCGAGATCGCGCGAGCGATCGGTCGGAGATCCACCTGGAAGTTCAGGACGTCCACGTTCCCGCACGAGACGCACGTGGTCGTGCTCTTGAGGAACGGCCCTTCCTGGTAGAAGCGCGTCTTCACCCAGATCCCTCGGGAGATGTCTCCCGAGACTGTCGGTTCCGATTGCTCCTCGCCCTCGGGCGCTTCTCCGGACTCGGACGCGCCTTCCTCGGACGCGCCTTCCTCGGAACCAGAACCGCCCTCTTCGGCGGCGCTCTCCTCGGGCGGTGCCTCGGCGGCGGCTTGCTCGGTCTGCTGGGACTCGGACTCCGCCTGCTGGGCTTCCTGGGACGCGGCTTCTGCGTTCGAGCCCGCTTCCTGGGCCGCCGCCTGCTTCTGCGGATCCTCGGGAGCCTTGGACGCGGCGGCAGCGGCGGCAGCGGCTGCTGCTGCGGCGGCGAGCGCCTTCTTCTTCGCGGCCATGGCCTTGAGCCGCGCCTGGGCGCGAGCCTTGAGCCGGGCAGCGCGGAGCGCACGGATGCGGCGGGCACGGAGAGCGCGGAGACGACGCAGACGCTGGAGTCGGCGTGCCTTGAGGATGGCTCGATTGCGCGCCTTCTTGGCGTCGCCGCTCTTCTTGGCCCCGATCTCTTCGGCCGCGTCCTCGGCCGCGTCTTCGTCGTCCCGGAAATCCATGATCAGACCCGCATCGTCCGTGAAAACCTCGGGAAGTCCGTCGTCCAGAATGCTCATGACTTTCCCTTTCAGGCCGGCATGGAGCCGACGATTCCAGCCTGTCCGCGTTCACGCGCCGCACTCGCCCGGAGCTCGCTCGCGCGAGCCTCGTCACCTGCGGCGTCCGCCTGGTCGGCGAGCTTGTTCAGGACCGAACGGTACTCGATCACCTTCGCCGAGGTCGCGCTCTTCGGCCACCGCATCACGAGCGGCAGGGTGGAGACGCCGTTCTGGGCGATGCGCGCCATCGTACCAGGCCCCACCATTCCATCCTGGGTCTCGCCGACGGCAGCCTGGAACCGCTTCACGAGGGTGATGTCCTCCTTGCCCTTCGCGCCGGGCATCCCGTAGCGAGCCTGGACGGCGAGGAGGTTCTTCGCGACGGCGTCTGCCGCCATCTCGACCGGCGTCTTGGCCGCCGGCTCGGGCAGAGGGGTCGCCGTGGAAGGGACCGAGGTGGGGGTGGAGGGCACGGTCGTGGCCGTCGGCGCCTTCATGGGCCACCCGGCCGGCAGGAAGATCGTCTTGCCCGCGAAGAGCCGGATCCCGTACGTCTTGTCGGCCAGGGTCGGGTTCACCGTGAGCAGCTCGCGCCACCGGTTCCTGTCCCCGGTGAACTTGAGGGCGATCTTCTCGCCTGTGTCACCCGACTGCACGACGTAGCTCGTCGGCTGAGGACCCGACGGCGTGGAGGGCGTGGAGGGCGTGGAGGGCGTGGAGGGCAGAGCGCCCGGCGTGGCGGGCCACGAGTCGGGGATCTTGATCGTCTTGCCTGCGTAGACGGCGATCCCGTACTGCTTGCTCGCCAGGGTCGGGTTCACCGTGAGCAGCTCGCGCCACCGAGCCCGGTTGCCCACGAACTTGAGGGCGATCTTCTCGCCCGTATCACCCGGTTGCACGACGTAGGTCTTGCCCGTGATGACGTCCTCGATCTTCTTCTTCGCGTCGTCGGCGGCCTTCTTGGCCTCGATGCTGACGATGAGCGCCTCGATCGTCTCGATCGCGTGATCGCGCTCGGCCGACTGGGGAACCTTCTTGAGCGCCGCGACGAGATCTCGGAGCTTCGCAGGGTCGCGCTCGTTCTGGATGGCGCGGTTCACCGCAGTCACCATCTCGGCCGGGAGCCCGGGGATCGGGATCTGCTTCTTCGGATCCGGGCTCGGCAGGAAGGCTGCGGCGACCTGGGCGTAGGCGCGCATCGTCGCTGCCGCCTCGGGGTACCCTGCGCTCGAGAGCTCGCCCGCGAAGGCAGTGGCCGCCTGGATGGCGGCGGAGTCGACCGGGCCGACGATCTTGTTGGTCACCGGATCGACCGTGAGCCGCTTCAAGATCTCGAAGAACTTCGTCTGCATCTCGAGCGGCAGCATCTCCTCGACCTTGCCGGGCTTGCTCGACTTCTGAATGTCGAAGTCGCTCATCGCGAGGTCGATCACCTTCTGGTCGACTCCGGGGACGGCATCGACCAGGACGCGCGGCGTCGAGGTTCCGGTCGTGAGGTTCTGCGTGTACCGGAGCACCCGGTAGATCGGGTGCGATCCGAGCTGGCCGTCGGGGAGGAAGATGTCGACGAGCGTGGCCGAGCCGGGCATGACCTCGCCCTTCGTCGGGACGATTTGAGTCACCCACTCGACCCCGCTCTTGCCCTTGCTCGGCACCGTCGGGAGCTTCGGGTCGGGCCCGCCGGGCGTGGGCGGAGGAACGTCCACCGGGCTCACGGGTGGAGCCTTCTTGCCCGAGGCAGCGCCCGCGAGAGCGAGCAGAACGAGGAAGGCGACTCCGAGTCCCATCATGGTGTTACCTCATACCGAGCTTCAAGCTCGGGTCTTCGATAGTACCGTCGGCGCGACGCACGACGATGTGAAACAGCTTCTGCCCCGTGGCGGGGTTCTTCTTCCACTGGATGCGAATCTTCGCGGGCTCTCCGGCCTCGCGCAGCTCCGCACATCTCCAGGGCGCAAGGTCGTCACAATCTCCGTGTCCCCTCTCGAGTACGGCGGGGATCGCGGAGAAGTCCTCGATCCTCTCCACCGGGCCGCTCCCCAGCTTCGCCTGGTTCAGCGGCTCCTCCTGGTACCTCACCCCCGACCGGTACAGTGGCGGGACGTGATGGGTGCGAAGATAGAGCTGATCAACTGTCACCAGCGCCTCGAGGATCGGCTTGATCACGATGCCGAGCATCCGTGAGTGCTTCAGCCACCTCGAGTGTTCCCCGCTTAGGTTGATCAGGACCTTCACGCCAGTCACGTTCCCCGGGGAGCCAGGACTCCCCGTTCGTGGTTCGGGGTGCCGACGACCCGCCCGGCCGTCATGGCGCGAGCGAGAGGCACCCCAGCCTCCGGGAAGGAGCCGCAGGTTTCCCCGAGGCTCCCTCACCGGAGTGACGAGATCACTTCGCGATCGTGCCGATGAGGCCGGCGGTGAACTCGATGTCGGCCGCGGTCTTGTTCCGCGCCTGCACCGACACCTGATTGCCGACCTCGGCCGTGTCGAACGTGACGTTCGTGTCGATGGCGACCTCGGAGAACAGGGCTCCGGGGACCTCCACGGACTGGACGAGCTGGGACTGGTTGCCCACCTTGATGTCCACCACGCCGATGTCGAACGCGATGTCCGACGGGATGACGAGCCGTTCCGGGCGGAACAGGTTCTGGGGCGCGCTCGGGATGAGGGCGCTCGTGAGGGCCGGCACCGTGGTCGGCACGAAGCCGAGCGGGTACCGACGGCGGCGGTCGAGGCCGGTCTTCACGACCGCGCCCGCGTTGCGCATGGCGATCTTGCGCAGCGCCTTCTTGATCGTCGCGTTCCGCTTGGGAGCCGCGCCCACGATCTCGGTGTTCCCGAGACCCGCGATGAGGTCTTCCACCTCGTCGCCGCTCACGCTGAGGGCCCTGAGCAGGGCGTCGCCGTCCTCGCCGAACAGGATGTCCGCGCCGATTCCACCGAAGTCGTCGTCTCCGACCAGATCGTATGCCATGTGATTTTCTCCGATTTTTGTTGCTGGGGTTTCTCTGATCCGTCCTGATTGACGGAGGAGCTCACTTGTCAGGGTCGAGACTGCGACGGTGAGGATGATGCGGGCGAGCTCGAACGTGATCATCGCCCGCTACCTCCATCGTCGCATTCTCGGGGTTCATCGCCTCGGAAGCGGCTCAGACGCCGCTCGCGGAGAGCGCACTCCGGAGAGCGTCGCTCATCTCCGCGCCGATCATGCCCGGCGCTCCTGCGCCGATCATGCCCGGGGCCGCGCCACCGATGTGCCCGTGGTACGGGTAGTTGTGACCGGCCACCAGGGCGAAGTCGCCCGAGGAGCCGTACTTGCGGAACACCTGCCCGGCGTAGTGCGCGAGCATGCCCGAACCCACGTTCAGGGCGTCCTCGTCCCACTTGCCGAACACCTCGAAGAGGGCGGCACCGGAGAGGCCGAGACCGGCGAGCAGCTCGATGTCGATCGAGGTGCCGGGAACGTTCCACGCGCCCGTGCCCTTGTCCTCCATCTTGCCTCGGACGAAGCCGATCGCAGCGGCGCCGCCGACGATCTCCCCCATCTTCATCATCTGGTTGGACTTCGCCTTGGCCTTCTCGGCCGCCCGCGAGGCGCGAGCTGCCATGGAACCGAGGGTGGACTGGACACGAGAGATCTGCTGGTCGCTGATGAACGGCATGGGTCTTTTCCTCCGGGGTATGTGGGTCCGGTGAAGGTCCAGTGAAACTAGACGACTGCTATTTTCCAGGCAAATAAGGCTGCGGTAGCAAAGTTCTTTTGCTACCGGCCGAGACGCGGGAGAATGGCTCTCATGAAAATCGTCCGACTCACTCCCGTGGATGCTCGTACCTGGCGCGAAAACCGACTCGTTCTCGTGGACAAGGAGGGCAAGCTCATGCGGACGCTCTCCGCCGGAGAGACCAAGGTACTTGCCGATCTCACGAGGAAGGCCAAGCACACCCGGCGCCTCTCCACCTCCGAGCTCGTCGAGAACGGCTCGTCGGTGAAGATCGTGGTCACCCCCTCCATCATGCAGCGCACGGTACTGGTGAAGCAGGAGATCGATGGTGGGGACGTCATGACCGGACGCGACTACTTCACTAGCCAGGTCCTCTCGCAGTTCGGCGAGTGCCAGCTCAGGACGCTCACCGGTCAGATCATCAAGACGGTTCGCGATCCGAGCCTCGCGCGCCCGAAGGCGAACGCTTCCTCGAATCGCGCACCGCATCCCGATTCCTGCCAGTGCAAGGGATGGGGAGAGAAGCACGATGGGAGGCACCACAAGATCTGCGAATGGAACTCCCAGGCCCCGATCGACCAGCAGGCGCTCGAGGAAGAGCCGTCGTCGATCCCGATCCTCGAGCACAAGAACGTCGGCCGATCCGTCCTCGATGGCAAGGGTCCGGCCAATCGAGTGGTCGCTCCGCCGTCGAAGCCCGCAGCGGTTCCCGTTCCGCGAGGTTCCTCGATCCTCGGGAGCCGGGCGGTGGGTGTGGTTGCCGTAGCCGGAGCAGCGCCGGCTGCCGCGAAGCAGGATGTGTGGAGCCCCGCCGAGTGTCCGAACAAGTGCCTCGCCTGGGCGAAGGCGCAGGGGTCGGTCGAGGGCGAGCACCACCCGATCTGCCAGTACAAGGAGGCCTGGGAGGCTTCCAAGATCTCCGTCGGCGGTGCCCCCATGTACCTCATGAGCCTCGCCAACGGTCAGGTGAGCCGAGCAGCGACGGCCGAGGAGATCACCGAGGCGAACGAGAAGGGCTACATCGTCATCGGCGAAGAACAGTTCGCCGTGGTCCCGGAAGCGGAAACGAAGAGCGCGTGATCAGGTCGCGAAGCGACCAGGCCGTCCGCAGGACCGCCAGGGCCCGGGGGCGGCGTGAGCTCCCGGATCTCTTTCCTCTCCTCCCATTCCCATGAGCACCATCGTCGATCTCCCACTGAGTTGCCTGTCTCCTGGCCCGAACATCCGGAAGACGTTCACGGGGATCGAGCTTCTGGCGGCGACGATCCGGATGATCGGTCTCCTCCAGAACCTGATCGTCGCTCCGGACCTCGAGAAACCGGGACACTACCTCATCCGGGGAGGCGAGCGGCGCTACCGGGCCATGAAGCTGCTCGTCTCCCGGAAGGACATCCCCGCGGACTTTCCGGTGCCTTGCCGGATCATCACGACGGACGGAGACATCGAGGCCCTGGCCGAGAACGAAGGGCACGAGGGTGTCCCTCCCTGGGAGACGGGAGCCGGGTACTGTCGATTGATCGAGCGGGGGATGACGCAGGCGCAGATCTCCGAGGCCGTCGGCCGGAGCCAAACCCACGTCTCTCTCTGCATCCGGATCCACCGGGGTCTGGCCCCGAAGGTCATCCACACGCTCGAGCGACTCGGGAGCGCGGTCCCGAACGTGCTGGAGCTCGGTCGGCTGGCAATGGTGATCGACCAGGACACCCTGAAGCCCGACGAGGAGAAGCAGCTCCTCTGGCTCCAGCATCACCTCTGCCAGCCGAAGAAAGCTCGAGGAGAGCACGGCAAGTCGGCTCAGATCTTGAGCCGGGTACGGAAGCTCCAGGACATGAGCATTCCGCTCGAGTACGTGCCGGTGGTGGAGGCGATCATCCGGTACATCACCTGCGTCGACGATCATCTCACGTTGCCCAGGGGGCATCTCCAGGAAATCTTCGGCGGGACGCAGCAACTCAGCCTCGAAGGGAAACTCAGTCCATGAAAACGAGCCCGGAGCAGATTGTCGAGATGCAGCGAAAGAAGGTCGAGTCCATGAATGGAGACATGAGCAACACGGCGCCCAGAATCAACCTTCTCGTCGACCTCGGTTTCGAGCGGATCCTCTTGCCGGGTCAGGCCGGCATCGTGTCGATCGCTCCTCAGACCCTCTACCGAACGGAGCGTCTCTTCATCCGGGAGTGCTTCGGAGTCACGCTCGACGACGCGAAGGTCGGAAACCAGTCCCAGATGAACGACAACCATCCGGTTTCGACCCTCTTCTACTCGGTGCCTTCGAACCCGAAGACGATCGACCGGATTCAAAAGCTCCTCGCCGAGGCGAGAAAGTACGAGCCTGACGTCTCGTCCCTGGCGTTTGCCTGGGACGAGAAGCCCGATCCGAATTCCGCGCTCGGTCTCCCGGTCCGCTGGGACACGGCCGAGGTCGGCAACCAGATCTCCCTCTTCTTCACGAACAAGTCCGCGGAGCCCGTCCGGGTTTTCGGCGTCCTGCGCGGTTCGGCCGCGCACTGAGACCTTTCCCCACCAGACCCTGCTATCCTCTTCCCCCGTGGCCATCAGCAGTCTCGACCCCCGGACCAGTACCCCGACGGGGCTCCCCTACCCCCTCCACCGGCTGAACACCCCCCAGACGAAGGCGTGGCTTGCGAGCCCACACGTCCGGAATGCTCTGGCGAGTGCGCTCGCGCGAAAGTACCCGGGCGGGGTGGGGGTGCTCTCGGCAACACAGCGTCTCTTCGTGCTCGTGGACCCTCGTGGGAACATCCGGGAGCTGCCGCCTCCACACAGGAGGTACGCGATGTGGCAGATCGCCAACCGCCCGGAGATCCCGGAATGCCCCTGCGCATCCTTCTTCGACCCCGAGGTGGGCGGCGCGTGGCGTGAGCGCGGGGGCCGGGCCGGCCATCATCCGCTCTGTCAGTTCGACCGGACGGTGGGGCGCGTCTGGGACATCGCGACGAAGCAGGCCGAGGAGCGAGAATCCCGGGGCGAGAACCCCCAGGCACGCCCCGACGAGTGGCTCCGGATCCGAGAAGAAGTGGCTTCCCGGGGCTGAAAGCTCGAAACGAGGCTCGAACAAGGCTCGAAATGAGCCTCAAAACCAGCCGATTCTTGAGCGCGCAAGAATCTGCTTGACCGCTCTCGGATGAGGAGGCAGGGTTCGGGGGTCATGAACGACGTGAGCGACGCGAGCGACACGAAACCGGGGATCTGCGACCTCTGCCGCACCCCGAACCACCTCGATCAGGTGGAGCACCCCGTCTGGTGTACCGGGGTGAAGAAGGTCCGGAGCGAGCTCGAAACGCTCCGGACGGCGTACGAGGAGATCAAGCGTGACCACGAGATGCTGAAGCGACAGCACGCGGAGCTTGCAAAAGCCGTCGGGCCGTCAATCAGAGCGAACATGGTGTTTCGATGAAACCCGACCCTTCCTCCGTGCCCTCCTCCCTACCCTCCTCTCTACCCCCGGACGCCTTCGTCATCGATCGGTCGAAGCCTCCTTACGAGGTCCCGTGTCCGGAGTGCCGGGCGTACGCGCTCGAGCCGTGCCGGTCGGGCGGGGTGAAGGTCATGCCCGCATCCTGGGGAGGAAAATCGAGCTGGCCGGAGGGAACGCGGGTCATTCCGGAGCCTCACCAGATCCGGTGGAAGTGGTGGCACGAGAAGCCCGAGTACCGGGTGAAGGCGATCGTCTCGAAGGAGCTTCCACGATGAAAACTCTTCCCTGTCCCGAGTGCAACGCAACGGGCTATGCGAACGACGATCACACGATCTTCTGCACGTTTTGCATGGGGGGAGGCGTGATCGACGTCCCCGAACCGAGCGACGCTTTCGTCCCTCCTCCCTCGACCAACTTCATCCCCCTCCCCGGCGTGGACGACGCCTGGATCCAGGACGTCCGGGTGGCGATGGGGGCGATCCTCGGATCGAAGAACCTCGCCCGGGACGAGGAGCTCGGTCGCCCCGCACTGAAAGCCGAGGAGATCGTGAAATTCACGGTCGAGATCGCCGACGGCCTTGCCGAGGAGCGGAAGAAGCGCGGCGGCGTCCGCCAGCCGCCCGGCGTCCGGGATCAGCTCGCGGACTTTCAGGAAGCCCTCCCTGCGATGCTCGCGGCGTTCGAGCAGGTGATGAAGGCGATCAAGAGTCACGACAGGTCCCCGTCGAGGGATCCGCGAGAAGACGACTGAAGAAACTCGCCGAAGCCCGGCGAAGAAGATCCCCACGAAGAAGATCATGAAGAAGACCCCCTCCGGATCGAAGAAGAAAAACCCCGCCGCCGTCGCCCTGGGCCGGCTCGGTGGGATCAAGGGAGGTCGTGCGCGAGCGCTGTCCCTCTCTTCCAAGGAGAAGAGCGCCATCGCGCGCAAGGCGGCCCATGCGAGGTGGGGAGCGAGGTAGAGAAAAGATGAACGCGAAGATTTCGTACGGGGTCGTCTGGATGCTGCACCCGTGGGACGATGATCGACGAGCTGCGGGGGTGAAGGCCTGGTGTCTCGTGAAGGTGACGAAGCCGGAAGCGGGGCCGATCCTGGAGGAGGCGGTTGCGATCTTTGCCTAGGATCGGGAGGCGGAGATCTTCCAGGGCCACGTCTTCTCGTCGGAACAGGACGGAGTGCTGGTGGAAATCAGTCCCGACGTGCGGGAGCTTTTTCAGAATCAGAAGAAGATCGCGGAGCGTAATGCGGCGAGGGCGAGGCTGGAGAAACTCTGAAGGGAGCGATCGTGATGCCTGACGAGAAAGACGAGAGCGAGAAGGACGAGAGCGCGAAGGACGAGAGCGCGAAGGACGAGAGCGGGAAGGACGAGAGCGCGAAGAACGAGAGCAAGAAGGATCGCGTGCGGACGCTTGGCGAGGCGTTGCCGGCGGAGATGGCGAGGGTGAGGGATCGGGTGATGCCAGCGTACCTTCAGATCGGCCCCGCCGGGCTCTTCGCGCTCTCGATGATGCGTCGGGATCTAGACGAGGCAGCCAGGGCGATGGCGGAGGGAGACGTGGTCGGGATGCTGAGGGTGTACGAATCGCTCAAGGGGTACGAGACGTGAGCGAAGACGACCTGATCAGGGCGTGGTCTTTCTTCTTCGGGGCCGTGGCTGGGGTGACGATCGGAGTATGGAGCAGGACCCGGGCGTGGATCAGGAGTCGGAAGTGGAGCTTCTGTCTGCCGAAGAAACCTCCGGGAAAGGAAGTGGTCCATTGATCTCGAAGACCGGGTGTACGTGGCACGTCTTCGATGAAGACGACCACGTGGTGGTCATGACTTGCTCCACCGGCAAACCTGCGCTCTTCTACAACTGCAACGAGAGCGGTCCGGTCTGTGAGGAGCACGTTTGCCGGTGCCGACCATCGCTCTTGACTGAGCGGGCGGAGAAGGCGAGGCGTGAAGCGATCGAGCCGATCGAGCGGATCATCCGGGAGCTACGCAAGCTCGACGTGCCCGAGGAAGTGCTCGCGCCGGTCCTGGAATATCTTCGAGTGAACGAGGTCGGGAACGGATCGGAGCAAAAATGAGGCTACAGGCGTTTCGTGAAGGCGACGTGGTTCCGGACGGTTCACGTTTCGTGAGGTCGGAGATTCGGGAGATCCCTGGATCTGAGTACGAGCAGATCGTGGCACCGCGCACGCTGCTCTCGTGGATCGGGATCACGGAGACGGTGGCGACGATGGTGAAGCGTGAAGTGGTGAACATCTACGAGGTTCCGGAATGATCTACACCATCACTGGCCCAAGAATGGTCGAGCTACACCCAACTGGCTGCGACTGCGGGACGTGCCATCCGCTCGGATCCCGCGCCAGAAACGAGACGGTGGCCAGCCCGCATGAACGCATGTGGATCACGCTCGACGAGAACGACCGCGCTCCGGATGGATGGCAGCGGGTAGGTGGAAGAAAGGACCAGCGCGGATGAAGCACGGCTGCACGGCAGATAACGCCAGCGGGTCCGCCGCGCTCCCGATTCTTGCGGGCGCGGTGCCGGTCGGTTCTGTCCACCTGAGAGCACCATGGCGGGAGTAGCAGCCCATCGTTTCGACAACGCGAAACGTCGTCGCCCGGAGAGCCACGCGCGCCAGGCGATGCTCACGCCGGAGTACGTTCTGGAACCGGTGCGGAAGCTATTGGGAAGCATCGAGCTAGACCCGTGTACGGAGCCGGACAATCCAACGAAGGCACGGCACTTCTACTGTCTCCCGGCGGACGGCTGCGCGTTGCCGTGGAGGGCGTCGACGGTCTTCTGTAATCCGCCCTACGGCGAGATCCGACGACGTTGGGTGAAGCGGTGCATCGAGGAAGGCGGGGCGAGAAAGGTCGTCTTACTCATCCCGGCGCACACGGAGACGAAGACATTTCAAATGGCGCTCGAAGCTTGCACGGACGTACTTTTTGTTCGAGCGCGTCTCCGGTTTGGTGTGCTCAGGGCCAACCGTCGGCAAGAGGCCGCTAGCCACGGCTCGGCTCTCTTCGGCTTCGGTGTATCGCTCGCGCCGCTCGCAGACCTCGGGCCGGTTCTTCAGGTGGTCGGGATCAAGAACGGATCGGAGACTCGCAGATGAAGCAGGGTACTCAGTCCGTCTCTCCTGGCTCCGCGCCACCTCTTTCCGACGCCGAGCGCGTGGCGATTCAGGAGATGGGCCGGATCGAAAAGGCGTGTCGTCTCGGGACGCTGACTCAAGACGAGGCGCTTCGCCGGATCGCGAAGCTGGTGGCGGATGACGACGAGCGGATAGCTCAAGAGAAGAGGGCGCGTAGATGAAGCACGGATGCACGGCAGGCCGCACGGAGCGGGACACGGAACTTCTGGTTTTTGGAAGGAGCGAACACCTATGACATTCTGGAGTTTCGCGAACGCGAATCCGGTTACTGCGCTGCTAATCG
>Ga0334722_10003596_pt1 | contig 16587 bp, 3 predicted proteins | sample C3_bottom_MG_FD_207210 | JGI IMG/M metagenome (GOLD analysis project Ga0334722, IMG submission 207210) | Sediment microbial communities from Yellowstone Lake, YNP, Wyoming, USA - C3_bottom | ecosystem: Environmental > Aquatic > Freshwater > Lake > Sediment | place: USA: Wyoming | collected...
ATATCTGACAATGCATGCGCTAAGCCATCCCTATTCAGGAATTGTGAACCATGATCCTTTATCAGCCGCCTGGCTTCGTAAAATAGCCGCAACAGACGAACAACCGATAGCGGCGGTTAACAGTGTTCTGCCCAAGCCGCTTGCCGTATTTGTCGCCGATTCAAAAGGAACTCCTGTTTTGGGTGCAAGTATAAAGTTTAAAATCATTTCCGGTGGCGGGATGCTCCAGTGTCTCAATGCCGCTGGTGGGAACGAAGGGCCGCTTTCAGAAACAGACTGCACGACCACATCAGGTGCAAACGGCATTGCGCAGGCAAAACTTACCCTTGGAAAGAGCACGGACGCCAACCCTCAATATATGATGCTCGATCCCGGTGATGAATTTTCCACTCAGATCGGCGTGAACCTGGTTACCGCGACTGCTTCGGGTTACTCCGGCGAGCTTCAGTTGGACCAACCGTTCGCCCAATACGGCAAACCGGAAGTTCCCCAAAAGATCAAGAAGCTCAACGGCGACGGGGTGGCGTGGTATGTCAATAATCCTGTCGGAAGTCTTCGCGTTAAAGTACTGGACCAATACGATAACGTCGTATCCAATGCGACGGTTATTTTTTCCGCCCAAACAGCGGAATCCATTGATCCGTTGGTTACTCTTCCCACAGATGAGCAGGGGTTCAGAAACATCGAATTTTACAAAAGTGAAGAATGTAATCTTCCTGATCCGGAGGGCCATATTGCCTATCCGCTCTATGGAGACTGTGACACCTACTATGGGGGCCAGACAGGCATAAGCGTGAAAACGGAATATTTCGGGGCAACGGTAAATGCCGTGCTCGGGAACACCGTCAACACCCGGTACAAGGTAAAAGTAACGGCGCAGGGCATCCAGGCACCTGAAGAATTCACCCTCACGAGCTACGGATCCAGGGAAAACGCCGATGGCTATATAGCGCCTTCACTCCAGATCACCTATTTTGAATTGTACAATGACCGGGGAGAGCTGGTGAATGCCGCAAAGACGGGAACGGAGCTTAAAGCGCCGCTCACAGCGGCACTTGCCCTGTATTCCGACGAAACCACCACCGAGGGGCCGTATCAATGCACCATCAACAACCAGCAGACAAACTGCTGGAAAATAAAGCCGACCGGAATCATAAAAACAAAAAAGATAACAAACGGGACAGTCACCTTCACGCCCAAAGATGGCAATGGCCTTGTCACTGCCACAACGATCACCAACGGCCAGTACCAGACGCGGTACACAACCGGCGTCACCCCTGCAAAGAACACCATCGAAGCTTTCGGAGAAGCGGAAGTTTCCGTGCCAGAGGTATTCTACGACACGGCAAACAACTGCAGCGCCTCCAGAACGGAAGTGCCCGTAGACAAAGTGGTCACTATCAAATCCGGCCAGGTCATCGCCTTTGAAAAAGACTCGGGAGCAGCGCATACAGGCATATGCGGGGTCGATCCGGCAACACACCAGACCGCGTGTGTTTATGACACCGGACAGTATGAAAAAGTCACCTACACCGTATTCGGCGTCAATGCCGCGTTAATCATAGAACCGGAAATCGTCCTGTTGAATGACGAGAGCTATTCCACGGTTGATACGACATTCAAGTATACCATTCTACCGCCCGAGTACAGCGCCATTATTGCGGATGTGGACATTTATAAGATAAACGCAAACAATGTTGACGAGTGGATAAACTACATTCCTGGTGACAAGACCAAGGGGCAGGGGGCGGCAGGTTTTGTACAGGGCACGAAATTCGATATCAACGCCCACTACAAGGCGCAGGTGCTCTTGAACCGGGGTACGGATATTGAGATAACGAGCAGAACGGAGATTAACAACGATAACATCGGGAACGATAACAGCATCTGCGATAAGGATGAAGCCTGCGTGGACAAAGTTCCCCTGCTGCTTATTGCCGCCGATTTAGATATAGACAGCGACAACAACAGCGAAAGCCAGATTAACGGCATTCAGGCGGACCCGGCCCGCAGCGAGAAAGAAGACGACATGGAGGATCGCGGCAACGGAACGGGTAAGGTGCTTCGTTTTAACAACGGAGACAAAGACCACGATCGTGTGCCGGATTTTGCCGATGGCATCGACCTGTACGACAATCAGGGCAGCAACGCCAGCGAAGCTTTTGCGCCGATGATTCTGGAGATCAAGGGCGATACGAATGGCCCGGTCAGGATCAGGTTTACGTATGCCGAATCCGACCCTTCGGCGATCACAAGGACCGGCAACAGCACAGACGGATATACGTACACGCCAGGTCCCGGCAATGTCCGGCTTTGGACCAAAAACGGTCCCGAGAACAGGCGCGTCGCGTCGGTCAAGAATGGCGGTGACTATATTAAAGCGGGAGAAGCATACACTTTTTCCGACCTTGGCATAAGTTCGAATAATAAAATTATCCGGCTTTTCGTGGAAGGCATTGCCGCGAGCACGTCCCCGGGTGACCAGCGGATACTGGTCGAGATCGATCCGGACGGGAACGGTCCGCAAGGCTACATGGCCGCCGACGCGGTTCGGGTGACCATGGACACCTTGCTTGTCCCCGATTACAATCACGATCGGACCATCGATGACAAGGACAGAGAACGTGCCTCAAACCACGACATCTACTATTTCTGGGTAAATGACGACAACGACACCGGGGAAACAGGGGGTTCTGATATCCCCGGCGATACCAGCTTGATTGATGCACCGGAATGCTTCGGCAGCGGCATAATGAATCCTGTAGCAGGCTGTGACAACTTTGGTAATGCAAGCAGCATGAACGTCAATGGCGTGCGTGATTTGGTGGACTTCTTCCCGGTTTACCTCGATATAAAAGGTCTGTTCGATATCTTCGATCCGAATTTGTATACCTATAAACTGAAGTCCGAGGATAGCAGCCTCAGGTTCGCATTTACCGATTTAAAGCCGGAAACAGCCGGAGAATACCTGACCGGCAGCGCGGATTCTCTTGAGCCGGCAACCACACTTGGCCATGCCGCAACGTATATGATCACCAAGGAAGGTGTGGCGTTCAAGGATCTTGATGACGGCCCGGCATTCCTGCAAAAGATCAAAGACGAGGGCAAGGGTATCATTCTGCTCGAAGGCAGAAAGGCATCGGATAAACCACTCGTACTCGCCATCTATGACAACAGTAACGACACCGAAGTCTTCTCTACGAGCCTGAAACTGAGCCTCGCCGGTGTGGAGAAAATGTTTAGGCATAAAAACTTGATAAGTGCCGGCGTGATAACAGACGGGACGACGGGAGAGAACACGGCTGATGCAGTTCCTGCGCCTGGACACGGTTCAGTACGAGGCGGTGAGCCTGATCGACTGGGAGAGCCTGCTAAATTTCCCGATTCCGAATGTAATCAAGAAAACTTTGTATTACTGCATGGTTTAAACGTAAATGGTCAGCAGGCGCGAGGTTGGCATGCAGAAATCTTCAAGCGGATGTACTGGTCGGGATCAAGGGCGAAGTTCTGGGGTGTGTCCTGGTATGGGTTCAGAACGCAAATATTACAATGGCAGACACCAGATTTCCATATCAATGTCAGGCATGCGTTTAATACGGCAACTGGGCTGGCAACCTTCCTTAACAGTATCGGAAACGTAACGGTCGCAGCTCATAGCCTCGGGAATATGGTTGTTTCAAGCGCGATTAACGATCACGGCGCCAATGTTAAGCACTACTTCATGTTGAATGCGGCATTGCCTACGGAAGCTTTCTATGGTCAGGAAGGTACCAATGGAGCATTGACACCTGCAGAATGGACCGGATATAGAGAGGGTCTGCGAGCAACTGAGTGGTATAAATTATTTATCAATCCAGGAGATTATCGTGCACAATTAACTTGGCGCAATCGTTTCACTGACGGGCCGTTGACGGTATTTACTAATTTTTACTCTCCTGGTGACGAAGTCGTGTCAACCTGGTGGCAGTTTCAAGAACTCTTAAAAGGTACAGTGGGAGTATTGGGCTATAATGGGGCCGATTACGGCGGATGGGGCTTTAATCTTCAAGACGAAGGATACTATATAGAGGAGTGGGATGAGCAGCAAGGCAAGATGGTCAGGAAACCCAGACCTTATGCTGAGGCTAATTCATTCCCGGATAGTGCACTCATGACAAAACCCTTCTTTAAGAGAGGCGGCTTGATTGAACCGTTATTGGTTGCCGGGGGAAGTGACTTCGCAAAAACGAACAGAAACAGGATGCTGTCTGAATCATTCCCGGCACTGACACTGGCTGTGGGAATGAACTATGTCTTTAATCTACAGGATAGTAATCTCGATATGCAAAACAAATTTAAAACTATGAAGAATGACATTGTACAGTGGCCAAGGATAGACGATGTTCGATGGAAACATAGCGATTTTAAAGATGTTGCTTACCTATATTTGTACAATATTTACTTTAAAATAGTCAGTTCAGGAGGGTTATCTCAATGATAAACAACATGACTCGTATTATATCATCATGTATCTTATTGCTTTTGTCGGTAATCACTACAACAGTTGCAGCGACACCTAGCGACACAGCAGAAGCCAAGGTCAACTTTAAAATTATAGATGAAAGTGACAATCCCATCGATTCAGCAAATGTTGCGGTTGGCTTCGTTGTGTTATTAGCGGACTGGAGCAGTAAGAGTATTTCACAAAATGGATATTCAAATTCAGCAGGTCATTTTACGGCGACTGCAAAAGCAGGTGATAATTTAGGTTTTACCGTAAAAAAGGAAGGATATTACAATACGTACGGGCAGTTCAAATTTAAAGAAATAAAAAATGATAGATGGGAGCCGTGGAATTCGGAAATTCGTGTGGTTTTAAGAAAAATTGGGCATCGCGTACCAATGTATGCGCGAGATACGCAAGAATCGGTATTAAAAATTCCAGTTATTGATAAGGAAGTGGGGTTTGATCTTATCAAGTTTGACTGGACGCCACCGTACGGAAATGGCGTTCAGGAGGATTTGATATGCAAGCTTGAAGGTACATTCAAGAGATACGATGATTACGATATGACTTTAACGGTTTCGTTTTTAGGGAAATTCGATGGGGTTCAAACAGTCAAGGAAAATTTGTCCTATGGCAGCAGGCTAAAACTAATGCGAAATGCGCCAAGCCAAGGTTATATGAAAAAAATTGTTAAATATGTCAGATGGAATTCAAAAAAAGCAGCAGAGCATAGTTTTGAGGAGGATAACAACTATATTTTTAGAATTAGATCTGAAGAAAAAGATGGAAAGTTGATAAAGGCCATGTATGGCAAGATTCAAGGTGAGATTAAATTTTATCCGAAAAGCCCCGAATCTGCATCAATTGTATTTAAGTATTATTTGAACCCAGATTATACGCAAAATTTAGAGTGGAGCGGAGAAAATCTTTTTGTGAACTTGAACTCTGTAGAACGGAATGGGCTGTAGTGCTCTATGTCACGACCTCTGGACCCATCACCCTCCCCAACCCCTCCCGTCGAGTGAGGGGCTACGACGTGCTCCCTCGCCCCACTGCGGGAGAGGGCTGGGGTGAGGGGAATTTACAGATAAAAGCAATCGTAAATATTCAACCAGGAGAAAAGATGAAGAGAATAATCATTATCGTAATCTCAGCGTTATTGATACCGGTAATTTCAAACGGGAAAGATGCGTCAAAACAGCTATCAGTCGACACCATCCAGGTGCTCAAAATCGCTGCTCAAGACGAGCGGGCCGTTATCAGGACCCCTAACGGGAAGACACAGATCATCAAGCCGGGCGATACTCTCGCTGCAAACAGCAAAGTCACCGAGATAGCGGTTGACAGGGTCGTTGTCGAAGAGAAAAAAGAGAACGAGACGGAAAAAGTAATCATCAGGCTGGTCAACGGGAAGCAGAAAGTCGAGCGAATGAAAAAAGCCGGTGAACAAACGCCGGCCATGTATGCGCCTGTGAAGAAGGACGAGAAAGACAAGACACAAGGGAACAGTGTTCGTTAGGGGCTAGCAATCAGCCGTAGCAAACTGTAGGCTAAATTCAAAAACCATGAAAAATTTCCGGGATCTCAAGGTTTGGCACAGTGCTCATCAACTTACGCTTGCTGTTTACAAAGCAACGGCTAAGTTTCCGAAAGAAGAGCTGTATGCACTCACGAGCCAGATGAGACGAGCAGCATCCTCCATACCTGCCAATATTGCGGAGGGCTGCGGACGGGGCACTGACGCCGACTTTGGGCGATTTCTTCAGATAGCGATGGGCTCGGCGAGCGAGCTTGAATATCACCTGCTGCTTGCTTTTGACCTTAAATTATTGCTCGTATCGGACTACAAAAAACTTGATGCCGATGTGACCGACATAAAGCGCGTGCTCGCATCACTTATTAAAAAGCTGAGAGCTGATCGCTGAGAGCTCATGCATGGGAGAAGAATAGTGAATACGATTAAGTCCAAGAGGAATGTCATGCGAAGCATATGGGCCGCAACAGTTATCTCGCTGACTGTGATCATGTGCTTTCTCATCCCAACACGGATATTTGCCGCGGACTTCACCGCCTCCTCCCTCGGTGACTACGGCAACGTCACGGTCATGGAGGTGTCAGGCAACTACGACGCCGATAACCCCGACAAGACCGTCAATGCCGTTCCCCGTCAGGTGATTACCAATGAGTTTTTCAAAACCCACAAGGACGAGTACGATTTCCTCGTTTTCTTTTCGAACTTCGATTTTGCCATGCCCGATGATGGGAAGGCCAGGGGTTTTTACACGACGGTAAAGAACGACACCCATGGCCTTGGTATCGACCAGATCGACAATACCAATCTCTATAATACAACGCTCAACGGCAGCAGCGGCAGGCTGCAGGGCACCATCGACATGGGGAACCTCTCGAAGCTCGTGTCCGACCCGCTGGACCCGAAGTTCGAGGATACTCTCGGCATTTTCAACCACGAAATAATGCACCGATGGGCAGCGCGCGCGAAATTCAAGGATTTGAGCAACAACAGCAGTTCCTCCCTCCTTGGAAAAGACGGCAGCCACTGGAGCTTCCTCCTCGACTCCGGCGGCTCGCTCATGTATGGCAACCGCTGGCAGGACAACGGGAACGGCACGTTCACGTCCCTCGTGCCCCAGAGCGAACAGAAATTCTACAGCCCCCTTGACCTGTATCTCATGGGCATGATCGACAAGTCCAAGGTCCCTCCCATGCTGCTGATCGACAGCCCGGGCGTTGATGCGACGCAACTGCCGCAAGCAGGCGTAACGATCACCGGAACGGCAAGGACCGTCACCATTGACGACATCATCGCGGACACGACCATGGGACCGCGGGTTCCCGACGCAGCGTCAGCTCAAAAAAGCTTCAAGACCGCTTTTATCTACGTCACCCAGCCCGGATCGTTCAACAGCGACGACTTGTACCAGATCGAAAGCGTCAGAAACGGCGCGGTGACGCGCTTCTCGATCCTGACCGACGGCAACGCGATCATGCAGGTCGCCTCGACGCCAAAGGACGACGTCCCGGTCAACCCCGGAGTCCTGCCGCCATCCACGACGCCAAGGACGCAGTCGAATATCAATGAGGGCGTGCAATGGCTCATGGTAGCCCAGCAGGCCGATGGAAGCTGGGTGGACCTTGCCCAAACCATGGAGCATGATACTGCCGAGACAACACTCGTATTGAGGAGCTTCGCCACTGCCACGCAAAATTATCAGAAAGCACTCCAGTGGCTCGGCAGCACTCAGTCCGTGAATCTCGATTACCTTACAAGAAAGATCCAAGCCCTGTTCGGCGCAGGCCAGGTTGTCGCTCCGCTGGTCCAAGAATTGCTTTCCCGGCAGAACACGGATGGCGGATGGGGAAGTGGAGAGACTTACGAAAGCGGCAATGCGGACACAGCGCTTGTGCTGCTCACGTTAGCCGCCACAGGCTATACCGACCAGGCCGTTCTCTCCAGGGCGATAAACTATTTAAAGGCAAAACAAAATACAGAAGGCGGCTGGGGCAGCGAGGACAAGGGGGGCATGGTCCAGGAGACCTCGAATGTGCTTTCGGCGTTTAATAAGTACCGGACAACCTATCAACTGAACGACGCCATTACGAATGGCACGACGTGGCTTGTTTCGAAGCAAAACCCCGATCCCGACGGCGGGTTCGGCAACAGCCCGAGTACCGTGTACGATACGGCCGTGGCGACTCTGGCACTTCGGGAGCTGAACGTATCCACGAGCATTACGAACAAGGCGCTTGAATATATCAAAGGACAGCAGTCCGAAAACGGGAGCTGGAACAACAGCGCCTATCAGACCGCGCTCGCAGTGAACGCGATCTACAAAGCTACTGTAGATCCAGACCTTTCGATCACCTCAGACGACATAACGATCATCCCTGATAAGATCAAAAGCCTGCCCTCGAACATCGTGATTAACGTGAACATCTCGAACCTCGGCCAGACCGCCGCAACGGCCAAGGTATTTCTCTATGACGGTTCTATCGCTGATCAGAACAAGATCGGTGAGCAGGCAGTCTCCTTCCCAACTACAACCTTCACTACAGTCACGTTTTCCGCCACGGCCAAGGACGGCAGTGAGCATCGCTTTTATGTAGTAGTCGATCCTGACAATACCGTCAAAGAATCGAACGAACTGAACAACACAGCCGTAAAAATCCTTACTCCCGAGGCGACCTATGATCTCGAAGTCCTGCAGGGCGACGTCACGGTGACGCCGGGTACGGCGGACATGTTGCAGGACGTGAAAATATCCGCGAAGATCTCGAACAAAGGCACGATGACCGCCTACAACGCGCACGTGAAGTATTTCATCGACGAGTCCGGGGTCCCCTTCGAGCTTGCCACGCAGACCGTGGACGTTCCGTCGGGTTCTTCGATCACGAATGAAATTACCTGGCGGGCGAACAAGGCGGGTACGAACATGCGGCTTGTCGTGCAGATCGATCCGTACGAAACGGAGCTTTCCGAAACGAACAACAAAGCTGAAACGACGATCACGGTAAATGCCGACACAAGACCGAACCTGGCCGTATCCTATAAAGACATGGTCATCACACCCTCTCCGGGAAATGAACGAGGGACCGTCACCATATCCGCTCTGGTAAAGAACGACGGCTTCTCCCCGGCGAACAATATCGTTGTTCGTTTTTACCGTGACGTTCCGTGCAGCAATACAGCACTTGCGGGGACGACCGGCGGTTCTTGCTCTCAGGCCCTTCAGCTCGGCACGCAACAAACGATACTAACCCTGGGTCCGGGAGAAAATAGCAGGGTTTCAGTGGATTGGGCAGACATCGCGGAATCAGGTCAAAAACTCATTTACGTGGAGGCTTATACGGAAACCGCGATAAGCGAAATCGTTGACACGGACAACTATGCCTTTGTCGACACGCTCACCGTACGGAGCCTCCCGGATTTGGCCGTTTCCGACAACTCCATCGCGTTCTCTCCCGCAGCCCCGAAGGAAGGGGACACGGTTGCGATTACCGTAACGGTCCAGAACACGGGGGAGCAGACCGCGTCGAACATGGCCGTGCGCCTGTCTGAAGGCAGCGTCGCGCTCGGCAACGACCAGACCATTCCGTCTCTTGTGGGCGGCGGTACGGCATCGGTGTTGTTTTTCTATGATCCTGCTGTAAAAGGCGCACACACGTTCACCGCGGTTGTGGATCCCGGCAATGCGATCACGGAGCAGAGCAAAGGCAACAACAGCGCGTCGCGGACCTTGGGTGTGCAGGATTCGAGCCTCTGGGTGACGGAGCAGTACATTTCGCCGAACGGGGATGGGGTGAAGGACAGCACCGAATTGTTCTTCCGACTTGAGGCCGCTGCCACGGTATCGATCCATATCGTGAACAAGAAAAAAGAAACAGTAAGGACCTTCGCCGGACCGGAACTGATGAATACCACGAGTGGAAGCATAATCTGGAACGGACTGAACGATAGCGGCATTGCCGTGGATGACGGTGAGTATCAGCTCCAGGTTTTGGACAGCACGGGCAGTTTGCTTGCCATGCTGCAGGTAACAGTTGACAATAACCGATCGCCGCTGACGGATGCGATCGAAACTGGGAATATATTGAACAACAATCTGTCCTGCATGCTGCCCGACATATATGTAGCCAGCATTGATTACTGGAGATGGTTCCCCGACGAAAGCGGAATTCTTTTTAATATTAATGCTGCATATAATCAAAACACGCCTGAATTTTCGGCTGGTATATATACGATGGCGCCGGATGGCCAGGACATTCTCATGGTCTCTTCGCCGGCATGGAGCGAGAGCAGGGCGAGTAATTGTACCGAGCAGAACCCGTGCAAAAGGAGTTCCTACAGCAATTACAAAGTTTCATCCGATAGTCGCACGATTGCGGTCATAATCACTCAAGAGACGTACACGAATATATGGTTCGGCTCGTGGTACGGCTGGCGATGGACATGGCTTCGCACACTCAACCAGTTCTGGGTCATGGACCGGGACGGCAATAACAAGGTTTTGATTGGTTCATATGACCCTTCTCAGACAACCATTCTTGACTTTGCGTGGTCTCCGGGCAATGATTATCTGGTTTACCGGCTTGATAACGCTGGTACGACTGAAAAATTAATGATCGTGCAGTCTGACGGCACGGTTGATAGTGCTAGAGAGATTGATTCAGGTGGTTACTTTGACTTCAATTACCTGAAATGGTCGCCGGATGGTAGAGAAATTGCCTACATTTACGGCATCTACGACGATAATTTTAACTATATCCAAAAAGCCAGAGTGTCCGACCTGTCAGGAAGCAAGAAGGAAATATATTCACTCGATGCGGAGGTGCGTTCCACGGACATAGAGACCTTTGAGTGGCTCGGCTCGGACAAGATCGTTATCGGCACGTATGTTTATTGGCAGAATCACCACCCTCTTATGCTTGTTGATAAAAACGGCACCGAGAACATGATTCAACTGTCGGATGAGCTAATCGAGGTATCTGTCAGCCCGGACAGGAAACACTGCGCGTTTACAGAGTACCAAGACAATCCGCAGAAAATGGTCGTCAAGATTGCGGACGACAAGGGTAATCTTTCCCTGGTCCATGAAGAAGCGAATGCGTTTCTTTTCAACGAAGGTTTCGACCCTAGCGTTCGTGGATTAGCCTGGTCGCCTGATGGACGGACCCTTACTGCTGTCGATATGGCCTTTGGCAAAGAACCAGCCTGTCCGGCGTTCGATCCAGCCATCAACCTATATGAACCACATCTTCTGACTTTTGACCTTTCCAGTAAAGTGAAAAAAGATTTTAAGATAAGTGAACCCAGCTGTCATTTAAATTACGGGTGTGTTTACTCCGGTAATCCGGCGTGCTACGTGGAAAAAGGCCCTCAATTCTGGGGGACGGTATCATTTTTCAAAGATAATCTGCAGATGCTTTTGCAGGACCAAAGTGGTTATTTTGTATTCAATACCGGAACAGGTTCTCGAAGCGATTATTTACCGTTTCAGAATGAATGGTATACGAGTGCCAAATTGTCACCACTCGGCGGATACCTTACTTACTATCAGCCTGTTGATCAGTCAAGCGCCTGCTACGGAAGAGGCGATATGGACCTGTGGGCAATCAGCTCGCTATTTAACCTAACCGCCGATCTCAGGACGTCTAAAGAAAAATCGGCGATCATACTGAAGGGCATTGCAGCAGACTTCAATTTCGAGGGTTACCAGCTTGAATATGCCGATATAAAGAGCCCCGAGGTCTGGTCCCTTGTTCAACCGCCTTCCAATGTGTCGGTTATCAATGACGTGTTTACCACCTGGGTCCCGCCGTACGAGGGGTCTTTCTACGTGAGGTTGACTGTTTGGGACAAGGCGGGCAATACAGCTGTGACCAAAAAGCGAGTTTCCTGGGGTCAGTACTCGAGTATAACGAACCTCTACAAGTCCCGCGAGATCTTTTCACCGAATGGCGACACAAAAAATGGAGTAAATAACACTGTTGAGCTTCATTACCGGGTGCTCGAATCGGTCCATCTTGAGTTCAATGTTTATGATGCCGAGAACAAAGTGGTGAATACGTATTACAAAGACTATGCGGCACCAACAAAAGATTTTACAGAAGATTTTATAGAGTGGAACGGCACTGACCAGTCTCACAATACGGTCCCTGACGGGAAATACAAGATCAAGGTCTTTGACTATGAATTCTTCGTCGAGGTGGACAGCACGCCGCCTGACGCCAATATTGAATTAAGCCCCATCATTAAAACGTCCGAAATAATCGTGAGCGAATTTTTCAGCGGAGAAATTGTTTATAAAGTATTGGCCTTAGGTTTTGCTTATGATAAAAATATCAAAAAATGGACAGTCGACTATGGTGAGGGTGATAATCCACAAGAATGGCATACTTTAAGAGAAGGCGGAACAGTACTTGTTAAAAAGGATACAGAAGGCAATCCGCTTTTGAAACCTTTGGAGAATGACACGATTGATAAATTTGCATTTACGATCGCAACAAATAATGCTACCGGACAAATTACTATCTTGAATTCCATCGAATATCTTGTAGGCAGAAAGTATAGGATTACGGTAGAAGATTTAGCGGGCAACAAAACCACTCGAATTTCAAACATGCTCGAAGAGAAAGCTTTTGGATTATGCTCCGCTAGTCAAACGTTTCCAGGTTTCGTGCTGGAAACCGTAAAAACCCCGATCCGCAATCTAGTATTGCAGTCTTTTAATGATAAAAATGATAAATGGGGAGATATTGAAACCAAATCGTACCCTTCCAATGAAGATACCGTTACCATACCCTATTTTAAGAGTCGCTCTAAGGAAAAACTTCGCCTTAAGGTTGTCGATATTTATGGTAATGAATATATCTCTAATGAAGGAGGCTGTAATGGAGATGGAGGCGGTGTCGACGATAATGGAGAGAGTGAGCTTAAGCTACTTTTAACGGTAGCTTATAAAGATGGAAGATGTGATATTGATTCCGGCGCTGGTTCGGCTGAAATAGAGGCATTTGTTAAACCCCGTGACACAATTACGTTCAAAACGTTAAGTTATTATATCGAAAAACCTAGCGGAACCGAGTTGCTACGTCAGTATGATCTCGCCAGTGAGAAATGGGGCAAAGTCGTTACAGATACGTCCGCTCTGCAGGAGAGGGCCTATTCTGTGAAGGCAGTGCTTGCCTACGTCGCATCCGGACAGACTGCGATAGTAACGTCCAGTGTGTCCGGCACACTTATCGTCGATCATGTTTTACCGACAGCGCAGATAACCTATCCAACAAGATCATCGATGCTCTGTCCGGTGAAAAACACTGACGCGAAAGGCGAATGGTATGGACTTCCTATAGAGGGAATAGCGACGGACAACAATAGCGTACAGTACTACGAGCTGTATTATGGCGTTGGCGAAAATCCTGCGGTTTGGCTGCCTGCAATGACCAGGATCAACGGTACGAGTGCGGCCATTAAGGAAAAAAAGACCGTTCAAGGCCAACTCGGGGTATGGGACGTGACCGATCTTCGTGGAACGGCCTATTCACTTAAACTGAAGGTTGTGGACGTTGCCGGAAATGTGAGCTGTTATACAACGAGCTTTTCCATTGACACCTTGACGGAGATAACAAATCTCACCATCGATAAAAAACTGATTTCTCCGAACGTCGGTGGCAATGCGAACGTGGGCTATCAGATCGATGAATATGCAACGGTAGCTGTTAAAGTATTCAAACTCATCCAGAAAACAGACGGCTCCTATGGTCTGGATGCTGCTCCTATACGGAACATTACTGCGGCCAAAGAGCACCTTGGCGGTTCTGATAGCACCGCGTGGGATGGAAAGCCGGATGGAGGCACGACTGCTTCTGACGGTAAAGATGACGGTAAATATGGAATTGTAGTTTACGCGACGGATTCCTGTGGTAACAAGGCGCAGAAATGGGTCGTCGTCGAGGTGGATACTATTCCACCGACCCTTGCAATCACCTATCCGGGCGCGGGAAGCACGGTTGGCAACCTGATCGTGGAAGTCAAAGGCACTGCCGATGACCCGCATTTCCAGAGTTATTCTCTTGAGAGAGGGCAAGAAGAAGTCAGTCCCACTGAATGGACAGAAATTTCTTCCGGCACTCTGATAGTTAAAGACTCCATCCTCGGCAAGTGGAACACTTCAGGGCTCACGGGAAGTTGGACATTACGGCTTACTGCAACGGATTCCGTGGGGAACAAGAGTGAAATTAAGGTCCCTGTTACGCTCGTTGCCCCAACAGCGCTTATTAAAAAATTCGATGTGACGCCGGGGCTTATTTCTCCGAACAAGGACGGAAAGCTAGAAACAACGGACATTAAATACGAAATCGGCGATGCCGCGGACATAAAGATCGAAGTGGCGGATTCAAGCAAGATCGTGAAGCACACCCACATTGCTGCGATTTCCTCCGCAGGAACCTATACATACAACTATGGCGGCCAAAGCGACCCTAGCGGTGTGCTTCCTGACGGCGTTTATACGGTCAGTCTTATTGCTACAAGCGCCACGACTTCACAACGTGAAGCGATAACCCTTACGGTTGATACGACGTTGCCCACAGTTGACATGACGTCGCCGAAGGACAAGTCGTTCCTGGCCGTTACCGACCTGGCCGTGATCGGCACGGTGAGCGACTCCAATATGGCTGAATACTCCCTGAGCTACGCCGGAGCAGCCGGGAGCACTCAGATCGACCAGGGCAGCCAGTCGCGCGCCGGGTATACGTTCGGTTTGTTGAATACGATTTCCGAGGGAGACTATATCCTTACGGTCCGGGCAAAGGACCTCGGAGAAAATGAGATCAATAAGACGACAGCCTTCACCATCGACCGGACGCCGCCTGTGGTGAAACTCGACACGCCGAAAAATGGAGCGTATTACGGCGGTACGTTATCAGCTCTCAGCAGCCAGCCATCAGCAAGCATTACCATCACCGGAAGTCTTGTGGAAAAGAACCTCGACACCTTCAGCTTGAGATTCGGACTTGGAGACGCTCCTGCCGAGTGGATCGAGCTCGTTACAGGAACGACGGTTACGGCTTATCCTTCGTCCTATGTCTGGAACGCCGGAAACAGCAGTGATAAGGATGGTGTATACACACTTTCGCTCTTTGCAAAGGACAAGGCCGGTCTTATTGCCGAGCAGAAGGTCAAGATCACTATAGATAATACGGTCCCGACGTCGGCGATAACGTCGTTGCATGACGGCGATTACGTGAATAAGGCCGTTGAGGTGAAAGGCACGGCATATGATCTCAACTTCGACAAGTATGTTGTAGAGATATCCGAGGGCCAGTGCAGCGACGCGTTTAAATGGGCCGTGATCAAGACCGGGACAACAGCGGTCCAGAACAATGTTCTTACGACCTGGCAGGCGCTTCCGTTGGACGGAGACTATTGCCTTCGTGTGACAACCACAGACAAGGTTGGTTTGACCTCGGAAGCCAAGGTCAATGTAAAGGTTGACACGCACCCGCCTGCGGCGCCGGTGCTTTCCGGCAGGGTGGACACGAAGACCAACGCGCGGCTCGACTGGACCAATAACATGGAACCCGATCTTGCTGGATACAACCTCTATAAAGCTGGTCAGAAGCTCAACAGTGCGCCTACTGCGAGCATCACGTATCTTGATCAGAACCTGACCGAGGGCGTGTATGCCTACACGGTCAAGGCTGTTGATTTGGCGGGCAATGAAAGCTCCGCATCGAACGAAGTAAAGCTCAAAATAGATTTGACCGGTCCTGATGCGCGCATCAGGTCGCCGCATGACAACGGCACGATTAGCGGGCTTATCGATATCAAGGGCACGGTATACAGCGCTGACGATTTCAAACAGTACCGCGTTTCCATCGGCCAGGGCGCGTCGCCGTCCTCGTGGACCATTATTCGGACCTCTCCGCTGCCCACATCGTACGGCGTCCTTGCTCAGTGGGACACGTTCGCTCTCGCCGAAGGACAGGTCTCTTCCATCAAGCTCGAAGCCGAAGACCTTTCCGGGAACATCACGACGCATCAGATCTCAGTAACGATCGACAATACCGCGCCTGCCGCTCCCAACCTTATTTCCGCGGCAACGGTAACGAACAGCGCCGATGTCGCTCTCACGTGGCTGCCGAACACTGAAACAGACCTCGCGGGCTATCTGCTTTACCGCAACAACCAGCTCGCGAACGTTTCAGGCATCGTGGTCGGGGACCTCAAGCCCTATTTGATCAGCGCCGCGACCACGACCTATCTCGACAAGTCCCTGCCGGACGGCATGTACACGTATTATCTGACGGCCATGGACCAGGCCGGGAACATAAGTCCGCTTTCGGTCCTCAAAGAGGTCATGATCGAGACCCGCGCTCCGTGTGCGGCCATTGTTGACCCACTGGGCAATGCAGTGTTTGAAAAGAAGATCATGGTCAAGGCAGAATCGCCAGACCTGGACATTGCGTCCGTCCAATTCCAGTATCAGAGTATACTGAGCTTGCCAACCAAAACGACAGATTGGATAAGCCTCGGCAGCCCGGTAACGACAACACCTTCCATAACGTATATGGACCCGTCC
>Ga0334722_10003597_pt1 | contig 16579 bp, 20 predicted proteins | sample C3_bottom_MG_FD_207210 | JGI IMG/M metagenome (GOLD analysis project Ga0334722, IMG submission 207210) | Sediment microbial communities from Yellowstone Lake, YNP, Wyoming, USA - C3_bottom | ecosystem: Environmental > Aquatic > Freshwater > Lake > Sediment | place: USA: Wyoming | collected...
CGTTGCCACTATTTAATATTCTCATCCTTTCCCCCACGCCTCCACCAGTGGTTGTATAAAATGCCAAAGCAGTTTCTGCGCCTGATGATTGAGATTGAATAGCTGCAATCTGTGCGCTTCCATTTACGGTTAAAGTACCACCGTTATTCGCATATCCATAAGAAACTGCGTTTGAACCAAGCCCTAGAGCACTAACCTTTGGGAAAGTCCCAGAAGCATTATCATGTCCCAGATACATATCAGTCCCATTGGCAGAGTAAACCGCTAGATTATGTCCTGGACTCGTCGTCCCGATGCCGACGTTGCCCGTTCCCGCTGGCGTCAAAATGATGCTGCTGTTTCCTGCGCCGCCCGCGAGCGTCAGGTCGGTCGAGGCGGGGGAGGTGAGGGTGGACGCAATCAGCCCTGCAAAGGTGGGCGTGGCGCCAGGATCGAGGCGCTGGGGAATCGTATTGAGAAGGTGCATGGGTGTTTAGGCCGCGCGCTCTTGGATGCCTTGGATCGAAGCATCCGCGGTCACGCGGATGAACTTGGCATTGACCCACTCGCTGCGGCTCAACGTCACAAGCTGGCCCACAAAGATGAGCAGGCCCACGGCGCTGGTGGGGGTCGTGCCGTTGACCGTCATGCGCACGTTATCCGTGGCCACTTGGAAGGTCACATATTCCGTGTCGGCGTGCAGCGTGCCGATGGCGCTGGAGGCCACTGCGGTGTTGCTTATGTTGGTAGCCGTGAGGTGGGCCGCGCCTTGGGTGGGCTTGAGCGAGTTCGGCTGGTTGGAAACGAAGCGGGACGTGTTCATAGGGTGGTAGTCGGGTTAGGCCGCGCGCCATTTGAGCCCTTGGTTTTGGGCGTTGGCGACGAGGCGGATTTCACGGCAAAGGAGGTCTTCGGCTTGCCCGTCTTCGAGCATGGCGGCATCGCGCTGGCCTTGGCTGCGGAGCCAGTCGGCACAGGCGCCTTGCGCGCAATACTCGCGCAGAAAGGCGGGAAAGCTCTCCCGGTCCCACTTGCCGGGGGTGTCTTCGGGGTCTTGGCCGGCGGTGGTGCTGATATTGGCCGTCCAGAAATCGCCTTCCTCGGCGGTGCTGGCGTAGTAAACGCTCGCGCTGGCGGCATAGGTGGCAGTGGCGCTCCAGGTGGCCCCGGCGAGCACAGGCGGGCGCACTTGGAAGGCGATCCAGACGGAGACCGGGAGCAGATCACCCACAATCTGCACGCCATCATTACTCAACGCAAACGCGACGCGCACGGGGCGCTCCGAGAGGCGCGGATCGGTGCTGGTGACACTTTTGACGACGCCAATCGCGGTTTTGTCGGTCTGATCGAGCGAGATGACGACCGGCAGGAGCGTCAGCAGGGCAAACTTGGTGGTATCGAGGCTGCTGCTGGCCGTATGGGCCGAGAAACACACGTAGTAGCGCCCATTGGCGGGATTGCGCACGATGGTGGCGAGGGCGTAGACGGTGCCATTGGCCCAATCGCCGCCCGAGTAGGCCGTCTGCGCAGCGATCCAGCGGGCCGTATCCAGCACGTAGGTGGTGCCGGAGAGCGTGGCCGGGGCATTGCCCGTGGTGGCGACAAGGGCTTGATAATACCGCTGCGTGGCGGGGAAGTAAACGAAGGAGCCGAGGGCGTAAACGCTGCCGGCCGCGTAGTCGGCATGGTAAAAGCGCTCTTGCACGCGCATACTCTCCGGCCACCACCACCCGCCGGAGGGCTCCCAGGCGCGCTTCAGGCGCGCGTAGATAAAGCGTTGGAGCGCGGCGGCGAGCTGCGTGCTCGGATCGACATCGAGGGGATCGCCGCAGAGCGCGCGAGCCCGGTCGAGGACGGAACGGTGAGAGCAGCGGCGCATATTCGGAAGAGGGAGAGAGGGGGAGACGGAGAGAGGGGGAGGCGGCTCTCGGTCAGGCGGCCTTAGCCCAGCGGCCGCCGCGGCGGGGGGCGGTCGTGGCGGTGGCGAAGGAGACGCGCGATTGATCGGACTGCGCTTTCACGGCGAGCTCGGGATGCCGGCGGAGCATGTTTTTGAGCTCGTGCTTCCAGAAGCCCGCGCCCTCGCGGCGGCGCCAGTAATCATGCACGCGGGCGTCAATTTGCGCCTTCAGCGCAAAGCCGGGCGTGATGCGGGCGGGGCCGGGCGTGGCGGCAAGGATCTGCGCCTGCCGGGCCTCGGCCGTGGCGGCGGTGATGGCATCGTCATGCGCGGTCATGGTGGCGAGCTCGCGGGCGACATCCTCCGTCATGTCCCCATAATCGGGGTGCTCGATGCGGAAGCCCGGTTTGACGCGGATGAAATTGGCCGTGGCGGTCATGCGCGGAAAAGAGAGAACGGCGGCCGGCGGGGGTGAGCCCACCGGCCGCCGGGTAATCAGACCTTGGTAAGGTCTTCGAGCTTCAGGTAGATGTTAATCTCGCCTGTGGTGAGCGCGTTCAAATTACCGCCGGTAGCGGTAAAGAGCGCCTCGTAGCTGCCTGCATCCAGCGGGTAGTAGCCCGTGCGCAAGGTCGCGAACACGGCCCCGTTGCCATCGCCAAACATGACTTCGGTGGCATCGACGTGGACTTCGTAGTTATCGAGGATGCTGTCGGGATCGTCCGTCGTGGCGCCATTGTGGCCGACATCGAGGGCGAGCGCCGAGGTGGCGCCACCATCGAAGGCGGTCACGAGGCGGTAGGCCGCCTTGGTGCAGCCGAGGCCGGCCGTGTAGGTAGCCAGCGCGACGGTGCCGGACGCCACTGCCCCGAGGGCGGTGAGATCGGCATACGTGATGACAGCTTTGTGGGTGAAACCAAACCGAGCTTGATCGGCGGCGTTGAGTTGGAGGAATGTGGCCATCTGAGTAGTGAGTTGATGGGTGGTGGTTGTGCCTTAGCTACCAGGCGCGAATTTGATCAATTTGAGCGGATTCATCACGCAGAGCGCACCGGTGGCGGTGACGATGAAGCGCGTGGAGCGCGAGGTCTTGCCGAGCGGGATCATGTTCGGCGCGTCGGACCACCGGAGCTCCATGTTATCAATCGGGCCGCCGACCGCGAGGCGCTTGGAACCGGCCGTGGTGGGATCGCCCGAAGCATTGATATGCTGCGAAAGCGCGAGCTCGATATCGCCAAAGCCCGTCTCCAGCACCTTGACGGCGCCCAGATTGACCGTGCTCGACACTGCGGTGTTGAAATTCCGCACCATCGTGCGGCTCGACACATCGCGCGTGCTGAACGTGAGGCGATCCATGTTGCGCTTGAACGTGGAACCACAGAAGAGGACGTTTTCCTCGCTCTCATTGCCCGTCTCGCCGAATTGCGACTCCATGACGGCCGTGATGGTGGCGTCGGTGTAATCGGCAATGGCGGTGGAGGAGTCGATGGAGGCCGCGGGGGTGAGGTAGGCAGACGACACGGGGTAGTGCGACTGCGCCGTGGAGCTGGCCCACTTGACGAGGCCGCGGGTCTTATTGCCCACGTTGCCGGTCTCGATCTGGCTCTCGTTATCGGAGAGGAGCGTGACCTCGCAGTTGCGCTTCAGCTCGATGAGCTTCTTCGCAATCTTCTTCGCCACGACGTTGCGCGGGGTGATCCCGGCTTGGTGCGTGGTGGTGGTGGCGAGACCGCCGATGGAGACGGCCTTTTCCCAAATCTGAATCCGCACATCCACTTCGGCATCGCCGGCGGACGGGTTTTCAAAGTTGGACGGCTCGGCCTCGTCGATGGCCCCGGAGGTATCGGCGGCATCGTATTTCTCGACGGCGTAGGTGAGCTTGGATTGCTTGGGAGCGCTGCCTTTCGGCACGCGGGACATGAAGGGAAATGCGAAGGATTTCGCATTGTCGAATTGGTTGCTCAGGTCTTGGACCTTGGCAACGACATCGCGTTCAACGAGAGCTGGCATGGGAGTAGTGGTTTACTGGAGACGGTTGATGAGTGCTTACAGGAGGGCGGCGATGCTCTGGGCCAAGGAATCCTCGGAACCTCTCTCGCGCGTGATGCGCTGGTCTGCCTGGCGGCTCTGCGTCTGGCGGCGGTCGAGCCGGGCCGGCACCGTGCTAGGACGGCTCGGCGCGGCAGGGGCCCGCACGGGAGTGCTCGCGCGCGCAGGCTGGCCGGCGCGCGGGGCGCTGGCCTTGGCCTCTTTGGCGAGACGCTCGATCAGCTCCTTTGAAACCGTGATGCCGTGAGCGCGAAACACGCCGCCGATAAACGCATCCGAGGCCAGCAGCTTGCCACCGGGCAAAGTGCGGAGCACGGGTAGATCGGAGAGGAGTTTGGCGACCGTGGCACCATCGCCGGCCTTGGTATTGGCCAGCCAGGGGTAAGCCTGGGTGGCATACGCATCGACTTGGGCGCGGGTCTGGAGGAACTGTTCACGCTTGGGGGCGGCTTCGTTTAATAACGAGAAGGTCTGCGCCTTGAGGGCGGAGACTTGCTCGCGGTCAAACTCTTGCGTGCCGCCCTTACCATCGGGCAGGGTGGCGACATCGGCGTGCTCGTGGCGAATCGCCCACTCGTGGAGTTTCGTCCACCGGGAGCGCTGCGCGGCGAGTTGCGCCGGATCGTCGATGGCTTCGAGCACATCGGGTTCGAGCCGGTTGGTGTCCCGTGCTTCAAACGACGCGAGGCGTTCGCTGGCTTGCGCCAGCTTTTCCTCGGCGCTCTTGGCGCGGGCCGTGAGCTCGTCGATGCGGTCGTTGCGGCCATCCCGTTTGTTGGGGGCCGCCGCCACGTCAGGGTCTACCGCTACGGGAGCGGGGTCGCCATCGGGCGGCTGGCCCTCGGAAGGGGGCGTGGATTCATCGGAAGCGGGTGTCGCGGCCTCATCGCTAAGGGCAGCGGCGACGGCTTCCTCGGTCGCGGTGTCGGCCTCGTCGTCGCCTTCGGGAGAAGGGGCGGCGGGATCGGCATCGGCTTGAGTTGTCGGGTTCAACTCATCCAAGGCGGCCGAAATATCGGCGGCGCTGGGTAGCCCGAAATCCGCGTCAGGTGATTCACCGGACACGGGCGAGGTGTCGGGCTGCGCGGGAGACGGCGATTGTGCCGCGCTATTGGTTGGTAGGGTCGCACTCATGCTTTTGGCAAGTGCAGCCCAGCGGGGCGCGGACGGCTAAACCGTCAAGTGGGGTGAAGTAGGGTGGTTCAGTTTGAACCAGTTTGGTTCAGTTTGAACGCATTTCGGTCGGACTTTGGGCAATCGCCAAGGCTTCGACGGAGGCCCGCACATGCACGCCGCGCGTGCTCGGGTGGGTGTAAATCATGGTGGTGGCGCCGCACGCGTGGCCTCGATTTGTGCGGTGATGGTCTCGCGCTGCCGAGGCGTGAGGCGGAGCCAGCGCACGCGGTTAATGTCATCGGTGGAGTTCATGGTTTGATATACGAAGTGCCTCGCAGAATTACTTGTTCTGCTTCAAGAACGCGCACCAGTGCGTCTTGTTCAGTCTGCCGCTTTTGTGACCGTAAAGGGGGCGTTCCGGTGTCAGTTTCAGAATCTCGACCACTGGCACTTCGTCCTCATTCCACTTGAAGATGAGAGTCCCGCCTGGGCGAAGGACGCGGAAGCACTCAGCGAAGCCCTGCCGGAGCATCTCGCGCCAGTCGCCTCGGAGCGTTCCGTATTTCATCCCCATCCACGACGTGGCGCCGTTCCGTTTGTAGTGCGGCGGATCGAAGATGACGTGCTCGAATGAATCAGACGGGAACGGCAGAGCGGTGAAGTCAGCTTGCACGTCTGGAGCGATGTCGAGGACTCGCTCTTTGCCGTTGTCCGTTAAGCGCACTGTTTCGCGTCTCTTGTCCACATACAGCGCACGCGCATCTTGCTTGTCGAACCAGAACATCCGACCACCACAGCAGGCGTCGAGGACTGGCGGCAATGAAGCAGAAGCAGTCGCTGGAGAGAATGCCGCCATCGCGTCTTGCGTGTTATTCGGAGCGTTCATTGGGCGGCATCTCTCAGCTTGTCGTTCGGCAGAGAGGTTGGCCGCCGGTCAAGCCATTGCTTGAGTTCGCCGGTTGCGAGTTTGACCATGCCCGTGCCGATGGTCAGTGCGGCGATTGATGTGCGAGCCTGTTCGAGATCGGCGCGGGCATATTCCAGAGCGCAGGTCAGCGTCTCCTTGTCTTTCACTAGCTCGGCGTTTTCACGCAGGGCGGCGTCGAGTTGCCGAACCAACTCTCTACTGCCAACGCGGTTAGCGTCAGTGGTTTTCGGAAAGCGTTTTGGTTTCATAAAGTCAGGTGTCGCGTGGCAGATTTCGGACGTTCTGTGAAATGCGCTCGCTCTTTGCTGAGTCCACGAGCCATCGAGATTCATAGTTTTCCCGCTCCCGCTTCGTCGCCCGCTGAGTCGGGGCGATCCAGAAAGCCGTTCCTTTTTCGGTGCGGCGGCGACCTTCCGCAATCGCCTGCTCGCGACTCCGGCCAGCCGGCGCCCAAAATTCGGCATCCCTGCGATCCGTCCAGCACCACGGCACATAACCCGACGCCGGAGAGGAACGAGCTGACTGGCCCTGCGGTTCTGGCGCGGGGAGTGCGCTCGCAGCTTCGGCGGCTTCGATAGCTGCGTGGTTTTCGTCGGCCCACTTTGCCCACGGTCCTTTGGTGTTTTCGCTCATAAGATTTTACGGTCGGGCTCGTCCCTCAGCTTAACGTTCGGCTCGGAAAGCTCGGAAAGAACGGTCCGGCCGTGCATTGCGAGAATGAATGCCCTGATTTTGCGCACCTCTGCCGCGAGCACGATTATGCAGCGGTCGCAGTGGCAGTCCTGCACGTCCTTGAGATCGTCCGCAAATTCGAGCGCCTCGGACACGGAGGGCCGAACCATGGCATCACAACCCCCGACCACACCCAACGAGCTGACTGGGCCGGCGGATTTCGCCGGGGCTCCTGCGCTCGACGCAGAGAGCGTGTCGGGCGTGTGCAGCTTGCGCACATCCTCGAATAGTCGGCGGGCTTTCGTCGCGGCGTCGGGCATACGTGCAACTCCGCACACTTTTCCGGCGAGGTCACGCCAAATCTTAAATCATTTACTGTTCTTAAAGACTCGCGGCATTACTTGGCCGCCAGATAGTCGGCGAGTTCGGCCTGGAGGCTCGCCAATTCCGTGATGCGGCCGGCGCAGATCCCCGCCTCGCGCTCGCCCAGTCGGACGGTCGTGCTCGCGATGGTGGCCGCGGCGAGGCGTTCGCTCAAAATTTGATTGAGCGCGCGGGGGAGCGGGTCGCTGCGGTGCAGGGTGGCAAAGGTGCCGCGCAAATCGGCCGGAGTGAGCGGCGTTTGCGGGGCGGGATAGTAGACGACATTCGGGCGTTTCATCGGCGATGGGGCCAAGGCATAGAGTTGTTAAGTTTAGGCCGGCGCGGCACCCGGCCCTTGCAGCGGGGCGGTGCCGAGGCGGCCGATCGTTTTGTTCTGCTCCTGGGTGACTTGCTGCATGAGGTATTTCTGGCGGTTTTCCACGAGGGCGCGGAACAGTTCGTCGCCCTGGTAGAGCTGCGCGAGGCGTGGGCTCTGCTGGATGTGCTGTTGCATGGTCTGGAGGCGCAGCCCGGCGTTGATGCCCTGCTCCGGCATTTCCGGCTCCACGCCCACGGCCATTTGCGCGAGGTTGTTTTTCTCGTCCGAAATCTCCTTTTGCGTGACGTTGCTCTGCGGCCGGATCGCGCGGCGCCCGAGCACGGGATCGAGCGAATAGGCCGCCCACTCGACGAGCGGGCCGAGATCGAGGATGCCAGCGGGATCGAGGCTGCGCAAATCGCCGAACGCTTTCATTTTCTTCATCGCAAATTCCATGTTGAGGTCGCGCGTGTCGATTTCGATAATCACATCCCATTCGCCGTAAATATCCTCCGGCTTGAGCGCGAGGGATTCGCCACCGGGGCCGGTCACGCGCGCGAGCTCCTCCGGGGTGTAGAAGCGGCGGGCTTGGCGGAGCACGGCCGACATAACCTCGCGCCAAAGGCCGAAAAAGGAATCGACGCCGGCTTGCTGGAGCATGGCGATGCGGTTGGGCTCCTGCTCGGAGGTCTGGCGGCCGGCGTATTCATCGAACTCGCGGCGGGTGGTGGCTTCCATCTCCACGCTGGCGTTCATAAAGGGCGGCATCTGCACGAGCTCAAAATCATCCATGCGCTGCACGGGGATTTGCGCGTTGGGCCCGAGGATAAGCTCGAAGGCGCCGCGCTGCATGAGGGTCTTGCGCGGGGGCGAGGCCACGAGCTGCGTGTAGTTGGCGCGCGCATCGCGCTGGGTCTTGATTTCCTGCTGGTGCGTGGCGAGGGGGCGCGTGAGGCCGCGGCTATCGGTGAGCTGGCGGCCGAGGCGCTCGCGGGGGCGGCAGTAAAACGGGTAGCCACCACCGGGATCATCGTGGAGCTCGCACTTGGCGCACTCTTCGGTGGCGGAGATATTCCAGATCGAGAGGTAAATGCCCGGCACGCCGAGCTCATCGGCACGGCGTTCGTAGCTCCACCAGATTTCGTAGAGGTGATCGGTTTCGTTGACCGCACCACCGGGGCGCGAGAGCGAAATATCATCGAGCACGGGGCGGCCGGTCTGATCGCCGATGCTTTGGCCTCGGCCTTTATCCAAGAGCGTATCCACCCAAGACTGACTCCAACGCTGCGTGACGACGCGCTCGCGCAGCTCGACTTCGGAAATCCACTCGCGGCGGTGGATGGAGCGCGCGCGCTGGAGATCCGCAGTGCCCACGGGGAAGAAAATATCTTCCATGTAGTTGAGCGTCTGCACGCCGGGGCGGTTTTGGCGCACGACGGGCACGGGCAGCTCGGCCGAGCCCTCCTTGCGCAGCGTGCGCACGGCGCTCTTCACGGCAGCCGGGGTGACGCCGGGATAGGCGCGCGTGAGCCAGGCGGTAAATTCACGGTCGCGCAGGGGATTGAGCGCGAGGTCTTGAAAATCGGCAAGCATGGCGGGCTCCAGCCGGGGATCATCGGGAGCGATGTTATCGGGATTACTCTCGCCGGTCACGTAAAGCACGCCGAGCTCATCGAACGAAAGCTGGCGGCGCACGAGGGTGATGTCCTGCCGCCAGTTAACCTCGACGACGGCCAAGGCCGGATCATTGCCAAAGAAGTGCTGGGCGGAGAGCTCCACCTCGGTCTCCAGCTCGGCACGCATCTCGCAATCGCGCAGCCAGCGCAGGAGCGCAGTCACGCTCGCGGCCTTGGGCGCATCGTTGGGCTCCACGGGGGTGGCCTGCACCTGGGCGCGGAAGATGGCCTGCTTGGCGAGCGCCACCTTATCGCCGATGATTGAATCCACGGCGGGGATACGGGCATCGCTCGCGCCCTCAAAGGGCAGCGGGTCGGTGCCCATCGCGGCGGCGTGTTTGCGGCCATCGGGCGACTGGCCCTCCCAAATGTTGAAGCGCACGTTGCGCGCCTCGTCCTGGCGTTGCCAGACTTCTAAACCATCGGCGATGATTTGCTCAAGCTCGGTGCGCAGTTCGCGGATGTCTTCGGGGTCGCGGGTGGTGTCGAGAGCGTTCATGGGTGAGTCTATTCAGGGTGGCGCGGCGTAGCGTCAAGTAGGCTGTGTGGCGCGCTGGGCGGCGGCGTTCTCCCGCACGACGGTGGCGAGATCCACGAGGCCATTCAGGCAATCGAGATAGCGAAGGATGCGCGGCCGCTCGTAGCGGACCTGCTTGAGCCCGGCGAGACCACGCACGGGCACGATAGCGCCGAGGCGCTCGGCGCGCGCGAGGGCGCGCACGCCGCCCACGGCTTCGGCCACACACTTGCGGCGGAGGTAGTATTGCTGCGGGAGGGCGGTGGCGGTGAGGGGGGGCATGGTCAGGAGATTTGCGCGAGCAGGCGGAGGAGGTCTTGCTTGGAGAGGCGGGTGTGCTCGCGGAGAATTTCAACGTGATCCTTGCGCACGATCCACGGCTCGGATGAATCGGCGACCGGGGCGGGCTTGGCCCCGATGCGGCGGCGCTTGAGCCAAGCCAGTTGCTCGTCGCGCGAGCGGATGCCCGTGCGGGTGACGGCTTGTTGCGCGACTTTTCCGCTCATCGCCGTAAGCGGCACGCGGAGGACATCGCCCGTCTCAGCGTCGATAATGACATCCACGACGGGCTGCGCGAGGGTGCGCGTCTGCACTTCGTAGGCCGCGCGCGAGAGGATAGCGTGCGCCGGGCAGGGCGTAAACACCAGCTCGGGGCGCATCGAGCCTTCGCCGATGCGGAGAATCACGGCGATAAAGCCGGGCGTAAATTGGCCGGGGTAACGCTGCGCAAAATCTTCGGGCGTGGTATCACCGGCGCGCACAAGGCGCACAAACATTTGCGCTCCGCGCAAAAGCGTTCCAGACGAGTGGCCAAAGAGAGCGTGACAGGCTTCCACACTGTCTTCGATAGTGAGCGGGACGGCGGGCAGTTCGCGGCTGGCGGTGGCAAGCGGTGAGGATTCGAGTGCGATCATGATTTTGTTTGGTTACCGAGTTGGCCGATCTGTTTGAGGACTGAAATTTGCGCGCAGGCTTGGGTGAAGAGTTTGGCGGCGGCATAACGGGCGGCCGAGTATCGGGCTATGTATTGACGGTTAGCCGCGCGCCAGGCAGCACCGTCGGCGAGGAGTTTTTCACGTTGGACCACGGAGTAGGTCGCACGGTAAGCGGCAATGTTTTTACGGTTAGCCGCACGGTAAGCGGCACGGTAGGCAGACAACTTTTCACGGTTTAACGCGGCCCACGCGCGAGCCGCGGCCCTGCGCTTTTCAGGGTTTGCGGCACGGTAGGCGGCCACACATTCGCGGTATTTGGCGGGATTGGCGGCGTACGTAGCGCGCGCCTTTGCGCCGATCTTTTCACGGTTTGCGGCGAAATAGGCGCGGCCGTTGGCTATTTTGCTTTCACGGTTAGCCGTCCGCCATTTGATGCCTTGGGCGAGGAGTTTTTCACGGTTCGCAGCGCAATAGGCGACTTGGTAGGCCACTACCTTTGCGCGGTTTTTATCACGCCATTTGGCTGCATATGCGAGCCGACGCGCTTTTTTCTCCTCTTCGGTCAGTTTTGTTTTAGCCATAAATTTCAATACGCGCACACGCCGCGGGTGCGGAACATTTCGGGCTCTACGAAGCCGTAGGCGGCTTCGATAAAATAGCGGTCGGGGTCGATGATGTCCTTGAGGGCGTCGCGCTCGCTGGTCATCGGCGGGCCGATGTAGCTCGTGTAGCAGGTGCGCGTTTGTATCAGGTCGTCCACCACATACCATTTCGGGCAATTATTCAGGGCATCCATCGGCAGGCTCTCGTCCCACTCCATCGCGGTTTGCAGTTGTTGCAGCCCGTGCTGGATGTGGCGGCCGGGGGCTTCCTCCCAAAACATGCGGGGAAGCGCGATGCGGCCCTTGGCATCGAGGCTTTCGTTGCCCATCAGGTCGATGATGCTGGTGCCTTCTTCCTGGCCGGGGATGCCAGCGCCACCGAGGCGGGGGTCGATCAGGCGGCGCTCGATGCGCTCGGAGCGGGAGCCGTCCCACGCGCCCGTCTTGGGATCGTGCGTCCAGCCTTCGAGCTCGAGGATGAGACGTTTGTAGCCATCCATGCCGCGCCCGCTATCGAGGCGCTGGGCCTCGCCGGGGCGCCAGTCGTGTTTATCGCCACCCTCCGGCGGGACCGCCCACGGCCCGTAGCGCTGCGCATCCGGCCACTCGCGATAGACGATGGTGTGCCCGGCGGGGGTGACGGCATACCACTTGATAAACCAATTCTTGGTGCCGGCGGGATCGGCCACGCAGTAGCGCGCGGTGCCACGGTGGGCGAGCGCATCGAACTGCGCGCGGGTGATGAGGTGGGTATTGCCAAACTTCGGCAGCGCGGAGCCGAGGGGCTTATCCACCCAGCCGTAGGCGCGCACAAACCACTGCTCTTTCGGGCGGCCGCCGAGGCGGTCGAGCACCTCGTTGTTTGCCCCCATCGGATTCATGCCCCAGTGGTAAAAGAGGACGCGCGCCTTGGGGTTGGCGCATTGCATTTCAAAGGGCATGTGGCCGGGCGGGCAATCGCGCACGTGGACGACATCGGGCTTGAGCGTGCCGTGCATCTGCGGGGCCACGGGGCGCGTCTCCGTGATGCGCGCGCCGGCAAAGAACTTGGCGACGACGGGGGTAAACGCCGGCTTATTCCCATCGAGCGGCGTAAAGGTAATGAGCATCCGCTGGCGGCGGTTGCGCCCCACGCGGAAGGCCATCGCCTCGTAAAACGCGATGGGCACAAGCTCATCGAACCACACGCCATCGAGCTCGTAGCCTTCCAAATCTTTGACGTCCTGCTTGTAGTTGAAAAACATGCACGTGGAGCCGTTGGGTAAAATGAACTGCGCGCCGGAGAAACCATTTTGGCGCTTGTATTTCACGTAGGTCTCGGAGGAGGCCGCGCCGAGGTCGCGCCACTCGGGCGGGAGGGTGTCGTGGATGCGCGATTGCTGTTTGTTAATCGACGCCTTTTCCGATGCCTCAAAGACGGCCCACACCTGCTTGCGCGAGCAGAGATTATCGACGACGATCTTGGCCGCATCGCGGCTCTTGCCCAGGCGGTTGGCCCCGAGGACGAGGAGTTCATCGTAGTCATCAAGGATTTGCTTGGTGCGCTCGTAGAGCGGCGAATCGTAGCCGTGACGCAACGGGTCGTGCAGCTCCAGCTTGATCTTGGCCTCACGCTCGGCGTGGAATTTTAGCCAAAAGGCGCCGGCCGCCTCCTCCCCCATCTTCGCATAGGACGCCGCGATCTGCTCGCGCGTAGGCAGCGCGAGCACGGGATGCGGGGTCCAGCGGAGCTTGGGGGTCGGGGTCATGCGCAGCGGCGGATGCGGGTGGCGTCCCACGCGCTGCGCAGGCTGCCGATGGCGCACGCCGGGCACTCGTAAAACGCATTGAGCATAAAAAGATTCACAGCGCGAAGCTCACGGCCGTCGATTTCGGCCAAACAATCCGGGCAAACATAGGAGCACGCGCCGAGGCTAGGCGGCGCAAGGTCGTTACTGAGCGTGACGCTCGGCACGGTGTTGGTGGTGGTGGTGCAGCTCATAGTTCGTCGTGCAAGGTGGCGGGCGCATCGTCGGTCTCGGGGCGGCCAAACCACATTTTTATGAGCCGGGCATCGTCGGCGTGCGCGGCGAGGTTGAGGCTCTCGCTGCGGCCGAAGACTTGCACGGTGGGCGAGAGCGTGCAGCAGCCGGCGGAGACCGGCCGGCCCACGAGGGAAAGCTCATCGTGCGAGATACTGGCAGGCAAAAGGACGGGCACGGCTTCGGCCCCGGGGCGGAGGTTGAGGATAGCGTAGTTGATTTTCATGGATGCGGAGAAATCACAGGAGGCGTCACGGCGCGGGTGAGACGGGCGACGCGCACGGCGTAGTCGGTGCCGGCGCAGATGCGCGCGGAGGCAGGGCCGTAGCGCCACGCGGCGGCGAGGTATTCATCGCTCAGGGCGAGGTGCCGCCGGTAGAGCTCGGCCGTGAGGTAGGCCAGATGCAGCTCGGCAACGTGGCGGGCCTGCACCGGATCGGACGACGCGAACAAAAACGGCAGGCGGCTGTGGCGTGCCCACGTCTCGGGCGTAAATTGCCACGCGCTGCGCTCGCCGCCGGGGCCAATAGCGGTGGCATCGCCGCCGGTCTCGACGGATGCCAGGGCAAAGAGCAAGGGCGGCAGCCCGGCGAGGGGCGGCGTCTCCCCCTCGCGCGGGGGCGCGGGCGTGGGCTTACCCGCAGTGGCGCGCCACTGCGAAGGCGGCCGCCACGGGCAGAGCGAGAGGATAAACAACCCGGCAAACACGATCACAACGAGGACGGTGACAAGGGCGGTTTTCATCGGGGGTATGGGGCGGGGTGGTTTAGTAATCGGCCTTGGAGGTAGGGCCGGTGGCGGTGGGCGAGCGGGGCGCGCCAGCTTCGTGCAGGGGCTTGAAATAGCCGTGCGCTTTCTCAAAGCGGGTCTTCACGATGCCACGCACGCCGGAGCGGCGCTTATCGACGCAGAGCCACATCTCAGGATTGGTCGTATCGAGGCCGACTTGCTCGCGCCCGGCCCCATCGACGACGGGCATATGCAGGAAAATTACGACGTCGGCATCGTGGTAGAGCGCCTGCGACTCGCGCAGCGCACCGCGGTCGGGCAGCTCGTGAATCACCTTGCCCTCCTTGTCTTTCTTGACGGTGCGGAGCTTGGAGAGCGAAGCCTCGTTGAGCTGCGCGCCGCCGATGGTCACGCAGCCGAGCTCGCGCTGGAGCGCCTGCCACGTGTGCGAGATATGCGCGACCTCCTGCTCGCGGGAGTTGCAGCGCTTGCCGACGCCGATGAGTTGCAGGTAGTCGAGCACGAGCACGTGCGGCGTGCCGTGCTGCGCGCACCAGGCGCGCGCGTGCGCCGCGATGCCCTCGATGGTGTCGAAGGCTACGTCGTCTTTTTTCTCAAACAAAAACAGTTTCTTGTCGGCCTTGGCTTCAAGCTCGGCGAGCGATTGGTCGAGCCGGGCAACATGATCTTTGGGCGCGCGGGCGAGGGCGCGCACACTGGCGCGCGCGGTCGTGGCGGCCATCGCCTGCACGAAGGAATAGCGCGTGGTCTCGATGGTGTAGACGAGGGCGCGCTGGCCACGCTCAACGGCGAGGCTCGCGATATTGCGCATGAGGACGCTCTTGCCCATGCTGGAGCCGCCGCCGATGATGACGTTCCCATCCTCGCGCATGGAGCCAAATGGCATCATGCACGAGGAGGAATCAAGGTTGTCGAACTCAGGGAAACCGGTGTGAATCCAGCCGGTGCGGTCTTCGGTGCCGGCGGCGCGAGCGGCCACATCGGCGCGGATCTGGGCGATCACGACGCCGAGCGTCTCGACGACGGCGCTATCCCCCTGCCGCGCGCGCGCGGTGGCGGTCTGAAACCAGGCGGCGAGCGGCGCAAAGAATTCAGCAAAGGGCTCGCCCGAATACCGGTGGCAATCCTCAATCGCCTTTTGCGCGCGGCGGATGGTCTGGCGGAGTATCCAGAATTTGCGCACTTGGTCGATCCAGTGGCGGGCGTGCGCGGAGGTGGCCTGGTAGGTCGTGATTTGGGTGAGCACGGCGTAGCTGCCGATGCGCTCAAGGTCGCCCGTCTCGCGCAGACGCTCGGCCACGGTAGCAATGTCGATGGGATGTTGCGCAATGCCCAGCGTGCGCACGGCGGCGTAGATCGTGCCGTGCTTGGGGTCGTAGAATGAGTTTTTGTCAAAGTTGGCGTTGCGGCAGAGGGGAAACACCTCGTCGGGATAGGCGATCACCAGCGCGAGGAGCGCCTCTTCGGCTTCGAGGGAGTGCGGGAGCGCGCGGCCGACTTCGGGGAGGGCGGCGAGTATCTTCTGCGCGTGCGCAGAATCGGCGGCGGAATACGTTTCAAGGTGCATGGGGAAAATCAGGCGGTGGCGGAAGCCGGGTAGGCGCCGCCGGCCCACGTGGGATCGTTAAGCAATTTGTTGAGCTCGGGAGAAACCACGCTCGCGGGGGTTGCACCGAAATTTTTCGGACCGAAAGAGCTGGAAAGCGCCGCGCGGCGGTCGGCCTCGCGAATCCAAGAACGGGCAGCGGCGTGCCACGAAACAAGCGCGCGGCCGGTGTTAAGCTTCCAACCGCACCGCTCGTAGTGGTCGTAAAACTCCTCGGCGTGGGCTTCGGTGCTGTGACGACTCAGGAAGAAGAGCGCAGCGATGAATAGTTCGCTCGGTCTTTGGCCGTCAGGCTCTCCGGTGGTCTCTCCGGAAGGTTGAATGACGGTTGGTATGTTTGGGTTGTATGATGATTGGGGTGTCTGTGTGGCACCAGGGGGGTGACTGTGTGGCACCGGTATTTCGGACTGGGTGGCACCCGTGGGGTGACTGTCTGGCACCGGTGGGGTGACGGTCGGGCACCCGTGGGGTGACGGTGTGGCACCCATAGGGGCAGCCCGATTAACCGCCTCGCGATGCACAAAGTAATCGTTGGCGCGCCGGCCACCTTCTCTGCGGCCGCCGTCAACGATGTCGATCCAGCCGGCATTTTGGAGGGAGCGAATCGCGCGTTGCACCGACCGCTCGGAAAGTTTCGTGCGTTGAGAAATCTGCAGAACACTCGGCCAGCACTTGCCGAGGTGGTCATTGGCTTGATCGGCCAGCACTAAAAGCACGAAGCGTTGGATGGGATCGGAAGGCTCCGGGCGCTCCAGAACGAGGGTCATCAGTTTGATACTCATAGGGCGAAAAGGTCGGTCTGCGTGCCCTGGGGGCGGCGCTCATCGAGTTTGGCGGCGAGCCACTGGGGCGTCATCTGGAAAGGTTTCCCGTCAGGATCGGTCGCCGGCGTGAGCGCGATGATCGCGTGAATCTCCTCGAAGAGACCGGGGAAATACGGGGTGTAGCGCAGCCAGAAACCGTAGCCGTTCTTGATGCCGCCACGCGGCTGCACGGGCTGTTGCGTGCCGTCGTCGTGCCGCCAGTGGAAATCGACGGGCAGAGGGTGATTTGCGAGGTAGCGCTCGGTCTTGGCCTGCGTCCAGAGCTCGGCGGGATCAAAGAATCCATCGGGAGTTGTCTTCATGGCAAAAGGTCGGTGGGGCC
>Ga0334722_10003598_pt1 | contig 16578 bp, 13 predicted proteins | sample C3_bottom_MG_FD_207210 | JGI IMG/M metagenome (GOLD analysis project Ga0334722, IMG submission 207210) | Sediment microbial communities from Yellowstone Lake, YNP, Wyoming, USA - C3_bottom | ecosystem: Environmental > Aquatic > Freshwater > Lake > Sediment | place: USA: Wyoming | collected...
TTTTTCTTCGTTTTTATCTAAAATTCATAAAATCTTTACCTTTAATAAAACACCGCTTTCAAGCCTCGCAGCTTAAAAGCGGTGTTTGTCTACAAGCTGGGCCTTGCAGTTAAAACTGCAAGGCCTTTTTTTCTTAACCGCATTTAGAGTAACCGCAATTACGACAGACTACACAGCCGCCTTCATGCTCAAGTTTACTCTTACATTCGGGACAATAGCCATACTGTTTTTGTTCCTGGTCGGGAATAAAAATTTCCCCCTCGTTATTAATTACCACCGGCGGAGACTCTACTTCTACCTGGCCTTTAAAGCCATAAGCATCTTTTAAGACTTTTTCCATAGCTTTTCCTATAGCATCCGGGCAGGATAATACTTTGATATCTTTGCCGTTGCCCATTTGTCTTAAGGTAGAATGGCAACGGATTCCTTTTAATTGGCCTATTATTTCAGTAACATCTATCCCCGAGCGTAATGCTAAGGAAATCAGCCGACTGGTTGCTTCCGACTGGGAAGGACATCCGCCAGCCCGGCCAAGGTTAGTAAATACTTCACAAATCCCCTGTTCATCCCGGTTAACGGTAATATAGAGATTCCCGCAACCAATCTTTACCTTTTCGGTAAAGCCATAAGTAACATTGGGACGAGGCCGCGGTACCACTTTAAAAGTTTTAGGGGTAGTCTTTTCTACCTCTTTTTTCTCCTCGCTTAAACCGACGTTTAATACTTGTTCCTCCCGGCTGCCGTCCCGATAAACGGTAAGTCCTTTACACCCAAGTTTGTAGGCTAAAAGGTAGCTTTCCTTAACGTCATTTACCGTTGCCGAGTTAGGCATATTGATGGTTTTGGAAACGGCATTATCGGTGTGTTTTTGGAAAACCGCCTGCATTTTCACATGCCACTCCGGTGAAATATCCAAAGCTGTCACAAATAAGCGTTTTGCCTCCTTCGGAACTTCAGCAACCCCGGTAAGCCTACCGGTTTTAGCCACATCAATCATCAGCTTTTCACTGTAGTACCCGTTTTCCTTAGCATGCTGGGCAAAAAGATCATGGACTTCCACGATATCGTTTCGGTCAAGAATATGCCGCTTAAAAGCTAAGGCAAATACCGGCTCTATCCCCGAAGATACGCCAGCAATAATGCTTATCGACCCCGTTGGCGCAATAGTAGTGGTCGTGGCATTTCTAAGTTTTAAGCCTTTTTTAGCCCAAAAGCTGTTCTCCCAAGCAGGAAAAGTCCCTCGAACTTCCGCTAATTCCCGTGATGCTTCTTTGGATTTATCATTAATAAACGCCATTACTTTATCGGCAATTTCTAAAGCTTCTTCGGAATCATAAGGAATATTAAGTTTAATAAGCATATCCGCAAAGCCCATTACCCCAAGGCCAATTTTCCGGGTCTTCTTTGTCATGTTTTCAATCTCTTTAAGCGGATAGTGATTGACATCAATTACATTGTCAAGAAAGCGAACAGCAAGTTTCACGGCTTTTTCTAAGTGGTCCCAGTCGACAGCTCCGTTTTTAACCATATTGGCAAGATTAATGGAGCCTAAGTTGCATGATTCATAGGGTAGAAGAGGCTGCTCACCGCAGGGGTTAGTGGACTCAATTTGTCCTAAATTCGGCACCACATTATGTTCATTCATCCGGTCGATAAATACAATCCCGGGCTCCCCATTGCGCCAGGCGTTTTGGGCTATTTTATCAAAAACCTCGCGGGCTTTTAGTTTTTTTACAACTTCCCCGGTCGAAGGTTCGACTAATTCATACTCCCCATCTTCTTCTAAGGCTTTCATAAACTTTTCGGTTAAAGCAACACTAATATTAAAATTGGTTATATCTTTATTATCTTCTTTAGCGGTAATGAATTCTAAAATATCCGGATGGTCACATCTTAATACGCCCATGTTAGCGCCGCGCCGAACGCCGCCCTGCTTGACCGCTTCGGTTGCGGCGTTAAAAACTTTCATAAAACTTACCGGTCCACTGGCTACACCACCGGTAGAGCGAACCCGCGAACCTTTAGAGCGAAGCCGGGAAAAGCTAAAGCCTGTTCCTCCCCCGCTTTTATGGATTAAAGCCGAATATTTAACGGCGTCAAAGATTTCTTCCATAGAATCGCCTACCGGTAACACAAAACAAGCGGAAAGCTGGCCTAAGGGCCTGCCGGCATTCACTAAAGTGGGCGTATTAGGTAAAAAGTCGAGTTCAGTCATTAAACTATAAAATTCGGCAGCTACTTTTTCGATATCGGCATTTTCGTCATAATTTTTTTCCGCCGAAGCTATTGCCCTTGCAACCCGCCAAAACATTTCTTCCGGGGTTTCGATAATTTCCCCCTTCTCATTTCGAGCTAAATAGCGGGCTTCTAAAACTTTTAGTGCATTTTCTTTTAATTTCACCACAAAACCCCCCGAGAAAAATTTATCGTCTTTGATATTATACAACCTCGACATTAAAATTCCTTTTTTTATTTTTGAGCATTTTTTGCAGGAATTTTAGATTTTTTGTAGAATACTCTTTCGTAGTTACGTTTTATCAACTTTTAAGGAGTGTTGGCATGAATTTTAAAAAAACCGTAGTAACGCTAGCAATCTCTGCTTTTTTAGTACAAGCTCCCGCTTTAGCTGCTACTATCACCGTTAAAAATGGTGATAGTCTATGGGTTTTAGCCCGAAAGTACAATACCACTGTTGAAGCTATCAAAAAAGCTAATAACTTAAGGACAGAATCTTTAAAGCCCGGCCAAAAGTTAACCATTCCGGGTAAATCTTCAACTTCAAAAACTTCCCGCTCGGTAAGTAGTAGCGGATCCTCTATTTACATAGTTAAAGCCGGCGATACCCTGTGGGACTTAGCGAAAAAATTCAACATGTCCGTCGATGAGTTAAAACGTTTAAATAATCTAAAATCGGAAAATTTAAGTCTTGGACAAAAGTTGACAGTCAAGAAGACCACTTCGAGAAATACCCCAAGGCCGAAAACCACCACCAAAAAAGTTTCCCGGGGAGAAGGCCGGGGAGATGTAGTAAAAATTGCCCTTAGTTACCTTGGTACCCCCTACGTCTGGGGAGCAAGTTCAGGTTCTGCTTTTGACTGTTCTGGCTTTACTCTTTATGTTTATCAGCAAGTTGGCATTAATTTACCCCATAATGCAGCTGCCCAGTATGCTGTTGGAACTAAAATTGACCGTAGCGAGCTGATACCCGGGGACTTAGTTTTCTTTAAAACTTTAGGCTCAACGGTCATAAACCATGTAGGAATATATATTGGCAATGGCCAATTTGTACACGCCAGTTCTGGTAAAGATAAAGTTATTACTTCGTCCCTAAATGAAGGGTACTATGAAAGCCGTTATGCCGGAGCTGTAAGGGTAAGATAAAAAAACGCGGCAAATTTGCCGCGTTTTTTTATTAAATTTTCTCTTTTAATTCACCAAACAGTACCTTACCAGTTCTGGTTTTAGGAATAAAATCCACCGGTATAATTTTTCTCGGGATAAACTTTGGCGGAAGTTTAGTCTTACAAAACTCAAGCAGTTTATGGCTATTATTTTTATCTCTAAGAACTACAAAGGCTACCGCATTTTCCGTAGATAGCGGTTCATCAATACCCACTACCGCCACATCTAAAACTTCCGGATATTCATAAAATACATCCTCAATTTCCCGTGGAGTCATTCCGCTCCCCCCTTTTTTCTTACATTATTTTACTCTTTAATTTAAGGGAAACGGAAGTAGGAAAAGTTAAGTGGTAATATTTAAGCAGTAAAGAGCAAAAAGTAAACTGTTAACGGTTAAATATTCTTCTTAGTTGCCGCAATGGTTAAATACGGAACTGTGTATTTTCGTTCACCAAAAAGTTCATCTAAGAAAGCCTGATTTACCGAGCGGTAATTTAACTTAACGGTAACGCTTCCAGAAGTTAGCGGTATTAAAAACTCCTCTTCCCGATAACCTTTAGGCGGAATACGGTAATCTTTAATGATTTTGGCAGCATTCCAGAATTTTTCTGTAGGTTTACCGTTTTCATCCGCTATTTCCGTATGATAAATTACTGTTCCCTCCGGAAGATTCCCTTCTTGATCTAATTTTCCAGAAGAATATACTTCCTTGCCATTTTTATCTTTGGCAGATAGTTCAAGCCAGAGTTGTCTTAATTCAGTTAAACCGGTAGGCAGATAGTGTCCTGCTCCCACATTGCTTACTCGTACAATAATTTTCGCTTTGCTACCTTCCTTAGTTATATTTATAATTTCAACCTTAGCCGCACCTAAAAGTCTTTCCCGGGCAAGCTTAGCTGGATCTTTAGCTCCTAATATTTCGGTAATCCAGAAGTTTCCTCCGGCAATGCTGTGGGTATAAATATGCCCCCTATTCGGTCCAGTCTTAGCAGTTTTACCAGGATTAGGCTTTTTAACCCCAGGGGTTGGTGTCATGTGACAATCCTGACAGGCAATCCCTTCTTTGGCATACGGTCCATTTAACCACTCTTCATAAGTAGTTTCCACAGCAAAACCCTTTTGGGGAAGGGATACGCTGTGGCACATCCCGCAGTACTCAGCCTTTTTAAAAAGTTCTTTAAACTCCGTTTTGTGGATTGGTGACTCAGCGTTGGAGAGGCTTCCGTATTTCGCTCCACCAGGATCAACCGTAAAACTTCCATTTCCTATGCCGTTTGCTCCCGACACCACATGGCAAAAATCACAACTTACTCCCTCACGACTTAAACTATCAGCTTCACTTCCATCCACCGGCGGAACCTGGCTGGTATATAATCCTACCGGCGCGTGGCAGCCTGCGCAGTATTTATCAGTATACCCTTTAGTTTCTTTGGAGGCAGTTTGTACCATTTTTCCATAAAGCGGCTCAATAAAAGCAAAATTATGCATACTCCCCCGCCATTCATTGTAAAACTCTTCGTGGCAAAAACTGCAATCGGTAGCCGGTGAAAAGGGATTAACGGCAAGTTTCTCTTCCTTCACCGGAACTTTCTCTTGCACCTCACTACTACCACAGCCCGCAGCAAAAAGAAAAACCAAAAGTAGTACTAACCCCAAAAATTTTTTACCCATCTGCCTACCTCCCTGCACCTTTTCTTTTATGCTTACATATTTTAGTTACTACTATAAAAATTCGTTAATTTTTCCATTTTTCCTTTTAGTTAGAAAAAATATCACCCTCTACTCCTTAATCCGGCATAGCCGGATTAATTTTTTTTTGTTAAGATAGTAAAAAAGAGGGGGGAGAGAGATGCAAAATATTGGGCCACTTAAAATTATTTCCGGGGAAAATAAGAGCCGATTTCCTTACTGTACCACTTTATTCATTGAAGGTAACGGCAGGCAGGCACTAATCGATCCCGGGGCAGGTAATTTTCTTAATAATCTTTCTATTCAAGAAATATATTTAACCCACTATCATTACGACCATGTCTGGGGTATAAATTTATTCCCCAATAATGTCTCAATTTTTATAAACAGGGAAGACTTACCTGCTCTCTCGGACTTAACTGAATTTGCAAGTCGTTTAGGCGCCGGACAGCATTTTGGTCCAGATTATGTTAGAGGGTGGGCTTTAGAAATCAAAAAAGGTGGATTTAAAACCCCAACCCTTTCGCCGTATAACCGTCCAGATATAGTAAAAATTTTAGAAAAACCAAAAGAAGTTTATCCTTCAAATGAAGAAATTAAAATTGTGGGAGTAACAACTATCTTTTTTAATGCACCGGGCCACTCTGCGGGATACGTTTTTCCTTATTTTCCACAACTTGGAGCAATCTACACCGGAGACTACGACTTAACTTCCTTTGGCCCCTTTTATATGACTCCCGATGGAGATATCGACTTGTTTATTAAATCTTCCCAAATCTTACGGGAAGTTGATGCCAAATACTTTATTACCGGTCATGAAGAAGGAGTAGTTGAACGAAAATATTTTCTGGCAAAATTAGAAACTTTTTTAGATATAATTACCCTCCGGGAAGAAAAAATTAAAACTTTATTTGGGCAAGGCTATTCTATTGAAGAAATTGCCAATTACTCCATCTTTTATCCTGTAAAATGGCAAAAAATAGACCCATGGGTACGAATGTGGGAAATATTGGGTATTAAGATGCACTTAAAACGGCTTGGTTTAATGACAAAAGCTTCTTAAAAAGCTTTTTTACCTCTTTTAATCCCGAAAGTCCTATGCTGCCAGGGGGTGGAGGATCACCTACGTAAAATGTTAAGCCCCGCCCCTTTAGTATTTCTACACCCTCCAGGTCAACCCAGTCATTCCCTAAAAATACTGGATAAAAACCAGGATATTTTTTTAACATTTCTTGAATAAACCAGCCCTTACCCAACCCTTTGGGGATAATTTCGGTACCTCTATCTCCTACATAAAAGTTAAAGACTGGATTTTTTCCCCGGGCTTCTTCAATTATTTTCAAAACTTCCCGCCGTTTTTTTGTTCCCAAATCTTTATAATGTAAAGTTAGAGCTATTTCTTTTTTTTCAATTAAGACTTCTTTCAAGTCAAGGCTACAACTAAAAAAATTGGCTAACTCCTCTGCCGGTCCAAAATATTCCGAAGCTTTTTCCCAGGTTTGGAGCTTACCCTGCTCATCCCGGTAAATACCCCCAAAACAACCAGCTAAAATAATTCCCCGGATAGTTACCATATTTTCCAAATCTTTTAACCCACGCCCGGATACTACAGCTAATTTAAGGTTTGGCTTTTTGGTAAATTTCTGCAGGATTTCCACCATATCTTTAGCCAAAGCTACTTTGCGTGGATCTTTTCGATAAGCCGCTATCGTCCCGTCAAAATCCGTTATTAAAAATATTTTTTGTTCTTTAAGCTTAGTCAACTGCTCCAACTTTCTTTTCACCCCGTTTGCCATAATATTTGCTAAAGCCATTTTCCGAATAGAAAAGTTCTTTGCCTAAGAAGTTTTCTAACCACCAGTTATTATTTTTTAATAAAACCTGTTCCTTTAACTTGTAAAATAATTTTTGTTTTTCCTCCCCGGAGATTTCTAAGGAATTTTTTATTTGTTCAGCTATTTCTTCTATAGAATAAGGATTTACCTGTAAAGCCGCCTTAAACTCCCGGGCCACTCCAGTACGTTTACTTAAAATGACAATTCCAGGCTTTGAGCGGGCGGCAACGTACTCTTTAGCTACAAGATTAAGTCCATCTTCCAAAGAAGTTATGAGAAGAGCATCGGCTATTCGGTACAGGTAGATAAGCTCTTCCTGAGTAAAGTTTCGGTTTAAAATTTTAATAGGCTTCCACTCTTTATTACCAAACTGGACATTTACTTTTTGTACTTCTTGAAAAACTTCTGCCGCATAATTTTTATACGTATCGATATTGTCCCGGGTAGGTACCGCCACTTGTAAAAGAACTACTTTACCCAAAAACTGCGGATTTTTTTCTAAAAATCTCGCAAAGCCTTTTATCTTTTCTTTTAAACCTTTGGTATAATCTAACCGCTCCACCCCTAAAAATACTTTTTGCCCAGCGGTTACGTCCTCAATTTCTTTAATCTTAGGAACCTCTTTTTGAAAATACTTTGGTTCAATCCCAATAGGTACTGCTTTAACCCGGATTTCTCTGCCGTTAAAGTAGACAGTCCCCCATTCGTAATTTACTGGAAGTTTTAAAACCCTCTCCACACTTTTTAAGAAGTTTTCTTTGTAATCCTCAATGTGAAAACCTATTAAATCAGCACTCAAAATCCCTCGGAGAATTTCTAACGCTCCTGGCTGAATTGTAAAGATTTCTACCGGGGGAAAAGGAATATGCCAAAAAAAAGCTATCTTTTGCCAGGGATATTTTTGGCGGATAAAGTAAGGCATAAGGGCTAAATGGTAATCATTAATCCACAGCAAAGTTCCCGGTTTTAAGAGCGGCCCTGCTTTTTGCGCAAATTTCTGGTTTACTTCCCAATACACACGATAATTTTTTTCAGATAATTTAACTTTTTCGGGCATCAAATGGCAAAGAGGCCACAGCACTCCATTGGCATATCCCTCATAATATCCTTGCATTTCTTCCTGGGAAAGAAGAATCTCCACAAAATTAAATTCATCGTTAATTACGGTTTGAACTTCTATGGGCTTTTCGCTAATCCTTCCTCCCCAGGCTAACCACGTTCCGCCCAATCTTTTTACTGCCGGCAGTACTGCTGAAACAAGACCGCTAACTGCCGGACGATAGTTTATACTTTCCTCTCCAACGATAGTATAAGGTCCACGATTCGATACTACTAAAAGGTTACCTCTCATTTATCCACCTCCTAGGGCTCTATCAATACTTTCACCTCTCCCTCCCTTTTTACCACATTACAGTAGGTCTTGCCCCGGCTTCTACTAAATTCTAAATCCACGGTACCATTACCCACTTTTAAGTTCTCAAGGTAAACCTCACTTAACCACCCCGGTAAGGTTGGTTTAACAATCCGGATGTCACCGCCATCGCAAAAAATGCCAAGAATGCTTTGCAGCAAAATAAAAACGCTTCCTACGGCCCAGGCCTGAGGGTCACAAGCTATAGGATACCGCACTGGTCCTCCATTAGCTCTCCTGGTAAAGCCGCAGAACAATTCGGGCCAGCGATAATAATTAAAAAACCTTGCAGCATCCACCAGGTCAGTTACGAGTTTTTCCAGCAAAAACTCCTGACCCGCTTCCTTTAACCCCCGAGCAATTATTGAATTATCATGGGGCCAAACGGACCCATTGTGGTAGCTCATAGGGTTATAAGGTTTTTCCTTGGCACTCATTGTTCGGATTCCCCAACCCGAATACATATCCTGGCGAAACAATCTCTCGGCAACCTTTTGGGCCAGTTTTGCCGGTAAAATACCGGTAAAAAGAGCATGTCCAGGATTGGATACAGTAGTTTTAATCAGCCGCTTTTTACCATCTAATGCAAAACCTAAAAATCCCTCTTCTTCTATCCAAAAGGCTTTAATAAATTTTGCCTGCAGCTTTAAAGCCTTTCGCCTAAGCTTTAAGGCCTCTTCAATCTCGCCTAAATACTGTAAAAGTTCGCTTCCCCGTAAAAGAGCTAAGTAATAATAAGCTTGAACTTCGACTAAAGCTATCGGGCCTTCGGGTAAAGAACCATCTCGGTCAATAACCCCGTCCCAGGAATCTTTCCATCCTTGATTTAAAAGGCCGCTGGCCGATTCCCGGAGATATTCAATAAAACCATCGCCATCTATATCCCCGTACTTTTCACACCAGTAGAGGGCTTTTTTTAAAGGTTCGGCCAAATCTTTAAGAAGTTCTTCATCATGAGTCCAGCGGAAAACTTCACCTAAAACGATAATAAACCAGGGAGTAGCATCAACCGTGCCGTAGTAGGGGGTATGGGGCACCTCATGGTTTAAAGCCATTTCACCCCGCCGGATTTCGTGGAGTATTTTCCCCGGTTGTTCATCTCGCCAGGAGTCCTGCACCTTTCCCTGATAATGAGCTAAAAAACGCAAGGTATTTTTAGCTATTTCCGGGTTTAAAATTAAAGTTTGCCAGGAAGTAATTAAAGAATCACGCCCAAAGGGGGCTGCATACCAGGGAATTCCTGCTTCAATTATTTTGCCACTTTCCGGATATTCGGAAATTAGCGCTCTTAAATCGGTTACTGCTTGATTGAGCATCTGGTTTATGATTTCATTGTTGGTTTCAATTTTCGTACACTGCCGCTGCCAGTTAAGATAATCCTTATTTAAGTTAATAGCAGCTTTGGAAAAACCAATGCTCATTTCCTTTTTGGCCGTAGCCTCATCCAAACAACTTTTCGGATCAATGCAGGGAATAATTTGCAGGTAAAGGAAGTATTTTTTATGCGGCTCTAAAGTTAAAGTATACCGGGCAAAACCTTTATCCCCGTCCACCCAAATGCGGTCAGGATTGGGATAGAAAGACAAATCAGTAGACCGGAAAAAGCGATCTAATCCTTCATAGCCAAAGGTAAAACCATTGTTTTTCTGGCATACCGGTAAAAGCCGCCCCCGGTTTCTCCTGGTTGTACCCCGTACTTCAAAAATATCTACATAATCCGCTCCGGCGGAAAAGGTAAGATTAATGGTAACTGGAAAAGAGTTAAAGTTAATAACTCTTAGCCGTTGGTAAAGACCATTTTTCAATACCCGGGTTATTCGAAAGTGGATGGACTGAAGCGGCAGTAAAACCCCATTGGGTAAATGAAACTCCCGGTTGGTAAGCTCAATTTGCGCAAAATGGCTTTCGCGGATTAAAGAAGATAAAAGAAGCGGCTCAAACTCCTCTAAGTAAAAAAGTAAGCGATTTAAAAAACGAGTATCGCGGTAAAATAAACCAAGGCCGCTTAAATCTCCTTCCCAAATTGAACCATCCGGTAAGGCAGTTAAAAACATCTCTCCTTCTTTTAACACTTCCACCCGGGGTTGAAACTCCTTAGGGGCAATGCGAAAGCGGTCTTCATCATGCTGCCGATCAATAACCATCCACACCACTCCCATGAAATTAGTGTTTAATTGCTGCTCGATACGCCTTTTCCGTATTATCCGTCATTACTTTTACCGTGTATTTTTCTTCCGCTAATTTCCTGCCTGTTTCTCCCATTTTGCGGCGCAGCCCTTCATCCTTTAAAAGCAAAGTTAGTTTTTCCGCAAGGATTTCAGGCTTTCTTTTAGGAATAACAAAACCATTTAACCCATCTAAAACAACTTCGGGCATCCCACCAGACTCGGTAACCACAATTGGTTTTCCTGAAGCCATCGCCTCTAACATCACCAGTCCAAAAGGTTCCTCAAAGGAGCTGGGGTAAATGCAAATATCAGCAATTTCATACATCCAGTGAATTTCTTGCCAGTTAAAAAATTGAACGTAAACTTTATCGTGAAGACCATTTTCTTCTACCAGATTCATAATCTCCCTGACTTCTTTTTGCTGTACCCCACCCCAGTCTACAGTTTTTGAAGTGCCAGCCATAACCAAAACTGTATCGGGAAAAACTTTTTGCACCTGGGTAAAAGCTTTTACCGCATAATCAGAACCTTTGGCAAAACTCATCCGCGCCGGATGAAAAATTACTTTTTTACCTTTAAAAAATTCCCTTTTAGCATAGGGGTTATCGGTTGAAACCCCGGGCTTAAACCTCTCGGTGTCAATTCCGTGATGGACAGTGGTAATTTTATCCCCATCAAATCCGTAGCGAATAAGCTCTTTTTTAATAAATTCACTAACCGCAATTACATGGTCCCATTCATCTTTAAAAGCCAACATTTTCTCCCAGAGTTCATCATCCCAAACGTTATGGGCGGTTAAAACTAAAGGTTTTTTGCGGTGATTTTTGTACTCTACCAAAAACTCCAGGTGGTCAGGACTAAAGTAATGCATGTTGTGGAGATGTACAATTTCGGGATTTACTTCGTCAAGAAAGGAGTGTAAAACATCTTTAATTTGTTCGCGGTTTTCTTTAATGATTTGCGGCGATAGCGAGTTTAAATCTAAAAATCTATGCCGTTTTACTCGCATACCGTGATAATTAAACTCCTCCGGTTCTCCATCTACCGCCCCGGTTAAAAGATGTAAATTATAGCCGCGACGGGTTAATTCCGGACAAAGAAGGGTTAAATGGGTTTCAACTCCGCCAATAATTGGTGGAAAAGCCCAGTGCAACTTGGCAATTGTGTAAATACTACCACCTCCTGTTTTTAATTGGTTTTTTAGTGGGTCTTTAAAAGAAAACCGCTTCCTTAAAAGTTTATGTTGAAGTGGTAAATTTTATGAGGGAATATCTTAGTAGGCTAATTTGAAGTGTTTAAAAAATTATAACATATTATACTTTTTTATGCAAATTTATAAAAAAAGAGGCTTTATTTTTAGCCTCTACTCCTATGTCTTATTCATAAATTTATTTTATATATACTCGCGGAACGCGGGCGCTTATATTGGTTAGCAGTTCGTAATTTATGGTACCAATCAATCCTGCCACTTCCATGGCCGTAATGGTCTCTCCCCCTTGTCTTCCTAAAAGTACCGCTTCCTCCCCTGGGTTAACTATTTCTTTTGCATCAACTGCCACCATCAGCTGATCCATGCACACCCTTCCAGCAATAGGCCAGCGTTTGCCGTTAATTAAAACTACACCACGATTGGAAAGTAGGCGAAAATAGCCATCGGCATAGCCTAAAGGCAGCGTTACGATTAAGGTTGTATTTTTAGTAACAAAGGTACTGCCGTAGCTAACGGGAAACCCAGCAGGTACTTTTTTCACTTGAGCTACCTTAGCCTTTAACGTTATAGCTGGTTTTAATATTACCGCATCTTGGGAAACCTCCTGCGAGGGATACTCTCCGTACAGCATAATACCAGGCCGTACAAGATCCAAATGAGCTTCAGGCAACTGGATGATAGCCGCACTGTTAGCAGCATGCCGGTATTTAATTTCTATACCCTGAGTCTTTAGATAGTCTAAGACTGCCATAAATCTATCAAGCTGTAACCGGGTAAAACTTAGGTCTTTTTCATCGGCCCGGGCAAAATGAGTAAATACACCCTCAATCTCTAAATTTTTTTGTTTAAAAACTTCTAAAATCGAAGTTAAATCTTCATGGTGAAAGCCTATCCTGCCCATTCCGGTATCAATTTTTACATGACAGGTAAGAGTACGTTTTAATTTAGAAACTCTTTCCTGATAGGCTAAAGCTAAATCCCGGTGATTTATTGTCGGTGTAAGGTTATAAGATAATAAGCGCTCCAGATCTTCAGGAGGGGTGTATCCTAAAATAAGGATAGGCTCTAAGATACCTTGTTCTCTTAGCTTTATTCCTTCATCAGCAATGGCCACGGCAAATCGCTTTGCCCCTTCTTCTTTTAAAGCTTTCGCTACTTCTACTGCTCCGTGGCCGTAAGCATTGGCTTTAATTACCGGCATTGCTTCAGAGTTCGGAGAAAGCCTTTTTACCTCCCGAAAATTATGCTTGATATTTTCTAAATTTACTTCAGCCCAAACCGGTCGCATTTCCCATCCCTCACCTTTAGATTTTTTCCTTATGATACATTAAAGGGGTGGATAATTCCACCCCTTTTTCCGATTTTTTCTTAACCAAGAATTTCTTCAAGCGGTGTATAAGGAAGCCCTAAAGAGTCGGCTACTGCTTTATAGGTAACTTTGCCATCTAAAACGTTAACCCCAAGAGCCAAAGCCCGATCTTCTCTTACCGCCCGCTCCCAGCCTTTATTGGCAAGAGCCAGAGCATAAGGAAGGGTTACGTTGGTTAAAGCAAAGGTGGAAGTTCTGGGTACTGCCCCGGGCATATTGGCCACCGCATAATGAACAACGCCGTGTTTGACATAAACTGGATCCTGGTGAGTAGTTACCCGGTCAATAGTTGCAATACTGCCGCCCTGGTCAATAGCAACGTCGACAATTACCGAACCGGGCTTCATACTCTTAACCATTTCCTCAGTTACAAGCTTTGGTGCCCGGGCTCCCGGGATTAATACAGCGCCAATCAAGAGGTCTGCTTTTTTAACCGCTTCCGCAATATTATAGCTGTTGGACATTACAGTGGTAATGCGACCGAAAAATACATCATCTAAATATTTTAGCCGGTCGGCACTCTTATCAAGGATAGTTACATGGGCCCCCATCCCCATAGCCATCTTAGCAGCGTTAGTACCAACTACACCACCGCCAAGGATTACTACTTCTGCTGGCGGAACTCCAGGAACGCCGCCTAAAAGCATCCCCCGACCACCCTGGGGTTTTTCTAAAAAGCGAGCACCAATTTGGACAGCCATTCTCCCGGCAACTTCGCTCATCGGAGTTAGTAATGGAAGGCTGCCGTTAGGAAGCTGGATGGTTTCATAGGCGATACCCACAACTTTTTTCTCCATTAAAGCCCGGGTTAATTCCGGTTCGGGAGCCAGGTGGAGATAAGTAAATAAAATTTGTCCTTCTTTAAAAAGAGGATACTCCGGTGGCAGCGGCTCTTTTACTTTCATAATCATATCAGCAGCAGCAAATACATCGGCAGGAGTAGGAAGAATTTCAGCCCCTGCCTTTTCGTACTCTTCATTGGTAATGCCGCTACCTAAGCCCGCATTATTTTCAATTACCACCTTGTGCCCTGCTGATACCAGGGCTTCTACTCCCGCAGGAGTGATAGCTACCCGGTTTTCATTGTTTTTAATTTCTTTTGGAACACCAATAATCATGAAATACACCCCCAAATTTTTTAAAAATATAAACTATATTTAGTTTAAGCAATTTTCATACCAATATCCCAAAGGGATTTGTGGGCAGCAAATTTCCCGAAAAAACGACAAGTTGGAAAGTTTTCTTTCCAACTTGTCCTAATCCCCTAAATACTTTATAATATGCGGAAATTTATTTTTCCATATGGAAAGTTTTATTTCCAAATTCCCTTTCAATTTCCCCAAAAGCCTTATTTAAATACGAAAAAATAGCGGTTAAAAAGAAACTTCGGGGGGAATTTTCTTTTTGGGCAAGTTCTCCAGCTCTTTGGTGGAAATAAACCGCTAAAAGCGCTGCCTCAAGCGGCTCATAGCCCTGAGCTAAAAAACCTAAAATAAGCCCGGCTAAGATATCACCGCTACCGGCTTTAGCTAAGATTGGATGCCCCCCCGGATAGTACCACACCTCTCCCTCCGGGGAAAAAACAACCGTAGTTTCACTTTTTAAAATAAGGGTAACATTGTACTCTAAAGCAAAATTTTTGCCTATTTCTTCCCGATTTTCTTTTAATTCCTCAATACTTTTGCCGGTAAGCCTGACCATTTCTCCAAGATGAGGGGTAAGTATGGTAGGTGCGGTCCTTTTCTTTAAGATTTCTAAATTCCCCACTAGGTTATTTAACCCATCAGCATCAATTACCAGCGGTACCGGACAGTTTTCGATAAATTTTAAATATGCTTCCCGTTCCTCAGAAAACACTCCCAGGCCAGGTCCAATTACCACGGCCCGCGCTTTCGTTAAGACATCTTCAATTTTCTTAAAACCTTCAGAAGATATTTTCACTCCTCTTAAAATAACTTCCGGAGCCTTCCCCGCCAAAACGCCAAACAAATCTTCAGGCACAAAAAGAAATACCCCACCTATCCCAGAAGTAAGAGAAGCTTTAGCCGCCAAAAGCGGTGCCCCCGAATAATCTAAAGAGCCGCCAACTACCACTCCAAAACCCTGCCGTCCTTTATGAGTATCCGGCGCTATAGGTTTTAATATTTTCACTATGAAGTTTTTAGCTACAAGCCAGCGCTTTACAGGATATTCTTTGATAAGCTTTTCCGGGAAAGAAATATCTTCAACAAAAAGCTTACCGCAGTAACTCTTCCCGGGATAAAGAATTTGCCCGCGCTTAGGGAGTCCAAAAGTTACGGTATAATCGGCTAAAAAAGCTGTTCCCTCCACCCGACCGGTAGAAGAGTCAACACCCGAAGGGATATCCACCGCTAATCTTACAGCGTCAGCCTGATTTACAACATCTACTACTTCCCGGATTTCCGGAGGTAACGCCCCCTTAAATCCAGTCCCGTAAATGGCATCGACCACCATATCAGCATCAATCAAGGATATTTTTAAGAGATTTAGGTTTTCGGTTACCCCTTCATAGATTTTTTCACTCATTTTCTTTAAAATATTAAAATTAATTAAAGCATCTCCTTTAAAATTATCTTTAAACAGCAAAAACACCCGGATTTTGGCCCCGGCATTGGCCAAATGGCGAGCCAGAGCCAGCCCATCGCCGCCGTTATTTCCTTTGCCCACTAAAATAATAATTTTTTTACCAGAAATATTCCCCAAAATCTCTTTAATTCGGTTAAAAGTTTTTACTGCCGCATTTTCCATTAAAACTACTCCGGGTATTCCATATTCTTTAATTGCTTTTTGGTCAAATTCCGCCATTTCCCCGCCGGTTAATAAAAGCATCTTAATCCCCCCAGAGGATACATATCGCTACCGCCACCTTTTTTTCGTGACTTAAACTTAGGCTTTTTCCCGTAAAACCTTTTTCCTGAAAAATTTTTGCCGCATAACCGTGTAAAATAAGTTCAGGGCCATACGTTCCCAAAACTACTTCAATATCTTTAAAATTTACCTTGCCTATCCCGGTACCTAAAGCTTTAGCCGCTGCTTCTTTAGCAGCAAAGCGGGCGGCTAAACGAAGATACGGGTCTTTTGTCGAAAAAGCATACTCTAACTCGCCTTTGGTATAAATCTTATGTAAAAAACGCTCCCCAAACCGCTCGTGGAGCTTTTTTATTCGTAAAACTTCCACCAAATCAATTCCCGTTCGCACCACGAAAAATACCCCTAGCTTTTTAAATTTTCCTTACCAGTATTTTACCGTAAATCTATAATAAATGTCTAAAAAAAATAATTCCCGGCAATACTTTACCGGAAGATAATAGAAAAAGCCAGGGATTTGGCTTTTTATCAAAAGACCGGCCTCTCCCTGGCCCAGTGGTTAAAATTTATGGTTTTTGGCAAATTTGACGGTCATTAACCCTCATCTTTATACTGCTCTTTAATCTTACTTATTACCGCCGGATCGGTCAAAGTCGTAGTATCAC
>Ga0334722_10003599_pt1 | contig 16576 bp, 19 predicted proteins | sample C3_bottom_MG_FD_207210 | JGI IMG/M metagenome (GOLD analysis project Ga0334722, IMG submission 207210) | Sediment microbial communities from Yellowstone Lake, YNP, Wyoming, USA - C3_bottom | ecosystem: Environmental > Aquatic > Freshwater > Lake > Sediment | place: USA: Wyoming | collected...
CGTCGGGGTCGGTCACGGTGGGCCAGGTGGCGCCGAAGTCCGACGCGAACGACTTGGCGAGGTCGGCCTCGTCCTTGTACAGCACGCCCAGGACGATCAGGCCGTCGCCGGGACCCAGGGCCGCCAGCTTGTCCCGGAACATCGGGAACTCGTCGCGGCAGGGGCTGCACCACGACGCCCAGAAGTTGACCACCACGGGATGGCCGCGCAGGCTCGCGAGGCTGACGGCGGACCCGTCGAGCGCCGTGCCGGCGATGGCGGGCGCCTCGTGGTCCACGGCGGGGAGGGGGCCAGCGGTGTTGCCGCACGCGGCGACGAGCAGCACGATCGAGAGGATCGCGGCGGGGAGGATGCGCAGTCGGCGGATGGCTCGATACCTACTTGACGGTCAGCGTCCCGTCATCGCCGGGCGGACCGTGCAGACGATCTGGTGCTGGCCGGCGGCGAGACCGGGGCCTCGTGGACCGCGACGGTGGGTCGGGCGACGATGCCGCCCCTGAACGGCACCCTGCCGGTCGCGGCGCGGATCTCCAGATTGTGGGGAAGGTTGCCGCGGTTGTCGAACGCTTGGCGCCCTCGCGGCACGCGGGGCGCAACTGCGGGCTGCCCTACACCAGGTAGAGCACGGAGAACAGGACGACCCACACCACGTCGACGAAGTGCCAGTACAGCGACACCGCCTCCACCATGTCGTGGCGGCGGGCGTTGAACTGTCGGGTCCGTCCCCGGTACACCACGAGCGAGAGCATCAGCGCGCCGCCCAGCACGTGGAGGCCGTGGAAGCCGGTGAGCGTGAAGTACGTCGTGCCGAACGGGCCGGACCCGAGGGTCAGCCCCTCGCCCACCAGGACGCTGTAGTCGTACGCCTGGAGGAGCAGGAAGGCGACCCCCATGACGAGCGTCAGGCTCATCGCCCGGACGAACGCCCGCTGGTCGCCGCGCCGGATCGCCCGCACGCCGAACTGGCAGACGAACGACGACGCCACCAGGATCAGCGTCGCCGGCAGGATCACGTTGAGGCCGCCGGAGTCAGTTGTGAGCCGCCACGGGTTGAGGATGCCGGCGTCGGCGGCGGGGGGCCAGACGTGCGTCGGGACGCCGTTGACGAGCTCGGTGTGGCCGGCCCGGATCGAGAAGTAGGCGGCGAACAGGCCGGCGAAGAACATCACCTCGGAGGTGATGAACAGGAGCATCCCGAGGACCGGGTTGCCCAGCCCTCGGGCGGCGTGGGTCGACGTCTGCGCATGGCCCGCCGCGGCGGGTAGGGCGGCGGCGTCGGCGCTCATCCTCACCTCTCGGTCCGACCGGCGGGCCCCCGTCGGTTCACCGGGTGGCGGGCCGCCTCCTGCCCCCATCATAGTGGTCTCGGCTCTGATGGGGTCCAGACGGCCCGCGACGGGGATGACCATCAGCCCCCAGCGCGACCTCGTTCGCCGGTGGTGATCGGCGAATCGGAGGACAATGCCGGCCGTGGGCCGCCGGATCGCCACCGTCACCGCCGTCTGCCTGGGCCTGGCGCTCGTCCTGGGTGCAGCGCCGGTCGTGCTCGCCCACGACGCCGGCGTCCTGCCGGAGCCCACCATCGGCACGTTCCTGTTCGGCTGGGGGTTCGACCCGACCCTGTGGCTGCCGGCGATCGCGACGCTCGCGTTGTGGCAGGCGTGCGTCCGCCGTGTCGATCGGGCCCACCCGGACCATCGGGTCGCCCCGGCGCGGACCGCGGCGTTCGTGGCGGGTGTGGCCGTCGTCCTGGTGGCGCTCGACTCGGGGATCGGGCGCTACGACGACACGCTGCTGAGCGACCACATGGTGCAGCACCTGCTGCTGACGCTGATCGCGCCGCCGCTCCTGCTGCTCGCCGGACCCGTGACGCTGGCCCTCCAGGCGGCGCCGACCCACGTCCGCAGGCGGTGGCTCCTGCCGATGCTCCACTCGCGGATCCTGTGCGTGCTCGGCCGGCCGGCCGTGGCCTGGATGGTGTTCACCGCGGTCCTCTGGGGCACGCACTTCTCGCCGGTCTACGAGCTGTCGCTGGAGAACGACTGGGTCCACGACGGCGAGCACCTGCTGTACCTGGCGTCGGCGCTCCTGTTCTGGCTGCCGGTGGTCGGCCGCAACCCGGCCCCCTGGCGCCTGAGCCCGGCGGCGAGCGTGCTGTACGTGGGGCTGCAGATGCCGCAGATGACGTTCCTGGCGCTGGCGATCTTCATGGCGCCCGAGCCGCTGTACCCCTACTACGCGGATGCGGCGCGGACATGGGGCCCCACCGCGCTGGCGGACCAGCAGCTGGCCGGGGCCATCATGTGGGTCTTCGGCGACCTCGTCTTCATCATCATCGAGATGCTGCTGGTCATCGCCTGGATGCGCGACGAGGAGCGGCGTGCGGTGCAGACCGACCGCAGGCTCGACGCCGCGCGTGCCGGGCTGCTTGCGGGTCAGCCCTCGGGCGGAACCGACGCGCCGAGATACTCGCGATAGCGGTCCGGGTCCACATTGCCGCCCGACACGACGCCGACGATCGGGCCGTCGGCCGGGTCGAGGCCCAGCTCGCGGGCATGGAACCGCATCGCGGCGACGGGCAGCGCGCCCGACGGCTCGACCACGAGCCGCGCCTCCTCGGCGGCCAGGCGCACGCCGGCGAGGATCTCGGCCTCGGACACCGCGACGATGCGCTCCATCTGCACGGACAGGTGCGCGAAGTTGAGCCGCCCGAGCGACTGCGTGCGAGTGCCGTCGGCGACCGTGCGGCTGACACGCTCCGCCTCCCAGCGGACGATGTGCCCGGTCTCGAGGGACTCCTGGGCGTCGGCGGCCAGCTCGGGCTCAACCCCGATCACCCTCGCCCGGGGCGCGAGCGCGCGGATCGCCGCCGCCACGCCGCTCGCCAGCCCGCCCCCGCCGACCGGCACGAGGACGGCGGCCACGTCGGGCATGTCATGCGCGATCTCCAGGCCGCACGTCCCCTGGCCGGCCACGATCCTGCGGTCGTCGTAGGGCGGGATGATCGCGAGGCCGCGCTCCGCCGCGATCTGCTCGGCCACCCGCTTGCGCTCGTCGGACGCGGTCCCGACCACCACGACCTCGGCGCCGTCGGCCTCGACGCGGGCCTTCTTGAGCGGCGGCGCGTCCGACGGCATGACGATGACGGCCGGGACGCCGAACAGCCGGGCTGCCCGCGCCACGCCCTGGGCGTGGTTGCCCGACGAGTACGTGATCAGCCCGCGGGCACGCTCGTCAGGCGGGAGGACCGCCGCCGCGTGGTACGCGCCGCGCAGCTTGAACGCGCCGATGGGCTGGAGCGACTCCGCCTTGAGCCACTGGCGCCGCTCGGGGGCACCGAACGGGACGAGCGGGGTGTGGAGCGCGACGCCGGCGAGCACCCGCGCAGCGGCCCGGATGTCCTCGATGTCGACCAGGCGCGGCGCGTCGCCGGCGCTGCCCGTGCTCATCGGCGTCGCCCGGCGGGCGTCTTCTTCTGGCAGTCGATGCACTGGGCCGCGGCCGGCAGCGCCTCGAGCCGGGCCGCGGAGATCGGCTTGCCGCAGGCGACGCAGATGCCGTAGGTGCCGGCGGCGAGGCGCGCAAGGGCCGCGTCGACGGCCTCGATCAGCTGCCGGTTGTGGTCTCGCAGGGCGAGGTCGCGCTGCTGGGCGAACACCTGGCTCGCGGCCGCGGCCTGGGAGCCGTACGTCATGGGGTCCGGCGCCTGGATCGTCATCTCGCGCTGCTCGCCCTCGAGGCGCGCGCGCTCCTCGAGCAGGGCGGCGCGAGCCAGCTCCGTGGAGGCGGGGTCCATGGCCGCATCCTACTCCCGGCTGGGGTAGGCTCGAGCGCACCAGACCGCCGGGCGGGCGACGCCCCGGCGACCACCCGAGGAGCATTCGCCATGGCCATCGTGAAGGATCCCGTCTGCGGCATGGATGTGGACACCGAGAAGTCCCAGCTCTCGCTCGAGTACGAGGGCCAGACCTACTGGTTCTGCGGCAAGGGCTGTCTCCTCGAGTTCAAGGACGACCCCGCCATGTACCTCGACCCGAAGTACGAGCCCAAGGGGATGTGACGACGGCAGAGGCTGACGCCGCCCACGCCGTCGAGCACTGAGTCACGCGGCCCCCGGCGCGGGCCGCGCACCGGCATTGCTGCGCAACATAATCGCACCAGCCATCAGGGAGCCGCCGTCACTGAGGGAGGCAACGTGCTCAGCGAGTTCAAGGGGTTCCTGCTCAAGACCAACGCGCTCGCGCTGGCCATCGGCGTCATCATCGGCACCGCCCTGGGCGGCGTCGTCAACTCGCTGGTCAACGACGTCATCATGCCGCCCATCGGCGTCCTGCTGGGCGGGGTCGACTTCTCGAGCCTGGTCATCAAGCTCAAGGACGCGGCCGTCGATGCTGCCGGCAAGCCAGTGCCCGAGGTCGACATCCGGTACGGCCTGTTCATCAACTTCGTCATCACCTTCGTCGTCGTCGCGTTCGTGGTGTTCATGATCGCCCGCACGCTCATCAAGGAGCCGCCGGCAGCCGAGGTCAAGACCTGCCCGTTCTGCAAGGAGTCCAACGCGATCGACGCCTCGAAGTGCAAGGCGTGCACCAGCGCCATCTGAGCGCCGCCCTCGCCTGATCAGGCCGGGACGAGGGCGGCCAGCGCCAGGGAGCGGGCATCGGGGGAGACGGCTCCGGGCTCCTCGTCAGCCGCCACCGCAGGCGGGTGTCTGCCTCGCGCTGCGGAGAAGCCGCCCAGCGGCTCGGCGCCCCCGACGGCCCGGGCCGCATAAGCCGCAGCTAAGCGGGCGGGCGTACGCTCCGTGCTCCGCAGGCCAGGTCGAGGGCACCCGAGGAGCGACCGCCGGCGGCAGCTCGGCCCGGCGGTTCGGGCGAGGAGGCTCCCATGCGGGTTCGCGTGCGGGGTGCGGCCGTTGCGCTCGCGCCCTGGGTGGCGCTGGTCATGGTGGTGGTCGACACCGCGAAACGGTGGCACTGATGGACGGCACGGAAGACCTGGACCGGGGCGAGGCCGCCAGCCGGCGCTGGTAGGCGGGCCGGATGCAGCCCTAGGTGCGTCCGGCGGGCCCGCTCTCGCTGGTGAGGCGCTGGGCCAGGTACACGGGGACCGCGGACGCCAGGATCACGAGCACCGCCACGACGTTGACCAGCGGGCGCTGGTTGGGCAGCCGCAGGTTGGCGAGGATCCAGATCGGCAGCGTCTGCTGGGTGCCGGCGGTGAACGTCGTGACGATGACCTCGTCGAACGAGAGCGCGAAGGCCAGCAGGCCGCCCGCGAGCAGCGCCGTCCGGATCACCGGCAGCGTGACGAAGCGGAACGTCTGCCAGGTGTCCGCGCCCAGGTCCATCGACGCCTCCTCGATGGAGCGCGACGACCGCCGCAGCCGGGCGACGACGTTGTTGTAGACCGTGACCACGCAGAACGTGGCATGGCCGATGATGATCGTCGCGAGGCTGAACGGGATGTGCGCCGTGTTGTAGGTGGCGTTGAGCGCCATGCCGGTCACGATGCCCGGCAGCGCGATCGGCAGCAGGAGCACGAACGAGACCGCCTCCCGCCCGAAGAACCGGAACCGGTGGACGGCGAAGGCCGCCAGCGAGCCGAGGACGAGGGCGAGCACGGTGGCGCTGGCCGCGGCCTGGAGCGTCAGCCACAGCGCGTCGCGGATGTCCTGGTTGGCGATGGCGTCGGCGTACCAGTGCGTGGTCCAGTCGGTGATCGGCCAGGACTGGCTGCGGTCGGCGTTGAAGCTGTAGAGGAAGATCGTCGCGATCGGCAGGTACAGGAACGCGAACACGGCGACGGTGGCGAGCCCGACGAGCCGGCGTCCCATGCCGCCCCCTACAGCGCGTCGAACGCGCCCAGGCGGCGCGCGACGACGAGGTATAGAGCCATGATCAGCACGGGCACGGTGGCATACGCGGCCGCGAACGGCACGTTGCCCGACACGCCCTGGCTGTCGTAGATCACGTTCCCGATGAACTGGCTGTTGGACACGAGGCCTGGCGTGATGTAGTCGCCCAGGGTCAGGCTGAACGTGAAGATGGAGCCCGCGACGACGGCCGGGAACACGAGCGGCAGCACCACGCGGCGGAACGTCATCCAGGGCCGAGCGCCCAGGTCGCCCGACGCCTCGAGCAGTGAGGTGGGCAGCCGCTCCAGGCCCGCGTAGATGGGCAGGATCATGTACGGCAGCCAGATGTACGTGAACACGATCGGGATGGCGAGGTCGCTCGGGTAGAGGACCACGTCGGGGATGCCGATCTGGGCGAACGTCCACTCGAAGGGTCCGCCCTGGCCCAGGATCACGCGCCACGCGTAGACGCGGACGAGGTAGCTCGACCAGAGGGGCAGCATCACGAGGATGAACATCACGGTCCGGGTGCGGGCCCGTGCGTAGCGGGCCATGTAGTACGCCACCGGGAACGCCAGCAGGGCATCGAGGACCGTGACCAGCGCCGCGATGCCGACCGTTCGCAGGGTGATCGTCCGGTAGACGGCGTTCGAGACCAGCGTCTGGAAGTTCCGCAGCGTCAGATCGTGCTTGATGGCCGACGTCAGCGGGTCGAGGTACCAGAACGCGGCCACGAACAGGATCGCGAGCGACCCGAGGTACACCGCGCCGAACCAGCCCGTGGGCGGAGCGAGCAGCAGCAGGAGCTGCAGCCGGGGATGCCGGTACAGGCGCGCGAGCAGGCGCCGCCGCAGGGACTGCGGCGGCGCCTGGATCGGCGTCGAGGTCACGGGCGCGCTAGCTGCCGGTCGCTGGCGCGGTCAGCCCTTGATCGTGGTCCATGCCTGGGTCCACGCGGAGTAGTCGACGCAGGTCTGGCCGCGGCTGTCGCCGCAGTCGGCCAGCGGGGTCCTCCAGAAGGCGATCGAGTTGTAGAAGTTCGGGTCGTTGACCCCGTAGTCCTGGCAGAAGTTCTTCAGGCCGTAGTCGCCGTAGGTGGCGTCGAGGTACTTGCACGCCTTCGGGTTGGCGGGCGCCTCGCCGAAGTACTCGGCGACCTCGGTCTGCACCTCGGGCGTGATCATCCAGGCCATCCACTTGAGCATGCAGTTGGGGTGGGCGGCATGCGAGGACATCATCCAGGTGTCCGCCCAGCCGGTCATGCCCTCGGTCGGGACGACCTGGCCCACGGGGCTCTTCTCGGTGTACTTGAGGTCGTTGTACTGGTACGGCCAGGTCGTGCCGACGACGGTGGTGCCGCTCTTGAAGTTGTCGATCTCGTCGGAGAACAGCGACCAGTACTTGCCCACCCACGGGTGCTGCTGCGTGAGCAGCGCCACCGCGGCATTGAACTGGTCCTGCGTGAGCTCGTACGGATCGGTGATGCCCAGCTCGGGGTTGTGCGCCTTGAGGTAGAGCGCCGCGTCGGCGATGTAGATCGGGCTGTCGTAGTCGGTGATCTTGCCCTGGTAGGGCTTCGACGCAGTCGGGTCGAAGACCACGTTCCAGCTGGTCGGGGCCGGCGTCACGATGTCGGACCGGTAGAGCAGCGTGTTGCCGCCCCAGCCGTGGGGCACGCCGTAGTGCTGGCCGTTGACGACGTAGTGGGGCGCGTTCTGGAGGAACGGCGCGATGTCGCCGAATCCCGGGATCGTCGAGGGGTCGATCGCCGCCACGTCGCCGTTGGCGATCAGGCGCAGGGTCGCGTCGCCCGAGGCCGACACGCCGTCGTAGGTGGCGCCGCCGCCCTGGCGGATCAGGGACACCATCTCGTCGGAGGTGTTGCCCACCTTGGTGTTGACCTTGCAGCCCGTCTCCTGCTCGAACGCGGTCACCCAGTCGTAGACCGGATCGTTCTTGCCGCTCTCGGCGTAGCCGGCCCAGATGATGATGTTCAGCGAGCCCTCGCCCGGACCGCCCACCTTGGACAGGTCGACAGCCGGCTTGAGCGGCTTGATCGTTCCGTATTCGCCGGTCGAGTAGCTCGGGGCGGCGCTGGCCGCCTCGGACGCCGACGCGGCCGCGCTCGGCGGGGTGCTCGCCGCTGCTGTGGCGGCTGGGGTCGCTGCCGCCGTCGCCGCGATCGAGGGTGCGGTCGTCGCGCCACCGCCCCCGCAGGCTGCCGCCACGACGGCTGCCGTCGCCGCGAGTGCCAGGATCTGTCGTCTCACCTCGTCTCCTCCTCCAAGATGCACCGGCCGAGGTCAGCCCTCGGCGATCTCCCGCATGTGCTGCCGCTTCCATACGAGGCGGACGGCCCGCCCCTGCTGCGCGAGCGCCTCGGTCGAGGACGTCGCGAGGTTCTGCTGCGTGACCACCAGCTCGGTGCCGGCGTCGAGCGCGACGTGGTAGCGCGTGTCGGAGCCCAGGTACACCACGCTGCGGATGCGGCCGGCGGCGCCGTACTCGTCCTCGCCCGTCGGCGTCTCGGGCTCGCCCAGCCGGATCTTCTCAGGGCGGACCGTGAACGTCCCGAGGCGACCGGTGATCGCCTGCGCCGCCTCGCCGCTGATGAGGTTGGACGTTCCGACGAACCCCGCCACGAACCTGGTCGCCGGCCGCTCGTACATCTCCGCCGGCGCGCCCACCTGCTCGATCCGGCCCGCGTTGAACACCGCGATCCGGTCGCTCATCGTGAGCGCCTCCTCCTGGTCGTGCGTGACGTAGATGAACGTGATCCCGACCTCGTCCTGGAGCTGCTTGAGCTCGAGCTGCATCTCCTCGCGGAGCTTGAGGTCGAGGGCGCCGAGAGGCTCGTCGAGCAGCAGCAGGCGAGGTCGGTTGACCAGCGCCCGGGCGAGCGCCACGCGCTGCCGCTGGCCGCCGGACAGCTGGCCCGGCTTGCGCTTCTCGTAGCCGCCGAGGCGGATGAGCTCGAGCATCTCGCCCACGCGGCGGACCCGCTCCGCCTTGGGGACCTTGCGCACGACCAGGCCGTAGGCCACGTTCTCGCCCACCGTCATGTGCGGGAACAGCGCGTAGTCCTGGAACACGGTGTTGACGTCGCGCTCGAACGGCGGGAGGCCGGTGACGTCCCGCCCGCCGAGCGTGATCGCACCCTCGGTCGGCGTCTCGAAGCCGGCGATCATCCGCAGGGTGGTGGTCTTGCCCGACCCGGACGGGCCAAGCATCGAGAAGAACTCGCCGTCCGCGACCTCGAGACTGATGCCGGCGACGGCCGTGACATCGCCGTAGCGCTTGACGACGCCCGTCAGCTGCACGGCGGGACCGGGCGCCGACGGCGAGGGGTTGGGGGTCACGCTCGAACTGACTCCTGGCCGAGCGGCGGGGCGGCGACCCTCCGCCACGGCCGTGCGCTCTGGGGTGGCCGCACCCTACGGGCGCCCAACCGCCGTGTCAAGAACGATCCGGAGATGGTGCGCAGGGCGGGCGCGCGCCGGGTGGCTCGCCTCGTGGCCGGGTGCCGAGACGCACCGAGTCCGCGCACGCGTGCGCGGGTGCCTCCGCGCGAGCCGCGCGGTGATACGCTTCTTCGCAGCCTCGGCCCGTCCGAAGAATCTGCCGCGACTCGATCAGGAGACAACCCCCGAATGACGTACGTGATCGCCGAGCCCTGCGTCGACGTGATGGACACCGCGTGCGTGTCGGTGTGCCCGGTGGACTGCATCCACCTCGATGAGGGCACCGACCGGATGCTCTACATCGACCCGAACGAGTGCATCGACTGCGGCGCCTGCGAGCCCGAGTGCCCGGTCAACGCCATCTTCCCCGAGGAGAGCGTCCCGGCGGAGTGGAGCGGCTACACGCCGATCAACGCCCAGTGGTACACGGACAAGGCGGCAGCCCGAGCAGCCCTCGACGCGCTCAAACCCCGCTGACCCCGATCGGCCGGCTTGCTGGCCGGCGCTCGTCACGGCCCCGCAGCGTCGCGGGGCCGTTTCGATTCCCGGGCACGCCGGGGACTCCCGGCGGCGAGTACAGCCTGCGGCGACCTGCCAGCCGAGGGCCCGCCGGCGCGGCCACCCGTAGACTTGGCCCGTGCGCATCGTCTCACTCCACCCCGCGGCCACGGAGATCGTCTTCGCGCTGGGGCTGGGCGAGGAGCTGGTGGGCGTCACGGCCTACTGCGACGCGCCTCGCGAGGCACGGGGCGTCGCCGTGGTCGCCCGGTACCCGACGACCCCCGACGCCAGTGCGCCACCGGGCCCAGCCCTGCTCGAGCTGGACCGCGACGCCCTCGACGAGGCCGACCCCGATCTCGTGATCCTCTCCGACAGCTGCCGGGTCTGCACGGTGGGCGCCCGCGAGGTGCGCGCGATCGCCGACGAGATCGACGAGGAGGTCGAGGTCCTGAGCCTCGACCCCGTGTCCGTCGAGGGCGTGTTCAACGCCATCCAGACCGTGGGCGCGATGACCGAGGCCGAGGACGCGGCGATGGACGCGGTCGTCGGGCTTCGGGAGCGGCTCCGGGCGATCGAGGCCATCGTGGTGGCCCGGCGGGACCACGGCTTCGCCGCCCCGCGGATCGCGGCCCTCGAGTGGCTCGACCCGCCCATGGCGGCGGGCCGCTGGATCCCCGAGCAGGTGCGGCTCGCTGGCGGCTGGGAGCTGCTGGGCCATGAGCGGGCGATGCCCTCGGCCACCTCCTGGGCGGCCCTGCGGGAGGTGGATCCGGAGATCATCGTGCTCATGCCGGCGGGTCTCGACCTGCCGGCGACCGTGGCGGCCTGGGACGCACTGCCCAGGCCCGACGGCTGGTCGGACCTCCACGCGGTCCGCGAGGGGCGCGTGTTCGCCGTCGACGGCGCGGCGTACTTCTGGCGGCCCGGGCCGCGCATCGTGGACGGGATCGAGGTGCTGGCCGAGATCGTCGATCCCAAGGCGTTCGACGGGCTGGCCCCGAACGACAGCTTCGTCCGGGTCGGCTGACGGCGGCGGAGCCCACAGCATGTCCTACCGTGCCCGCTTCGACTGCCTCTGGTGCGGCGACGCGTGGACCGCCCGAGGGCCGGACGACCTGGAGGGCTGGGCGCAGCTCTGTCCGACGTGCCTGGGGCGCGCGGGGACGAACACCTTCCTCCGCGGGCGTCTTCGGGCGGCGCTGGCCCAGCGCGCGGCGGCCGCATCGGAGGGCGGCCAGACCTCGCCCGACGCGGCTGCTCGGACGGCAGCTCGGGCCCAGCCGGCCCGCCCCACGCCGGCGTTCCCCGACGACTGGTTCCTGCGTCGCGGGACGTTCGAGCATGGTCCCGTGCACGACACGGCCTGGGCGGCTGAGCTCGACATGGTTACCCGCTGGCTCGACGCGCAGCCGCTCGCCGGGCGGATCCTGGAGCCTGCGGCCGGGGTGGGCTTCTTCTCGCCGCTGCTCGCGCAGCGCGGGGAGCTCCACGCCTCGGACCTCGACGGCGCGGCGCTCGACGTCGCCCGGGCCCGCCTCGTCGCGCACCGTCTCCGGGCGCACCTCCACGTTGCCGATCCGTGGGCACGGGCGGCATCAGAGGACCCCGGGTTCGACGCGCTCGTCGCCTCGTTCCTGCTCGGGCGCGTGCGCGGGGCGGGCCTCGATCCGGCGGCGACCCTGCTGCGGGGGCGCCTCCGCACCGGCGCCTCGCTGGCGGTGGTCGAGCTGCGCCCGGACGCGGCGGGAGGCCCGCCGCCCGGCATCTCGTGGACGTACCACGACCCCGAGGTGCTCGAGGCGGCCCTCGCTCGAGCTGGATTCACCGGCATCGCGGCCAACGCCACCGGCCGCTTCTTCCTCGCGGTGGCCGCGCGGGCGGGCTGACCCCCGGATTCGCGGTGGTATCCTCCGCCGCGATGTCCCCCCTCGCCAACAGGACGATCGCGACCGTCGGCTCTGGCGTCATGGCCGAGGCGATGATCTTCGGGCTGCTCAAGGGCAAGCTGGTCCCGGCCGACCAGATCGTGGCCAGCCATCCGCGCGCTGAGCGCCGCGCCGCGCTCGCCGGGACGCACGGCATCCGCACCGTGTCGTCCAACGTCGAGGCGGTCGTCGGCGCTGACGTCGTGATCCTCGCGGTCAAGCCGCAGATGCTGGCCAAGGTGGGCCGCGAGATCGGGCCGCACCTGCGCCAGGGACAGGTGGTGCTCTCGATCCTCGCCGGGCCAACGTCGACGGCGCTCGTGGCGGCGCTGGGCCACGATCAGGTGGTCCGCGCGATGCCCAACACCCCTGCCCGGATCGGCGCCGGCATGACCGTGTGGTACGCCACGCCCGCCACCACCGACGAGCAGCGCGCCCAGTCGAAGGCCCTGCTCTCCGCGCTGGGCGCCGAGCTCGAGGTCGAGGACGAGAAGTGGGTCGCGATGGCGACCGCGGTCTCGGGGACGGGGCCGGCCTACGTGTTCCTCGTCATGGAGGCGCTGATCGACGCTGCGGTCCACCTGGGCTTCCCGCGCCATGTCGCGCACGACCTGGTCATCGAGACGCTCGAGGGGTCGACCCGCTTCGCGAAGCAGTCGGGCGACCACCCGGCCGTGCTTCGGAACATGGTCACCTCGCCGGGCGGCACCTCCGCAGCCGCGCTCCACGAGCTGGAGTCGGGGCGCCTGCGGACCGTCCTCTCCGAGGCCGTCTGGGCTGCCTTCCGGCGCACTGTCGAGCTGGGCGACGAGCTCGAGGCGCAGTTGGGCGCGAACGGCGGCAAGCCAGGGCAGTAGGCGCGTCCCCCTGCGGTCCGGCGAGAGGTGTGTGCTCGTGCATGGAGGCTGGCACGGGGTCGGTGCTTCCGCTGGCTTGCCCAGGAACTCGCGGCTCGCGGTCATGAGGTCGCGGCTCCCGAGCTGCCGTGCGAGGAGGTCGGGCTGACTCCCCTCGACGATGCCCGCGAGGTCGGGCCACAGCCGCACGCGGTCGTCGTCGGTCATTCGCTCGCTGGATTCACGATCCCGACGCCCGCGCTCGCGTCTCCTTCGCCGCGCTTCCCCCGCTGGAGCGCCGCGACGTGAACGGGGCGTTGGTCGAGGACTTCGGGGGTGCTGTGCGCGACAGCAGCGGCCGCTCCTACGGGCCCGATGCGGATACGGCTGCGACGCGACCCGATCCCGGGGTCACCTCGCCGGCCGGCAGCCGCTCAGCTCTCGGCAGCCGAGAGCACGGCGGGGCTCTATGGATGCCGGGACCGTCCCGCGAGCCGTGCTGTGCGCGAGGCGGGGGCCTGACAGCTCAGGATGCGGCACCAGGCGGGCCGCCCGCCGCGCCGAGCGCCGATAGAGCCGCCGGGTGCGCTCTCGGCCCGAAGCCAGCCGGTGTCGGCGACATCTTCAAGCCGAGGACCTGGGGCGGGGCGAGACGACGGTCTGGCAGCCCCCTCGTCAGTCCTGCGCGATCTCCCGCGCGCTGGAGCGCCTCATGCGGCCGCTCAGCCCGGTGAGGCTGGTGTGCGGGCGGACGACAGCCTCCGTGCTGCCGGCGGCACAGGTGCGAGGGCGGGCGGAGGCAACGGGCTGACCTACCCCTTCGCGGCCAGGGCCTTCTCGAGCGACGCCTCGAGCGTCGCCACCTTGTCCAGCAGTGAGTTCAGGGCTTCGTCCTGCGCCTTGAGGTGGTGTTGGATCTGCTCGGCCTCGTGGAAGGTGGCGTCGGCGTCCTTGTAGGTCATCTCAGCGCGCCGGTCGGACGCCGTGGACATGATGGCCTGACCCACCATGATCACCGAGAGCATGACCAGCTGGATGAACGTCTGGCTGACCCAGGTGACAATCGCGAGCACGCTGCCCTGCTGGATCGCCGACGGGAGGGCGACGAGGGCCAGCACCGCGAACGCGTAGGCGCACCACATGGTCCCCACGATGCCGGTGAGCCCGACGGCGAGACGGCCGTTGAACCCGGTGGGGTGGTCGCCGGTCTTCGGAGGCCCGCTCTTCTTGCGCAGCGCGATGTGCGGATGCGGGATGTGCTGGTAGTCGACGGCCATCGTGTCCTTCCTGGCCCGGTCGCGGCCGGCCGGTCGCTGCGGGATGACGGTCGTTGTTGGACCGCATGGCCCGGAATCTAGCCGCCCAACCGACTGTCCGCCTGCTGCGTCCGTCCCTCTATGCTTGAGGTTGATGAACACCCCCGCTGCCGACGCGAGGCCGGCACCCGACCCTGCGGAGCTGCGCCTGCTCGAGCTCCAGTTCGCGCGCATGCGGGGCATGCTGTTCGGGTACTCGGAGCGGTTCTTCGAGCGCTTCTGCACCTATCTGGTGCTGGCGCTGACCCTGCTCGTGATCTCGGGCATGGGCGTCTTCCCCGGCGCGTCCCTGTTCACGACGTTCCTGTCCCGCCATGACGAGCGCCGGCTCCTCGCTGAGCTCGACGCCGCCCAGGGCCCGAAGGCCCCACCGCCTTCCCGCTGACCCCGAGGTCCCCGATGCCCAGTCGCACTGCCGCCAACGACCTCGCCGAGCGCGCCATGCGCTCGGCGCTCCTCACGCTCTCGCACCGCAGATCGCTCGGCCGGCTCGCGACCGGCGTCCCCGCCACCCGGGCCATGGTGCGGCGGTTCATCTCGGGCGAGACCCTCGACGAGGCGCTGCCCGCCATCCGCCGCCTGCACGAGGCCGGGATGGGCACGACCGTGGACGTCCTGGGGGAATCGATCACGGTGGAAGCCGATGCCCGCGCCGCCGCCGACCGCTACCTCGCGGTGCTCGACGCCCTCGCCGGCGCGGACCTCGACCGCAACGTCTCGCTCAAGCCCAGCCAGATGGGCCTGGCGATCGACCCGGCGCTTGCGCGCGACAACATCGGGCGCATCGTGGCCAAGGCGATCGAGACGGGCGCCTTCGTGCGGATCGACATGGAGGACCACACCACCACCGACGACACGCTGGACCTGTGGCACGCGGTGCGGCCGGTGGGCGCCCACGAGCCGGGGACGAGCGGGGCGGACGTCGGCATCGTGATCCAGGCCGCCCTGCGCCGCAGCGACCGCGACGTTGACGCGGCGATCGAGGCGGGCGGCCGGGTCCGCCTCTGCAAGGGCGCGTACAAGGAGCCCCACTCGGTGGCCTACGCCGAGAAGCACGAGGTCGACGAGGCATACGAGCGGCTCATGCTCCGCCTGATCCGCGACGGGCGCTATCCGGCGATCGCGACCCACGATGTCCGGCTGATCAAGCGTGCGATCGAGGTCGCGACGGCCGAGGGGATCGCACGCGACGCCTTCGAGTTCCAAATGCTCTACGGCATCCGGCGCGACCTCCAGGAGCAGCTCGTCGGGGCCGGCTGGCGGGTCCGCGTCTATGTCCCGTTCGGCGGCGAGTGGTACCCGTACTTCATGCGCCGGCTGGCGGAGCGCCCGGCGAACGTCTCATTCCTGCTGCGCAACCTGTGGCGGGACCGCGGACGGTCGTAGCGCAGCCGGCCCCTGCCTCCCGGAACGCCGGCTCGTGGACTCGAAGAGCCGCCTGGGGATCCAAGAGCCGCCCGGGGAATCGAAGAGCCGCCGGGAGGAGGCTCTCCGGCGGCCCTCGTCGAGCGGTGGGCAATCACCGCGTCAAGTCAGCGTCCTTGGTCGGTGGCGCTGATCACCAGCGCCGGCTCACCAGCGCTTCGCCGTCTGGCCGACGATCGCGAAGGCTGCGGCGACGGTTCCGAGGAACATCGTCGCCCGGAAGGCATACCACTTGACGGTCTTCATCATTGCTGCCCCTGTTGGTCCTTGCCACACCGCAGGATGGGCCTCCCGCAGTCCTGGACCCAGAACGTAGCCCGAGACGTCCGCCTTAAGGAATGACCCGTAAGTACCGGTCCACCCCCGGCTGATGGGCACAGTTGCCGACGTGCAACGGCCGCCAGCCGACGTCTCGACGCTCCCGGAGCCGACGGGTTGGGGCATGATCCGCCCATGAGCGACACCACCTCGACCACCCTCCCGCCCCTGCCGCCTCGCGGGAGCCTGCGCCGCCGGATCCTCGCCGGCGAGCCGACCATCGGCGCCTGGATCAACCTGGGCTCACTCGCCGCGGCCGAGATGGTCGGCCGTGCCGGCTACGACTGGGTCGTACTGGACCTCGAGCACGGCATGGGCAGCGAGGCGGAGATCCATGCCCAGCTGCTTGCCGTGCAGGGGACCCCGACGGCGGCGCTGGTGCGCGTGCCCTCGATCGAGCGACTGCGGATCGGCCGGGCGCTCGACCTGGGCGCGGACGGGCTGGTGCTGCCGCGCTGCGACACGCCGGGAGACGCGGCAGACGCGCTCCGGTGGATGCGATTCCCGCCGGCGGGGATTCGGGGCGTGGCGCTGCTCAACCGCGGCAACGGATACTTCGAGCGGACCCACGACAACCTCGCGGCGACGGTCAACGGCGAGGTGCTCGGCGTGTTCCAGGTGGAGTCGCCCGAGGCGGTCGCCGCAGCCGGCGAGCTGGCGGCGATCGGGGGCGTCGACGTCCTGTTCGTGGGCCCGGCGGACCTGTCGCACAGCATGGGCCTCCCGGGGCGGTTCGCCGAGCGGGCGTTCAGGGATGCGCTCGACGCCGTGGTCGCCGCCTGCCGGGCGCACGGGAAGGCGGCCGGGATCCTGCTGGCGGACGCCTCGTTCGTGCCCGAGTATCGCGAGCTCGGGTTCTCGTTCCTCGGCGTGGGCTCGGACGCGGGCTGGGTCTCGTCGGGCGCCAAGGCCCAGGCGGCGGCGGCGCGCGCGGCGC
>Ga0334722_10003600_pt1 | contig 16566 bp, 11 predicted proteins | sample C3_bottom_MG_FD_207210 | JGI IMG/M metagenome (GOLD analysis project Ga0334722, IMG submission 207210) | Sediment microbial communities from Yellowstone Lake, YNP, Wyoming, USA - C3_bottom | ecosystem: Environmental > Aquatic > Freshwater > Lake > Sediment | place: USA: Wyoming | collected...
TTTTGTCAGAAGAGGATAAGGATCTGACGCCGCTGGATCGCGCCCTTGGGGCGTTTTTTATTTTGGTATGGTCTTTGCATTTAAAAATGGCGTAGCAAAAAAGAAGGGGGGTTCCCTTTGAGTTTGACCACAAAATCACAAACCGTCCTGGCCGAGGCGTCAAAGCCGAACCAGGCGGGAAAGAAAAGCGGGCCGCGTTGGGCCATGGTCATTGACCTGGCCAAATGTGTCGGCTGCGACACCTGCACCGTCTCCTGCAAGGCCGAAAATCGGACGCCACCCGGGGTTTCATACAACGTCGTCCTGGAGCTCGAGGAAGGGGAGTTTCCCAACACCAAGAGGGTTCACCTACCCCGGCCCTGCATGCAGTGCGACCATCCACCCTGCGTTCAGGTTTGCCCGGTCGGGGCCACCTATAAACTGGAGAACGGCATTGTGGCCATCGATTACGAACGGTGCATGGGTTGCCGCTATTGCGTCGCGGCCTGTCCTTACGGGGCACGCTCCTTTGATTTCGGTTGGAGCTATGAGGCCGAAATGGTTGGTTTCTCCCAGCAACAGGCCAGCGAATACGGAGTGGCTCGGGGCCCGCGGGAAAAAAAGAAGAGCCCCGTCGGCAACGTCCGCAAGTGTCACTTTTGCCTGCACCGGTTGGAGCGGGGAGAGGAGCCGGCCTGTGTGGAAACCTGCATCGGCGACGCCCGTTATTTTGGTGATCTCAACGATCCGGAGAGCATTGTTTCCAAATTGGCCGCCAGCCCCCGGGCCTTCCGCTTGAAAGAGGACCTGGGCACAGGGCCCAGGGTTTACTACCTGAAGTAGTGAGGAGCTCGGAAAAAGGAAGGCGCAAAAAGGGGCGCTCGCCAGATTTATCTTGGCGAAATTAAGGAGTATTCCGGTGTAAGCCTGAATTATCTTGGCGGAGGCCGGATTCATCTTGGCGATTCAGTTAGGAGAGGGGGACTGAGCTTGGATACCGGGCTGGAACAGGCGCAAGAGGCGAAATATTCTCGGACGTGGTACGTCTTTTTGGGAGTCCTGATCTTGAGCGGGGGTAGTGCGGCCGTCTACCGGGCCGTACAGGGTCTGGCCGTAACCCATCTTTCGACGACTACCCCCTGGGGGCTCTGGGTAGCTTTATACATCTATTTCGTGGGCTTGAGCGCCGGTGCGTTCCTTTTGTCGACGCTGGTTTATGTTTTTGGCCAGGAGCGTTTTGAAAGGATTGGCCGGCAGGCCCTTTTTGTGGCCGCCGTTTCTATGATCGTGGCTTTGACCTTCATCCTCTTGGACTTGGGCCACATGGAGAGGTTTTGGGTGAGCCTCCGCTACTGGAAGCTCACCAGCGTTCTTGCGTGGGAAGTGCACTTCTATCTGGTCTACATCGTCCTTCTCCTGGCCGAGCTTTATCATTCCCTGCGCCGGGATCTGGTCTTATGGCGCGACAAACCGGGTTTCCGCGGGACTCTGGCCCACCTGGTGACCTGGCAGGATACGGACCTTGCGCCGGAGGCTCTGGCGCGGGACCGCCGGCATTTGCGGGTGCTGGGGATGATCGGGATTCCCCTGGCCATCCTCGGGGTCCACGGTGGGACGGGGACCCTCTTTGCGGTGGTGAAAGCCAGACCATATTGGAACACGGCGGTTTTCCCCATCATCTTCGTCCTCTCCGCCCTGGTTTCCGGGACGGCCCTCCTTTTGGTCGGCTACGTCCTGGGACGAAGGCAGCGGAAGCTTCCGGTGGACCTGACCCTGGTCCAAAATTTGGCCCGCCTGATGGGAGCTTTCATCCTGGTGGACCTCTTTTTAGAGTTTTATGAGATCCTGATTCCCCTTTATAGTTTGCGCGAAGAGGAAATGGCGGCCTTGAAGACCCTTTTTCTGGGTTCTCTGGCCTCCTACTTTTGGATTGGGCAGATCCTTTTGGGTAATGTCTTGCCCCTCTATTTAATCTTTTCGGGCCGGACCGGACGTTCTGTGAACGCTTTGTCCTGGGCCGGGTTACTCGTGGTCCTGGGCATCGTGGCCGTCCGGATCAATATCGTTTTGCCCCCCCTCTTACAGCCGGTCTTGACCGGGCTGCCGGCGGGGGTATATTTCCCGAGCCTGGTGGAGGTCCTGAGTTCCGTCGGGGTCGTGGCCCTGGGTTTGTTCCTTTACAGCCTGGGGAATTCCCTTTTGCCCCTGGAAATTGCGGAAGGAGGAGCTGGTCAAAGTGAGTAAGGAAGACGGATTAATCAGCCGGCGCACCTTTTTAACGGGAACGGCGGCGCTCGGGGGAGCAGCCCTGGCCGCTCCTTTGCTTGAAGATGTCCTGAATGTTGCTCAACACGGGGCCTGGTCGGCTGCCGCCCATGGTTTGGAGAAAGATAACGAGGCTTACAGCGCTGAAAACGTTATCTATACCATGTGCCACCAGTGTAACTCTTTTTGCAGTATTAAAGCCCTGGTGCAAAGTGCGCCGGAGGGATCACCGGTCAGCTCCCTGGTGCGGAAGATAGCCGGTAATCCTTATAGCCCCCTGAACACGGTGCCTTTTGGGCCGTTACCCTATAACACCTCTCCCCAGCAAGCGGCCGCCGGAACGGGGGATGTCGCTCAAGGGGGCCGGAGCCGACGCGGTGGGCGGACTTGCCTCAAGGGTCAGGCCGGAATACAGACGGTATATGACCAGTTCCGTCTGCAAAAACCTCTGAAACGAGTCGGGCCGCGGGGCAGTGGGCGCTGGAAAACCATCAGTTGGGAGGAAGCCCTCCGGGAAATCGTTTTTGGTAGTCCCGACCTGGGGACTCCTGGCTTAAAAGAGCTTTGGGGTTACGCACCTCAAGACAAGGTGATGCAAGATTGGGAGAAAGTGAAAAAAGGGGAGATGCCCTGGGAGGAATTTGACCAGAAGTATCGCCAGGCGTTGATCGATACCCGCCATCCGGATCTCGGCCCCAAAGCCAACCAGATCGTGTGTTTGGGCGGCGACCGGCGCGATTTTATGCGGACGCGGATCTGGCAGCAGGGTCTGGGAAGCATGAGTTTCATTGACCACGGTGGTATCTGCGGGGCCTCCAGCGTCGTCGGGAACTTCCGCTCCTTCAGTATCGGCACCAAGAGGAAAGAGCGCCTTTATCCCGATCTGGATCACGCCGAATTCGTCATCCTCTGGGGTACCAATCCCATGGTGGCCAATAAGGGACCGACCTGGCTGGCGCCGGCTCTGACCAATGCCCTGGCCCGCGGGATGAAGCTGGCCGTCGTTGATCCGCGCCTTTCTCGGTCCGCCGAAAAGGCCCACTTCTGGCTGCCAATTAAACCCGGCACTGACGGCGCCTTGGCCCTGGCCATGGGACGCTGGATCATCGAAAACCGGCGCTATGATGAGAGGTATCTCCGCAATCCCAATGAAAAGGCGGCGGTCCTGGACAACGAACCCACCTGGACCGACGCCACGCATTTGGTCAACCTGAGTGACCCCCGGCGGCCAAAGCTACGGGCCAAAGACCTGGGGTTGGGCAACGAAAATCAGTTTGTCGTCATCCAGGACGGTAAACCCGTTCCCCACGATCAGGCCAACGAGGGAACCCTGGAGGTGGACCAGGAAATCCAAGGGATAAGGGTGAAGTCGGTTTTCACCCTTTACCGGGAACGGGTCATGGAAAAAACTCTGGAGGAGTACGCCGCCATCTGCGGCCTGCCGGTCAAACAGATCGTGGACCTGGCTCGGGAATGGACTGCCCACGGCAAGCGGGCGGGCATGATGGTCTACCGTGGTCCGGCCATGCATGTCAATGGTTACTACAACATGCGGGCCATCAATGCCTTGAACCACCTCATCGGCAATCACGATTGGAAGGGCGGGAGCATCACCACCGGGGCTAAATACAGCGATTTCAACGGGCCACGTTATGATCTTTTGAAAGTGCCTGGCGGTTTCAAACCCTGGGGGGTCTCCCTGGTCCGCGGGGCCGCGGCTTATGAAAAGAGCAGTCTCTTTCAGCGGGATGGTTATCCGGCGCGGCGTCCCTGGTACCCGTTTGGGGCCAACATCGCGTACGAAGTTGTGCCCAGCGCCAACGAGGCCTATCCTTATCCGCTGAAGGCCCTTTTTGTCTACCTGATGTCCATCCCCCTGTCTATGCCTCAGGGGTGGTTGCAGGCGGAGGCCCTGAAGGACACCAAAGCCATTCCGCTCCTGGTGGTTTCGGACGTGGTCTTGGGCGAGACGGCCCAGTATGCCGACTTCGTCCTCCCCGATTTGAGTTACCTGGAACGGTGGCAGCGGGAGTCCATTTATCCCAACGTCAAGGTTAAAGTTTCCCACGTTACGCAGCCCGTGACGAGGGTGGTCGCGGACGGCCGTTCCATCGAAGACGTTTTTATCGAGATCCTCAAACTGATGGGGCTGCCCGGGGTGGGAGCGGGGGCCTTCCCCGGGGGAGGATCTTTGGACCGGGTCGAGGACTTTTATCTGAAGATGGTGGCCAACATTGCCTTCGATGGCACGCCGGTCCCTGATGCCAACGACGAGGAAATGAACCTCTTTTACCGCGCCCGGCGCAAGGCCCTGGGACCATATTTTGATGCCGCGGCCTGGGAACGGGCGGTCAAACCCGAGGAGTGGCGCAAAGTGGTCTACGTTCTGAACCGGGGCGGGCGTTTCGAGCCGCCTGGCAACGAATATGTCGGCGAGCACTTGAAATATCGCTGGGCGGGACAGGCCAACTTTTACGATGAGGGGGTGGCCGCCGGTCGCGATTCTTACACCGGGCGCTTTTTCGACGGCCTGCCCCGGCTGGAGCCGGTGCAAAGTTTTGACGGGCGGGAAATGAAAGGGGCCTACCCGCTGTCCTTCATCAACTGGAAGGCGCGGCATATCGGGACCCACCGAAACATCGCCGACGTCTGGCTGCGCGAAATCCAGAAAGAGAATTATATCTGGATGCACCCGCGGGATGCTCAGGCCAGGGGGCTTAAAAACGGCGATCTGGTGCGCATTAAGTCCGGCGCCTTTACGGGCCTGGGCCGCGTTTTGATCACCCAGGGGATTCGGCCGGGCGTGGTCGGTTCCTCGTACAATTACGGGAATTACGCCTATGGCGTGACGGCGGTGGAAATTGACGGGCGGCTCTTGCCAACGGCGCCTCAGATTTATGGCGACCCGGCCATACAGTTAGGGGAGCCCGGCCATGAGGAAACCGGGCTGGCCGGTCCACGCGGGGCTGGTTTTTCCGCCAATAACCTTTTACCCGGTGAGCCGGCCTTAAAATTCGGAGCCCTCTCCGACCGCATCGGGACCAGTGCGGCGCAACTGGACGCCTGGGTGGAGATCGAGAAGCTTTAAGGAGGGCGAAAAACATTGAACCGTGGTGCGGTCGACGCAGGGCGGGGAGCAGCCGGTCCTAGAGCAGGTTGACCAGTAGTAGAGTAGATGGGAGTAGGAGATAGGAGTAGCAGATAGGAGCAGATAGGAGTCCTCCATGCCGCCAATAGCGGCACCACGAAGGATGAAAATGGTATTTTCGAAGGAGTCCTCCAGGCCGCAAATAGAGGCACCGCAAAGGATCAAAATGATATTTTCGAAGGAGGGGGCAGGATGTTGTCCCCACGAAGCAACGGTGGACAACACCCTGCCCGGAGAACTGCAGAGCAAACAAAAAAGCTGTCACCATCAACGGGCCCGACCCAGAAGATTTGAGATGACGTCAACCATAAACAAGAAAACCCGCCGACCTTTACGGTAAGCGGGTTTAATTTTTAACTGGTGTCGGAGGTGGGACTTGAACCCACACGGCTTTTGCCATACGCCCCTCAAACGTACGCGTCTGCCAGTTCCGCCACTCCGACATTTTCAACGGGCAATGATGATTATAAAATAAAGGACTTCGGCTGTCAATGCTTAAAAAGCACCAAAAAACGGCTCGTTTTGGAGGTACCCAAAACCTTATTGCGGCGATCTTTGACCAACCTTTTTGCGGCAGGCAGCCGGTCCACCGCGGCCTGCCCGAGCGGGCAACTGCGGCCAGCTTAGGCAACCTAATGCGACATAAAGCCCAAACGGAGGTCAAGCCACGCCAAGAAGTCCCGATCTCACCCTTGCGCCTTCTGCCTCTTTTGGATTTGCTGATTGACCTTGTGCGGGTAATCCCTGAGAATCCTTTTAACGGTCTTTTTCTCGCTGGCCAGACGAAATTGATACGGTTCGATTAAGTTTTGCTCGGCGTCAGTGACGATACGGATGATGGGGTCTTTCACGTCTTTGGTTTGCTCGACCACGACGCCGATTTCCCCGGTGTCCAAAAGGACGATGGAGCCGGTCGGGTAAATGGCCACGTGGCGGAAAAGTCTTTGGACCAGATCGCCGTCCAGATGGCTGCCGCTCATCTCCGTCATCAGCTGGGCCACTTCATTGGGGTGGAGCCGGGGACGATAGACGCGGTCGGTGCTGACGGCATCGTAAACGTCGGCCACCGCCACCACCCGGGCGTAGTCGAGGATTTCGTTGCCACGTAAGCCACGGGGATAGCCGCTACCGTCAAGTTTTTCATGGTGCTGGAGGGCGACGTGGGCGGCCAGCAAGCTGATCTCCGTGCTGTTGCGCAGATGATTATAACCCAACCAGGTGTGGGTCTTCATGACCTCCATCTCTTGCGGTGTAAGCCGGTCGGGTTTAGTGATGACTTCGGGAATGAAAGCCTTGCCCAGGTCGTGGAGGATGGCCCCGGTTCCCAGGGTTTTTAAGTCGCGAAAGGACATATGGATGGACGAACCCAGAATAATGGCCAGGACAGCCACGTTTACGCTGTGCTCGTAAGTATAATTATCCACATTGCGGATGGTGGAAAGGTTATAAACGGTGGAGGAGTTACCCTGTAATTCCTCAATGATCAGCTCAACGGCTTCTTCGACCGGCGCAAAATCCATTTGCTTATCGTTTAAACTCTGCAGGACCACCTTTTTCAACAGGGCCGAGGTTTTGATGCGCGTTTCTTCGTTGATGGCGTCTTCGATTACCACGTCGGGAGCCAGCTCGTTCTCGACGTAAACGTACGTATACCCGCGCTTCTGGAGCTCCTGGATGTAGGAGGTGGTTAAGACGACCCCGGCTCGTAGCAAAGCCCGACCGTCTTCCAGGAAGATGGTCTTAGCCAGCCTCTTTCCGGCCAGTTCTGGGGTCAAATCGGCCATCCGCATGGGCGCTTCCGACCTTTTGTCGACTAAATCTTTTTCCGCTGATGCTATTGTGACACAAGGGGCATTAACGGTCAAGTGGGTCTGGTCCGTTGGGTTCCGTCGTGGAGAATACAGCGGCTTATCCGTTGATTTACGCCATAATTTGCCAGCCAACTGGCCGGAAGGAATTTAACGTAATGTGTCGAATTATGTAAAAAAGCGCAAAGTATCCTCGTCTGCGAAGATGACGGGGTCGAAGATACTGCGCCTATTTTTTTACCTCTTTTTCGCGAACCTTCTTACCGCTTTCGCCCGGTCAGGAGGGGACAGGATTGGCGCCACCAGGAAGGGGGAGGGAGAAGATGGCAAAGGAACTTCTAGAAAAGCTGCGGGCTTTTCATGAGGAGGAGAAGTCCTTACGTTGGGAAGGGCCATTCCGGGACTATCTGGAGATGGTTCTGGCCAATCCCAAACTGGCCCAGCACGCGCACGCCCGAATCTACGACATGATCATGGCCGAAGGAGTCGAGGTCAGGGACGGCGTAAAAAGGTACCGTTTTTTCTCGGAAGAACTGTTTGGTCTGGAGGAAACCCTGGAAAAGCTGGTGGAAGACTACTTCCATTCGGCGGCCAATCGTCTGGACGTCCGCAAACGGATCCTGCTTCTGATGGGTCCAGTAAGTGGCGGTAAATCCACCATCGTTACCCTTCTCAAACGGGGCCTGGAGCGTTACACCCGCCGTCCGGAAGGGGCGGTCTATGCCATCAAAGGTTGCCCGATGCACGAAGATCCCCTGCACTTGATTCCGCCGGCCCTGCGACCAGAATTGGAGAAGGCTTACGGTCTCACCATCGAAGGGACCCTTTGCCCCTCCTGCCGGTTGATGGTAAATGAGAAGTACGGTGGACGGATAGAAGAGGTTCTGGTCGAAAGAATTGTTTTTTCTGAGGCGGACCGGATTGGCATCGGCACCTTTGCCCCCTCCGATCCGAAATCCCAAGATATTGCCGATCTGACGGGGAGCATCGATTTTTCCACCATCACCGAATATGGCTCGGAGTCTGATCCCAGGGCCTACCGTTTTGACGGAGAGCTCAATATCGCCAACCGGGGGTTGATGGAATTCCAGGAGATGCTCAAGGCGGACGAGAAGTTCCTCTGGAACCTGCTCAGCCTCTCTCAGGAAGGCAATTTCAAGGCTGGCCGTTTCGCCCTCATTTCTGCCGACGAATTGGTGGTGGCCCATACCAATGAGGCCGAGTACCGGGCCTTCATCGCCAACAAAAAGAACGAGGCCCTGCACTCCCGTCTCATCGTCATTCCCGTACCCTATAACCTGAAGGTCAGTGCCGAGGTGAAGATCTACGAAAAACTCATCCGGCAAAGCGACGTGAAGGGGATTCACCTGGCTCCCCACGCCCTTTATGCTGCCGCCGTTTTCAGCATCCTCTCCCGTTTAAAGGAGTCGAAAAAGCAGGGGATGGACCTGATCAAGAAAATGAAGCTCTACGACGGAGAAGAAGTGGATGGCTTCAAGGAAAAAGATGTAGCCGAACTGAAGGCCGAGGCCGGCGACGAGGGGATGTCGGGAGTGGATCCTCGTTACGTGGTCAACCGTCTCTCCAGCGCCCTCATCCGCAGCGAGAAATCCTGCATTAATGCCCTCGATGTCTTGCGGGCCTTAAAGGAGGGTCTCGATCAGCACCCCTCCATCACCAAAGAGGAAAGAGAGCGTCTCCTAAACCTTCTTGCGCTGGCCCGCAAGGAGTATGACGAGCTGGCCAAAATGGAAGTACAAAAGGCCTTCGTCTATTCCTTTGAGGAGTCGGCACGGACCCTGCTGAATAACTACCTTGACAACGTGGAGGCCTATGTCAGCTGGCAGCGCGTTAAAGATCCTCTCACCGGTGAGGAACGGGACCCCGATGAAAAGTTGATGCGCTCCATCGAGGAGCAAATCGGGGTCAGCGAGAACGCGAAAAAGGCCTTCCGCGAGGAGATTATGATTCGCCTTTCCTCATATGCGCGGCGCGGGAAGACCTTTGATTACACCTCCCACGAAAGATTAAAGGAGGCCATCGAGAAGAAGCTCTTTTTTGATCTGAAAGACGTCATTAAAATCACCACCTCTGCCCGGATGCCCGATGGAGAACAGCTGAAAAGGATCAACACCGTCATCGAACGCCTTATTGACGAGCACGGTTATTGCCCGGTTTGTGCTAATGAACTGCTCCGCTATGCGGGGAGCCTCCTCAACCGCTAGCTCCTGCCCGGAAGGAGGGTGGACCGGTGACCTTAGACTTTACCATTACCAAAGAAGATTGGTCTTTATACCGGAAAGGCGAGCTGGATCGGGCCCGGCACCAGGAAAAGGTCCGGGAAGCCATTCGCCAGAACTTAGGGGACTTGGTGACGGAGGAAAGTATCCTGCTCCCCCAGGGCGAAAAGGTAATCAAGATTCCCCTGCGCTCTTTACGAGAATATCATTTCCGTTTTGATTTAGAGAAGGGACGGCAGGTGGGCCAGGGGCGGGGCCAGACCCAGGTGGGCGATGTGCTCGGCCCGGTCGGCTCCGCGGAGGGAGGAGGATCTGGTGCTGGGGATCAACCTGGTTCTGATTATTACGAGGCGGAAATTACCCTGGCTGAGGTGGAGGAACTCCTTTTTGAAGAGCTGGCTCTGCCCAATCTGGAGGAAAAGAAATCTGTGGAGACGGCTGAGGGAGTTGAATTCCGGGAAATACGGAAGAACGGGCTTTGGAGCAATATCGATAAAAAGAGAACCCTCTTGGCCCTCTTGAAACGCCGGGCCTTGCAGGGGCAACCCGGTTTTGGACCGCCCAAGCCCGATGATCTCCGCTTCAAAACCTGGGACTTACGTCTAACCAAGCACTCAAACGCCGTCATCCTGGCCATGATGGACACTTCGGGTTCCATGGGAACCTTTGAAAAATACCTGGCCCGCGGTTTCTACTTTTGGTTGTTGCGATTTCTGCGTTCCAAGTACGAACAGGTGCTGGTGCGTTTCCTGGCCCATCATACCGAGGCGCAGGAGGTGGGGGAGCGGGAGTTTTTCACCAAGGGTGAGAGCGGCGGCACCAGGATTTCCTCCGTTTACCAGCTGGCCCTAGAAATAATCGCGCGCGATTATCCCTCCACCGCTTATAATATTTACCCCTTTCACTTTTCCGACGGTGACAACCTGCCCTCGGATAACCAGGAAGCAGCCCGCCTGGCCCGGGAGCTGGCCGGCGTCAGCAATCTTTTCGGCTACGGAGAAATTGCGTCTAAAGGCAACGGGTCGACCCTTTATGACCTTCTTGGCGAGTTGGAGGAAAGTCGCTTCCGCCGCTTCTTATTGCGGGAAAAGGGAGACATATACGGCGCCCTGCGCTGGTTTTTTGGCCAGGCCGGTTCGCCTGCGGGGGGGTTAAGATGAGTGGCGAGTTGTTGGCGTTGGAAAAAGCCGTTGCGGAAATCATGGAAATCGCCAGCGGGATGGGTCTGGACTTCTTCCCGCTGCGTTTGGAAGTTGTTCCCCCAGAAATCATGTACACCTTCGGGGCCTCCGGCATGCCGACCCGCTTTGCCCACTGGAGCTTTGGGAAAGCTTACCACCGGATGAAGGCGGAGTACGACTATAACCTGAGTCGGATCTATGAACTGGTGATCAATTCCAACCCCTGCTATGCCTTCCTTTTAGACCGGAACACCCTTTTGCAGAATAAACTGGTGGTGGCCCACGTCCTGGCCCATAATGATTTTTTCAAAAACAACGCTCACTTTGCCGCTACCCCGCGCGATATGATCCAGCGCATGGCGGCCAACGCCGAGCGGGTAGAGGCCTACGAATTTGAGCACGGGCGGGAGGGTGTGGAAAAGATTCTCGATGCCGCGTTGGCCTTACAATACCACATCAATCCCCGGTTGGGACGGGGGAAGGCTTCTCCGGGGAGCTCCTCGGCCAGGGGAGGCGAAACCCCAAACCACGCTCGCCGCCAGCAGGAGGAGGAGAAAGAAGACCTGCTCTACTTTATACTGGAAAACGCTCAGTTCCTCGCCGACTGGGAGAGGGATCTAGTGGCCATGGTCCGGGGAGAGGCCCTTTATTTTTTACCGCAGCTACAGACGAAGGTGATGAACGAGGGTTGGGCCACTTTTTGGCACCTGCGGATCATGCGCGAATTGGAATTGCCGGAAGCCGAGGCCCTGGATTTTGCCCGCCTCCACGCTGCGATTGTCCAACCCAATCCGCAGGGTCTCAACCCCTATCGGGTAGGCCTGGCCATCTTCGAAGATATTGCTTCCCGTCAGGGGATCGAGAAAATCTTCGAGGTCCGGGAAGTGGACGATGATCTTTCGTTTTTTCGCAACTACCTCACGCCGGAATTGATCGACATCCTGGACCTTTATCTTTACGCCCGTGCCGGTGACCGCTGGGTGGTGGTAGAAAAAGACTGGCGAAGAGTGCGGGAAAGTATCATTGCCACTAAAGTGAATCACGGTTTTCCCTTCATCCGGGTCAAAGAAGAGGACTATGGCCGGAGGGGAGAACTTTTTCTAGAACACGTCCACGATGGGCGCGACCTGGATCAGCTGTATTTGGAAAAAACCCTACCCTATGTGTTTCAACTTTGGGGAAGGCCGGTTCATCTGGAGACGCAAATGGAAGGGAGAACGGTCATTTTCTCTTACGCCGGGCGGGCGGTGGAAAAGCGCGGGTAATCAGTGTTATAATAAATAAAGGTTGTTATAAAAAAGATGGGGACGGGTCTCTTTTTTATAGGGGGACATTTTCAAAACGCGGTGAGAGAATGCACGATTATGTGGTAAGGGGTTTAGCGGCGCAAGGGAAAATTCTGGCCATGGGAGCCAGGACGACGAACCTGGTTGAAGAAGCGCGGCAAAGGCATGGAACCTACCCAACGGCTACGGCAGCTTTAGGGCGGGCCCTGACGGCGGTGGCCCTGCTTGGTCAGACCTTAAAGGCCAAAGAGACCATCACTCTGCGCGTAGAGGGTGGTGGTCCCATTGGCTGGATCATCGCCGACGCCGATTCCGAAGGGCACGTCCGGGGCTATGTCAAAAACCCCCAGATTGATCTGCCGGCTACTCCCCAAGGGAAGCTGGCCGTTGGGGCCGCCGTCGGGAAAGAGGGCCACCTTTATATCACCCGCGATCCCGGCTTGAAGGAACCATACACTGGGAGTGCCCAACTGGTCTCCGGGGAGATCGCCGAAGATTTGGCCCACTACTTTGCCTATTCGGAGCAAACCCCCACCGCTGTGGCCCTGGGGGTCAAGGTGGATAAGGAGGGTGGGGTCCTGGCGGCGGGAGGATTTCTCCTCCAGTTTCTGCCGGGAGGGCAGGATGAGGAACTGGCCCGCGACCTGGAAGGACGCTTGGCCCAACTGAAGGGAGTGACCCAGCTCCTGGAAGAGGGACTTACTCCGGAAGAGATTCTCCAAGAAATATTGGGCTCCTGGGGCGTCCAAATCCTGGAGCGCCGGCCCGTGGATTTTCGCTGCCGGTGTTCCCGCGAGAAGGCGGCGGCCAGTCTTTTAACCCTTCCCCAGGAAGAGTTAGAGGAGATGGCGGCGGGAAAGGGCGGCCAGGTCCGCTGCCATTTCTGTAACACCCTTTATGAGTTTTCGCCGGAGGAAGTGCGGGCCCTCTTAACGCCGGCGGCTGCGGAAGAAAGGCCGTGAACCGCGGAGGGGACGTAATGGCCATCCACCGTCACCTTTGTCTAAAGTACGACCCTGCCAGCTGGCGGTTGGCTTTTGTAAGATTTTCGTAAGAATTGATTTAGCTCCTTGTAAGGCTGGGATGTTACCCTTAAAGGGTAAAACCAGCTTCTTTTATTTCAACGGGTATTTCAATGGGGGGGAACCGGAAATGAGATTAGCAAGGCCGCGACTCACCCGCCGGCAGTTTCTTCAGGCTTCGGCGGCCACCGGGGTTTTAGTCGGCGGGCTGGGGACGACGGAACTGGTAAAAAAGGTGCTGGCCCAACCCGAGGTCCCGGCCAAGGAAGTCAAGTTCGTTCGCACCACTTGCTCGCCCAATTGCACCGCTTCCTGCGGAATCAAGGCCATGGTCGTCGACGGGCAGATTAAAGCCCTTTTGCCCACCAACGACTATCCGGAAAAAGAATATGGCCCGCGGGGCTGCCTGAAAGGGCTCAGTTACATCAACATTATCTACGGACCGGACCGCATCAAGAAACCCCTCATCAGGACGGGGCAACGAGGGGCTGGCCAGTTTAAAGAGGTCAGCTGGGAGGAAGCTCTCGATTACGTCGCCAAACGCCTCCAGGAGATCGGGGCCAAATACGGCCCGGAAACGATTAACTTCAGTTTTCAGGTGGGTGGTACGGGACACGTCCAGAAGGGAGCCTGGATCGCCCTGAGTACACTGGCTGGCTGGAGCCTGAATCATCCCTACGACAAAAACGGCGACTTGCCGACTTTCTGGCCCATGACCTTCGGGGTGCAATCCGAAGAACTTGAGCCCCTGGAATGGTTGAACTCCCGTTACATCGCCATTTTTGGCTCTAACGTTATGGTCACCCGTCTGGTGGATTCCGATCTTTTAATTCGCGCCCGGAACCGGGGGGCAAAACTGGTCGTCTTTGATCCCAACTATTGTCAGACGGCGGCCAAAGCCGATGAATGGGTGCCGCTGAAGCCAAGTAGCGACGCCGCCGTGGCTTTAGGCCTGGCGCGGGTGATCATTGACCAGGAGCTCTACGATGCCAATTTCCTCAAGACCTTCACGGATATGCCCCTCTTGGTGCGGCTGGACAACCAAAAACGCCTCCTGGCCGATGAGGTGAAGGGGCTGACCAGGCCAAGCGATGTACCGGCCTACCGCGAGGCCTTTGTCGCTTACAACGGGAAATTTCTGGCCGTTCATCCGGAAAAGCTCGATCTCCCGGCTGAGGTGAAACTGGAGGGCGAATTTGAGGTTGAGCTCAAAAACGGGGAAAAGGTCAAGGTTAAACCCATCTTCCAATTGTTGCGAGAACACTTGCAGGCCTATACCCCGGCTTACGTGGAGGCCGAAACGGGGGTGCCGTGGGCGACGATCACCCGGCTGGCGCAGGAGATGGCCAGCACCAGGCCTTTGCATGTCATCTACGGGGCCAGCAATTACCAGTGGTATCACGGTGACCTAAAAGGGCGGGCGCTGGCCCTGCTGGCCGTCCTCACGGGAAATATCGGGCAACCGGGGGGCGGAATCTCCACTTATGCCGGGCAATACAAGATCAGGTTCAACGTCAAAGAATGGTGGTTCCCGAAACCGGCGCGCTGGCTGCCCTGGTTGTACCTCTTGCATGGTCCGACGCCGACCATGAGCGCCAAATGGCCCAAGAACGGCGTCAAGGCCTTGATTTTCGGCTGGGGGAATCCCTTTGACCAGCATAACATGGCCAACCGCCTGCGGGAGATGGCCGAAAAGGGAGAACTGGAATTTATCCTGGCCCTGGATCACCAGATGACCACCAGTTGCCGCTATAGCGATGTGGTGTTGCCAGTGGCCAGCTGGTACGAAAAGACGGAATTGACGACGACGCCCTTACACCCCTATATGCAGCTGCAGCAGGCGGCCATCAAGCCCCTCTTTGAATCCCATTCCGAACTTTGGATTGCCCGGGAGATCGCCCGGCGCCTGAATCCGGAATTTGAAAAACACTTCTTCCCCGGCCTGGACGAAAACGAGGCGGCGGAGAAGGTCATCGAGCTTTTGCTCCGGACGGGCGGGCCGCCGGTGGAAGGGATCACCCTGGACGATCTCAAAAAAGGACCGGTTCGTCTGCGCTCGCCTGTTCCCGGCAATCGCCAGATCCCATTTTATGAACAGGTGCAATTTAAGAAACCTTTTCCGCCTTTGAGCCGGCCCGCCCCGCTGGAGGCTACGGCGAAGTTCGTCAAAAGCGGGCGCATCGAATTTTACCGCGAGGAGGAGACTTTCCGGCGCCTGGGCGAGATCCTGCCGGTCCACAAACCGCCTTTTGAAGAGAGTGAATATGCCTTGAACCCGTCCGTACGAGGCAAATACCGGCTGGCTTATATCACCCGGAACTCCCTCTACCGCATCCACTCCAACCATTCAAACAACCTTTGGATGAATGAGTTGGAAGATTATAAGCCCAAAGTCTTCCTGAACCCAGAAGATGCGGCAGAGCGAGGGATCAAAGACGGCGATCTGGTGGAACTTTACAACGACCGGGGCCGGGTTAAGGGGCAGGCCGTCCTCGATCCCGGGCAGGGGCGGGGGATTGCCATATTCGAGCAGGGCTGGTGGAGCCGGTATCTGGAAGGCGATTCGTACAACGCCCTCACCTACCCCTTTATAAAACCGACCAATGAAGTCTATTTTGTACCCGGAACCTGGGCGCCAAATACGGCTTGGAACGAAGCCCTTTGTGACGTGCGAAAGGTAGGTGAGCGGTAATGCGTTACGGGATGGTCATCGATCTCGACCTCTGCGTGGGTTGCCGCACCTGCGCAGTGGTTTGCAAGGAACACAATGCCCAAGCTCCAGGAACCTGGTGGAACCGGGTTTTCACTCCGGGGAGCAAGTACCACCAGATCCCCGTGGAGGCCGAGGGCGGTCTCTCCATGTACTATCTGCCGGTGTCCTGCATGCATTGCGAAAATGCCCCCTGTGAAAAGGTCTGCCCGGTGGGGGCGACCTATACCGACGAACGGGGCCGCGTCCTCATTGATTATGAACGCTGTATCGGTTGTCGCTATTGTTTAAGCGCTTGCCCTTACGGGGTGCGCCAGTTTAATTGGGAGGATCCCAAGGCGACCAAAGCGCGGGCTGGATATCAGGAAGGTTACAGTTACGGTTATCCCTTCCCGCACCGGGATAAGGAGAGACGACTGGTCTATACCCCGGACCGACCAAAAGGCGTGGTGGAGAAGTGCACCTTCTGTGTCCAATATACGGATAAAGGTGAAGAGCCCATTTGCGTTCAATCCTGCCCGGCCGGCGCTCGGATCTTCGGCGATCTGGATGATCCCAACTCCCGGATCAGCCAGGTCTTGCGGAAGGAAAAAGGGGAGCGGCTTTTGGAGGAGTTGGGCACAAAGCCAAAGGTCTTCTACCTGCCACCCAAGAGGAAATAGCGTGGAGACTAAAAGCAGCGGGGAGGTTAAACTAGGGATGAAAAGAGCGAACCTGGCCCTTCGCCTGGGGCAAGTCCTAACTATGGTGGGGTTGCTGGCCTGGGCTTTTCAGCTAAAAAATGGGCTTTCTATCACTGGTCTGCGCAATCCTTTCGCCTGGGGCCTTTATATCGCCACTTTTGCCTTCTTTGTGGGGACGGCGGCGGGAGGTTTGATTATCTCGTCAGCGGTTTATCTCTTTAACCTGAAGACCCTAAAACCTTTT
>Ga0334722_10003601_pt1 | contig 16565 bp, 10 predicted proteins | sample C3_bottom_MG_FD_207210 | JGI IMG/M metagenome (GOLD analysis project Ga0334722, IMG submission 207210) | Sediment microbial communities from Yellowstone Lake, YNP, Wyoming, USA - C3_bottom | ecosystem: Environmental > Aquatic > Freshwater > Lake > Sediment | place: USA: Wyoming | collected...
CGAAGGGTTCTATCGGGGATCTGGTTATACCGTTTTCCGAACACCATATTCCCGATTACGTCCTCGGGAATGACAGGATAGGGAAATTGGTGTTGCAAGTGAAACTAAATGACCTGAATAGATACAAAACGCCTTTATATTTTTTAATTATCCCCTCTGTGAACTCTGTGGTAAATTTTTGCTATTTCTTATTCATGTACTTCCCGATAATCGGCGCCAGGTCCCTTTTTGTTTTCTCCGGTATCAGCTTCTCCGGCGTCATGATGGTGTTCCGGAGCGAATCACCGCACGCGCAGGTCCGGGCGACGAACAACATGCGTACTGCCTCCTTGATCATGGCCTTGGACGTCTCGACGTTGTGTTTCATCACGGCGAGCACGGCCTCCACGGTCACGGCCTCTTCACTGTGGTGCCAGCAATCGTAGTCCGTGGCCAGGGCGATGGTGCTGTAACAGATTTCGGCCTCCCGGGCGAGCTTTGCCTCGGTGGCGTTCGTCATGCCGATCACGTCCACGTTCCACTGCCGGTAGACGAGCGACTCGGCCCTCGTCGAGAATTGAGGCCCTTCCATGCAGATATATGTGCCGCCTTTGTGTACTGTCGCCCCGACCCCGGTTCCCGCCTCGATAAGCACCCTGCTCAGGTCACTGCAGACCGGGTCCGCCATGCCCACGTGCGCCACTGCCCCGTCTCCGAAAAAGGTGCTCCTGCGGTGCTTCGTTAAATCGATGAACTGGTCAGGGACCACAATGTCTCCCGGCTTGATCTCCTCCTTCATGCTTCCCACGGCGCTCACCGAAATGATCCGCTCCACTCCGAGTTTCTTCATGCCGTAGATGTTCGCACGGTAGTTGATGTCGGTGGGGAGAATGCGGTGACCGCGCCCGTGCCTTGGAAGAAACGCAACCCGCTTTCCGTGGATGGTGCCGATAAGGTAATCATCCGACGGCTTGCCGAAGGGCGTCGCAAGCTTCACTGTCGTCACCTGGGTCAGCCCTTCCATCTCGTACAAACCGCTGCCGCCGATCACGCCGATGGCAGCCTTTTCCGTCTTTGAACGCTTCGTTGTCATGCTTAATTATTCCTTGAGAATTTCCCGGAACTCGGATTCTTATTCGATGATCCGCAATCCAAAATCTGATATGACATCATCCCTGAACCCCAGGTTCCTGCTCGGATTTCTTCATATCGAGGTTCTCCGGCAATTCCACGGGCTTCTCGGGGATAATGGTGGAGATGGCATGTTTGTAGACAAGCTGCTGGTTGTCCTGCTTCATCAGAATGACAAAGTTATCAAAACCCTTGATCGTCCCCGTGAGCCGCGCGCCGTTAACGAGATACATGGTGACCGGAATCTTCTCTTTCCGCATCTGGTTCAAAAAAATGTCCTGAAGATTCACTTGCGACTTGCCCATCTATCCCTCCGTTAAACAGTGCGGCGCTCAAGCCTTCTCCTTCAGCTTGTTAACCAAAATATTTTTTCAATCTTATACTAACTTATTTGAAATTTCAACGTATTTCTTTATCCGTTCCACAATTTCTCCGGGTTTTGTGAGGCCGGTGATGTCCACCCACGTGGCATCCGGCTCCCGGCGGAACCAGGTGAACTGGCGTTTGGCAAATCTCCTCGTATCACGCTTGAGGAATTCCACGGCTTCATCATAGGTGCATCTGCCGAAAAAATAGTCCATGAAATGCTTATACCCAATACCCTGCATAGAGGGCAGTGTGTCCCGGTAACCGCGGTCGAACAGCGTTTTGACTTCCGCCTCAAGGCCGTCCTTGAGCATCTGGTCCACGCGCTGCTCGATCCGCGGGTATAGTTCAGTCCTCGACCTGACCAGAAAGAGCAGGCGAAACGTATGCGGCTTGTCCTGAAACGCGTGCTCGCGCTGGAAATCTGAGAGCTTCCTGTCGCGAAGATGGAAAACCTCGAGGGCCCTGAGCGTGCGCCGGAGATCGTGCGGATGGATCTTGACCGCCGCCTCGGGATCGATCTTCACCAGGTCGGCATACAGGATTCCCGCCTCTCCCTCGTTCTCCCGCTGGAGCAGCCGCTCTCTCAGTTCAAGGTCCGCCGGCGGCCCATGGAACAATCCGCGGGTGAGGGCGCGAATATACAGCCCGGTGCCGCCGACAACGACAGGAATTCCGCCTGAAGAGATAATTCCGGAGATGGCCCCGCGCGCGTCGCGAAGATAATCGCCAACGCTATACGGCTGGTCAGGCTCCACGATGTCGATCATATGATGGTAGACAAGCTTGCGCTGTTCCTTCGTGGGCTTGGCCGTGCCGATGTCCATGCCCCGGTAGATCTGCATGGAGTCGGCGCTCACGAGCTCAGCGCCGAGTTCCCGCGCGAGCAGGATGGACGCCTCGGTCTTGCCTGCGGCCGTGGGACCGGCGATGATGAGGATGGGTTTGTCGTTGGACATGGATTAGTGGGTACTGACCTTGATCGGGAATCCCCTGCTCCGGACTTTCCTCGGGACTTCGAAAGAGCTCGCATGATCAGCGCTTGTTGCCTTCCTCGCAGATAGGTTTATGCAATTTCACGGGCATGGCCCTTCTCTTCCGCAGGCGCATGTTCAGCAGCTCCACCAGAACGGAAAACGCCATGGCAAAGTAGACGTACCCCTTGGGGATATGAAGTCCAAAGCCGTCGGCGATCAGCGTAACGCCTATCAACACAAGAAAACTGAGGGCGAGCATCTTGATTGTCGGATGCCTGTCGACGAACTCGCCGATACCGCGCGACGAGAACATCATCACGACCACCGCAACAACGATCGCCAGTATCATTACCGCAACATCGTTCGCCAGCCCCACGGCGGTGATCACCGAATCAAGCGAAAAAATGATGTCGAGGACCGCGATCTGGACCAGGATGCCGATAAACGAGACCACAGGCCTTGCTATTTTCGTCTCTTCATCCCCTTCCATACTTTCGTGAATCTCCATAGTGCTCTTCCAGAGAAGAAACAGCCCACCTCCTATGAGGATCAAATCGCGGCCTGAGATGTCCCTGCCCATAGCACTGAAAAACGGCGCCGTCAGCCTCATCACCCATGTGATGGATAGAAGAAGCAGAATGCGGGTCATCATGGCGAGGCCAAGCCCCAGAATGCGCGCCTTGCTTCTCTTCTGATGCGGCAGCCTGTTGACGAGGATGGAGATGAAAATAATGTTGTCGATCCCCAGCACGATCTCAAGCGCCGTCAGGGTGAGCAGTGCGATCCAGGCTTCGGGGTTTGTGAGCCAGTCCATGGTGACTCCTTAGAAGATGGCCGTCGCTTACATCGGTGTCAAAGATGCCTTTCAGTCAACTATTGAGGGTTGCTTCATCGGAACAGAACACGAAGGTTCGCTTGTGTTATCCTGAAAATTATAATTCAACGTGCATAATCCATGATCCTTAGATTTATCATGGACTTGTTCGCAGTCGGCGTCATAGTATCATGCCGAATGGCAATTATCAATGACTATTCTACAGGCCTAATTATGATAAAAAAAGGGACCTGATAAACATCATCCGGTCCCTTCAAGCTCATTGTCCTCTGTTCAAGCCGACTTGTCCGACCTCAAATCCAGGAGAAGCATGGCTCTTTCCCTTATCATCGAAACGATGGCGGTGAAAATAATACTTTTACGGACAATTAGTCGCCGCCAGCCACGACCCCGTTGTGTTTATTGTAGCAGTAAGTGAAAAGTTGCACAGATCTTTTCCGCTGCAGCCAGCCCAGCCAGTGGCAGTGTTCAAAACCGGCGGATTGTGGTCCCAATAATTATTCTTGGCGTCGATTGTGATCGAATTATTGGTCCAAATATCGTTGCCGGTATTGCATGAAATTGTATTTCCTCCGGCGCTTCCTGCCGAACCGCCGCCCAGATCGCCGCCCGCGGAGTCGTATTCTACACCTGTCCCGTTATTAGTAATTGTGTTGCTTTCCACCTTGCTCCCGACGCCACCGCCGATAAACCCAAGTCCAAGCGAATTGGACTTGATGATATTTCCTGAAATCACATGATTAGTTGATCCATTGCATACGTAAACACCATTGTCAGTATTATTTACAATGGCGTTGTTGCGCAGCGTGATATTGTTGTTCCGAACCACGAGCGTCATCGGGAAAGATACCGCTGTATTGCCGTCAGTCAATTCAAGACCCGCGAGCACCGAGCTGGCGCCGGCGTATATTGTCGTTCCGTACGTCCCGCACGTGCCACCTACGGTTAGAGCGCCTCCGCCGATAATTTTAGTATGGGTTGTTCCCTGGCCTTTGTTCGCCTCGTCGCCAATCAAGGAGACCCCGGACGGAAGAGTTATCGGGAAAACTTCTCCGTTCGCCGAATCGTATGTTCCCGGCGCGACCCACACAGTACCCGACGTCATGCTCGAGAGAGCAGCCGTGACGGTTTTGTATGGGTTATAACATGTTCCATCAGCCGTCGCGTCGTTTCCGGAAGACGCGGACACGATACTCGAAGCATTCACGCCTGTCGGGGCGGTCGTTGCCGCCGGACATGGCGCCAGAGGACAGGAATTGCCTGCGTTGGGCCCCCAGTTAACCGTACCACCAGCCGTTGTCACGATCATGGTGCCGCATGCCGGTGTGTCGACTCCGTGCCATGTATTGCCGATGGCATTGAACGTCGTGGCCGCATCATGCTGAATGATCACGATGTTCGTGCCTGCAAATGTATTTTGACCGGAATCAGCTGCAGTTCCAAAATCTGGCACTGCGGCGCTGACGATCGTTGCTGCGGGACCGCCGCTCAAGGTAAATGTGTTTCCCCGTATCTTGGGCGTCGAACTTCCCGTAATGCGCAATGCGCCATACGTCGCATAGCCGGTTGAAGTAAACGTATTGCTGTCAATCAATGGGGAACCACTCTGCACTTGAATTCCCACTTGGCCGCATCCGGAAATCGAATTTCTTCTGATAATCGGACTTCCGCCGCCGTCGATGGGCAGGCAAGGTGACGGAAGATTGTTGTCCTGAATAATCACGCTGCCTGTGCCAAAACTGTAAACCCCATAAGAGCTCGTATTGAAGACATTCTTCTCAACAAGCGGCTTGCCTGTGCTTCGCAACTGAACGCCACCATAGGTCGAGCTGTCAAACGTATTGTTGACAACAGTAAAATCGGCACCGCTGCTGTAGACCCCGAATCCGGACACGATATAATTCGCATTTCCGATCGTAAATCCGGAAATCTTGGCGCCCTGAGAACCCAGGACAGTAGCATAATATGAAGTTGTCGGGACGGTTCCGTGTCCTTTGACAAGAGTAGGAGTCGTGCCATTACCCTTATTGGTTTCATCTCCGACCAGGGTAACGCCCGCGGGGATCGTTATCGGGAACGTTTCCCCAAGTGTTGCATCATAAGTTCCAGGCGCCACCCACACAGTCCCCGTCGTCACGCTTACCAGCGCCGCAGTAATCGTTTTATACGGGTTCAGGCAGGTTCCATTGGCGGTTGCATTGTTCCCGTAAACGGCAGATACGATCGCATTGGCATTGACCCCTGCCGGCGGTGTCAGAACCGCGCACTGTCCGATCGTATAGGTTGAAGTCTTCACCGTCTCGCTGTTCCCCGCAGTGTCCTTTGCAAAATATTTGAGGGTCGTTGTCGCCGATATGCTGATCGAGCCGGTGTAGACAGTCGAACTCGTCGTCGGCGTTGTTCCGTTTGTCGTATAGTAGATCGTTGCCGCCTCGTTCGCCGTTAAAGTGACGCTCTGTGTGGACCCGTACGTTCCGCCGGTTGGGCTGGCCGTTGTTATCGGGGCAACGGTATCTATGGTATATGTTTCCGTCTTCACCGTCTCACTGTTCCCGGCGGTGTCTATTGCCAAGAACTTGAGAGTCGTTGTCGATGCAATGGTAATCGGGCCCGTGTAAGCAGTCGTGGGTGTTGATCCATTAATTGAGTAGTAAATCATCGGCGCCGTCTCGTTCGGCGTCAAGGTCACGCTCTGCGTGGACCCGTAGGTTCCGCCCGCGGGGCTGGCCGTCGTAATCGGGGCAACGGTATCTATGGTGTATGTCTCCGTCTTTACCGTCGTCTCAATGTTCCCCGCCGTGTCCTTTGCAAAGAACTTAAGCGTCGTTGTCGCGGTGATATTGATCGTGCCCGACGTGGACAGAGCGGTCGAGCCTGTTGTCGGCGTTGATCCGTCCACGGTATAGTAAACCGTTGCTGTTTCATTTGACGACAACGTTACGGTCTGAGCGGCCTTGAACAATCCTCCTGCTGGAGATGCCGTGGTGACCGGGGGCGTGGTGTCCGGCGGAGCGGCCGTGGTGAATGACCAGGCATAATTACCCGCCAGGGCGTTGCCCGCCGTATCCTTGACGACCGTCGAGATGACGACAGAATAGATCGTGCTGTATGACAAGGACGCCGAAGGCGTAAAGGTCGCCGTCGTCGTTGCCGCGTCATAGGTCACCGTGCCCGTAACTCCGCCGACAGTGAAGGCGGCGGCAATCGTCGTTGCATCAATCGCCTCGGAGAACGTGGCCTTGATCACGGTATTGACAGGCACATCCGTTGAATTGTTGCCTGGGCCGATCAGGTACACAGTCGGCGCGGTGGTATCCGGGGCCGCTATGGTTGTGAAACTCCAGACCTTGTTGCTTGCCAATGCGTTCCCGGCCACGTCCTTTACCCCGGTAGTGACGGTTGCCGTATAAGTAGTGCTGTAGCTTAAGCTGTTCGAGGGCGTGAAGGTTGCCGTGGTGCCGGTGGGAACCACCGTACCGGTGACCGCAACACTACCCGCGGCCAGGGTAAACGTCGATGCCGTGATGCTAGTGGAATCCATGGTTTCGCTGAAAACAACCGTGATGGCCGGCTGTAAAGCGATTCCGGTCGCCGCGCCGGCGGGAGTCGTGGAGGTGATCGTGGGAGCTGTCGTATCTATGGTGTAGATTTCAGTCTTGACTCCCTCACTGTTTCCCGCCGAGTCTTTTGCAAAAAACTTGAGCGTCGTGGTTGAGGCTATGGGGATCATCGACGTTGAATACACGGCAGAAGAGGTCGTTGGTGTCGTTCCGTCCGTGGTGTAGTAGATCGTTGCCGCTTCGTTGGCCGTCAAGGTTACATTCTTTGTAGTATTATACAATCCACCCGCAGGAGACGCGGCTGTCGTCGGCGGTGTAGTGTCTGGAGGCCCTGTAGTCTTAAATGTCCAGGTATAATTATTCGCCAGCGCGCTCCCGGCCAAATCTTTTGCGCCTGTGGTGATCGTTGCGGTATATGTGGTGCTGTACGCCAATGGCTGCGACGGAATGAATGTCGCGGTGGTTCCGTTGCTGTTCACGATGCCGGTCACGCCGCTTACCGTGAATGTGGACGCATTGATGGTCGTGGAGTCCATGGTAGCCGAGAAGGTCGCGCTGACAACATCGTTGATGCCGACGCTCGTGCCGGTTGGGCTGGACGCCAGGACAGTCGGCGCCGTATGGACCGCTTCGGTTTTAAAGTTGAAGGTAAAAGTAGTAAGGGTAAGGCCGACGATGTCCTTCGCGCCGCTTACGGTGATTGCGTAATCGGTATTCAACTGAAGTAAACCGGCCGGTACGATTTCATAAACATACGGATAAGCGGTGCTCCCTTTTCCGGCAAACAGGACCGCGGGTTTGTCGCCGATGCTCGGTGAAGATGTAATCGTAAAAGTATTGAGGTCCAGCGGTTTGTCCGCCGCAATCTGGATCGGGGTGGTGATTGGCACGTTTGTTTTTAATACAGGCATGTATTTAATGGCATCGGCAGGTGTGGTGTCTTGCGCCACGGTCTTGAATTTCCCGGTAACGATCGCAGCTATGGCCGTGCCGTACAGGTTCTTTGCGCCCGTGCCCACGGTCACGGTATAAACCGTCCCTTCCGTCAAGTTATTCGTTGGATAAAAAGTCGCCGACAAAAGGTCCGCAGATACCTTCCAGGAGCCCTGCACATCGACGTTTTGGGAATTTTTTATGCTTATGTCGCTCAAGACGGTCAGTCGCGCCATGGCCGTATTGAAGGTGACCTGGATGGCCGCGTTCATCGCCAGCGGCGTCGTGTTGCTTCCGTAGGTCCCGTCGCTATTCTTGGGCAGGCCGAACATGGAAAGCACCGCAGGCTGCGTGCCCTTGTCCTGGGCAATAAGGTCGTTGCCGGTAATTGCACCGTCAAACTTTTTTACGTATGGCTGAACGGCAATATAAGTGCCGACACCCAGAACAACCTTGTACGCAATAATGGTGTAATTGCCCGTTGGAATAAGGTCGTGGTCCGTGTATGAACCGCCGTTATCCGCGGAATGGGCAAGCTCGCCCAGCGTATATACGCCTGCGTTAGCGCCCGTGCCGGTGAGTGTAATTGCCACGGGGTAAAGCCATTCGGGCCTATCCGCGTCATAGAGCTCCACGGTTGCATCAGTCAAGACCGATCCGCTTGCAATCGCTGCAAACTTTGACGGTGACAAAGCCGCGGTACTTGATAACTGCACCTTGCCTGACACGGTCGTGGTGCCGCTTGGTGTTGTATCACCGGGCGTTGAATTGCCGCCGCCTCCGCCACCACCGCAGGCTGTTAGAAACACCATAAGGGAAAGGATCAAAAGCATGAGACCAAGTGATTTTTTCATTGCATCCTCCTTAAATTAAGGCAGTCATCCATACTTAATGAATGACGACGTCTGATAATAGTTACAATATTTATTGTGCGGGGCATTACACCATATTGCATTTTAAAGGTCAAGTGAAAATTCACCCGTTTCAATCTTTATTCAGCATATTTGCAACTCTATGCAAGCTATAATCGCAGCGATAACTGGTTTTAATAATTGAGGAATTTAACAAGCGCATCTGGAAACTCATGCTTGAACGATCACAGGCACAAACTCACAACATTCTGCAATTATTGATAATTATGCGTCCCTTTGGGAGATTCAGCGCAGCAAATAAGATAATGATGTAGAAAGAGTATACAACGTTGTCAAAATGGAGTATATACCCCGGGCAGGGTATATTTAGGGTATACAGGGTAAAACTCTATTACGCACTTTTGCCCGGTCCAGCCTGAAAAATAGACAAGAAGCAATCGCCTTATTTTTGGTTTCGAGCATTATTTTTGGTCGTATAACTGGCCTTCATCGGGAAACAATCAGGGTTATAAGGAATTCTTCGGTGGAGCGTATCAAGTGCCCGCGTGATAAAAAACCACAAGTTTATATCCTCTTAAACATCTTTTTGATCTCTTCCATCGAGAACCGCACCACCGTCGGCCTGCCGTGCGGACAGGTATGGGGCATACGGCATGAAAAGAGGTCCGCTAGCAGGATCTCCATCTCCTTTATATCGAGGCGCCGGTTGATTTTGATCGCCGGATGGCAGGCCATTACGCTCAGAACATCTTTGCGCAACTCGTCTATCTTTCCGCTCCTGCCGTGGACCTTAACCTCGTCGAGGATATCCAGCAGCAGCCTTTTGTAGTCCGCGCCGACAAGGAGCGAAGGGACCGACTTGATAACGAAAGTGCCGCCGCCGAAGTCTTCCACCCTTAAGCCGAACCGGTCCAATTCTCCGAGCTGTTCCGAAAGCAGGCTCGCCTCCGCCGGGCCGAGGTCCACCTGCGCCGGAATAAGCAGATTTTGGACAGGGACCTCGCCGGCGCCGTGCTGGTCCTGCAGTTTCTCAAACAACACCCGTTCATGAGCGGCATGCTGATCTACGATCGCCATACCCTCGCGTGACTGGGCAATTATGAAAGAATCATGGATCTGCGAAACAGGATAAAGATACTGCTCAGACAACAGGGGCTTTTGCATTCTCCTTTCGGGAACAACTTCCTGAAAAGGGGGTGGAAGAAGCTCCTGCTGATGGTCGGCAGGTAATAAATCAGTCTTGCGGCGCCTGAGCAGTGGGGCGTAATTTACCGGACCGGCCCCCCCGGCAAAGGACTGGCCCGCAACATAGTCCTCAGCGGCTTCGCGCACATCGCCGGCCCCTGTTTCGGCATCGGGGACACCCGCCGCGAGCAGCCTCTCATTTCGCAAGCCCTCGCGAAGCACTTCCCAAACCAGATCGTGGATCTGCGACTGATTGCGAAACCGCACTTCGGCCTTCGCCGGGTGTACATTCACATCAACCAGCGCGGGGTCCATATCGATAAAGATGAAGCCGACCGGATGCCGACCGCGCATGAGCATGTCACCGTATGCGCCGTACAACGCATGCGTAAGCGAGGGGTTTTTCACCGCCCGGTTGTTTACATAGAAATCCTGACAGGAACGATCCGCCCGGGTGTACGCGGGGCGCCCTATGAGGCCGTAAACGCCGACTACATCGCGCTTGCCGGAGAATTGGATCAGGTTCTCCGCAAGCTCACCGCCGTAAAGCTGGAACACCCGCTCCGTGAACCCCTGTGAAGAAGGAAGCTCGAGGACCGGTTTTTTGTCATGAGTGATCCGGAACCGGATGTGCGGATGGGCCATGGCCTGGCGGGATACGGCGGTGAGAATATGGGAAAACTCGGTCGCCGGGCTCTTCAGAAACTTCAGCCTTGCCGGAGTGTTGTAAAACAGATGGCTGATTTCGATCGACGTCCCTTTCGTCGCGGCAGTCTCGGACACATTCTTGATCGTCCCGCCCTCGAGCTCGATCATCAAACCCGACAAATCTCCCTGCCGGGCCGTAAGCATCCTGATCCGGGAAACTGAGGCGATACTCGAGAGCGCCTCTCCGCGGAAACCCATGGTCCGGATGGCTTCAAGGTCCGCATCGCTCCTTATCTTGCTGGTGGCGTGACGGAGAAAACAGGCCTCGGCATCCTCTTTAGACATGCCGCCTCCGTTATCAATGATACGGATAAGCCGTTTGCCTGCCTGCTCGATATCGATGAAAATCTCGGTGGCCCCGGCGTCAATGGAGTTCTCAATCAGTTCTTTGACAACGGACGCGGGACGTTCCACCACTTCTCCGGCGGCGATCTTGTTTACGACGTGGTCGGGGAGTATTTTGATTATGGAGGACATATTTTTAGACGTAAGATGACAGAGGTCAGAAGACAGACTAAAGAAAGCAATCAAGACTTTTTCGCCTCGGTCTGGCGTCTGTCATCTGCCCTCTTACGTCTGTCTCAATATTTCAGCTTCGCCTTCTCCTGGTTCGCCACAACAACAATGATCATCTGGTCCGGATGGAGGTACTTCTTCGCAACCCGCTGGATGTCCACTCTCGTCACCGCGTTTATCAGCTTCGGGTACTTTTGCGGATAATCGAGACCGAGGTTGTATATCTCAACGGAGGTCATGATGCCGGCGATCTTGGCGGAGGTGTCCATGCGCAGCGGGAAACTCCCGGTCAGGTAGGCTTTGGCATCAGCAAGTTCCTTTTCTGAAACGGGCTCGCTTTGCATGCGGCGGAGTTCCATGAACGTTTCCGCGATCACTTCGTTCGCGGACTCGTTCTTCGTCTGGATGCCGACCATGAACGCGCCCGGCTCCTTCTGCGCGGAAAACACGCTGTGCACGTCGTAGGCCAGGCCCTTATTGTCCCGTATATTATCCATGAGCCGCGAGGAAAAGCCGCCGCTCCCCAGAATATAGTTCATGACCGAAACCGCGTAGTAATCGGGATTCTCCCTGCTGAGGCCCATATGACCCATCATGATGTTCGCCTGGGTAATCTGTTTGTCTATCTTCCGCACCATGATCCTGTCCGAAACAGGCGGCGCAACCGGCGCGGGCACGGGCTGATCATTCTTCTTCCATCCCTTGAAATATTCATTCAGCAGCGGGATAATTTCCTTTTCGTTCAGATCGCCGACCACGGCAATGATCGTACTGCCAGGGCTGTAACGCGCCGAGTAAAAATCAACGACGTCCTGACGCGTGATCTTCGGCAAAAATGCCGCCACCTCGTCGCTCGTTCTCCCGTACGCGTGTCCGCCGTACACCGCTTTTTCAAAAGCCTGATTGGCGACTACACCAGGCTCCTCCTCTTCACGCTGGATGGAGGCCAGGGTCTCCCTGACCTTGCGATCAATCTCCTTCTGCTCGAACGCTGGGTGCATCAGCACGTCGGCAAGGAGGTCAAGGCCCGTGCGCAGGTCTTTCTTGAGCACCCGAAGTCCCGCTGACGCAAAATCATCCCCACCGGAAACCGATAGCGACCCGCCGATAAAATCCATCTCGCTGCTGATCCTGCTCGCCGTGCGCTTATCCGTCCCCTGCGTGAGGAGCGCCGCGGTGATCGCGGCCAGTCCGGCCTTGCCAGCGGGTTCGGTGGTAACCCCAGCCTTGATAGCCATGTTGACCGTGACCATCGGTATCTCGTGTTTTTCGGACAGCAGCAGAATCATCCCGTTCTCGAGCACGATGCGTTTCCCGAGGGGCTCCGCGGCTCCGGCAATCGAGACTGAGGCCAGAATCAGAACACATAAAACTATTACACTGGAGCACGTTGACTTTTTATATTTATTCCGCATTCCATACCCCGCATTATTTTTTGATCGGCACTAAAATTCCGACTGTTCTGTTATCTTCCGAAAAATATTCCCTTGCCACCCGCTGGATATCGGCCTTGGTTACCGCGCGAATGTTGTCAACATATTGTTCAAGAAGCTTCCAGTCCGCCACAGTCTCATACTGGCCGAGCAGCATCCCCTGATAAAAGGCCGAGTCCTGGCCCATGATAAAGCCCGCCTCGATCTGGTTCCTGACCTTTTGGAGTTCCTCATCCGTTACCGGATCCGTCTTCAGCTTTTCTATCTCGGCGTAAAGCGCCTTCTCCACTTCTTCGGTGGTCTTTCCCGGCATAACGCCGGCATACACATAGAACAGATTCGGGTCGTTTGTAACGTTCTCGTACTCGCCGCCGGCGTAAAGCGCGACCTGCTTTTCATATACCAGGGACCTGTACAACCGCGAGCTTTTTCCAGACGAAAGGACGCCCTGGAGAACTTCGAGGGCGTATGAATCCGGATGCTTGAGGTCTGGCGTGTGATAGCCGGCAAAAACCGCCGGAAGCTCCGCCTGCTTCCTGACAATGATCCTGCGTTCGCCGAGTTGCTTCGGCTCAATTGCGCCGACTTTCGGCGCGACAGCCCCGCGCGTAATTTTACCGAATTGCTTTTCAATGGCGGGAAGCAGCGTACGGGTTTCGAAATCACCCACCACGACGATGGTGGCATTGTTCGGAGCATAATACATTCGGTAGTGGTTGAAAAGATCGTCGCGGGTAATATTGTCAATGTCCGCCATCCACCCGATCACCGGCCACTGATACGGATGCGCCATGAACGCCATGGCCATCATCTCCTCCGTCATAGTGGCGGTAGGATCATCTTCATACCGCATGCGGCGCTCTTCCTTCACCACCTCGCGTTCGGATAGAAACTCCTTGGGGTCAAGGAGCAGATTTTCCATACGGTCGGCTTCCAGGTCAAGCGAAATATGAACGCGGTCCGATGCGAAGTTCTCAAAGTATGCGGTATAGTCCTTGCCCGTGAATGCGTTGTCATTCCCCCCGTTCCGCATGACGACCTGGGAAAACTGTTTGGGTCCGTATTTCTTAGAGCCCTTGAACATCATGTGTTCGAGCAGGTGGGACATGCCGGTGGTGCCAAGCTTTTCGTTTCTTGCGCCAACCTTATACCATATCTGAAACGTGACCACCGGAGACTTGTGATCTTCCTTAAGCAGGACCTTGAGCCCGTTCGGAAGCGCCTTTTCGGTAACCTTAAGGTCTTGGGCGGAACCACTGCCCGCTGCAAATAAAACAATCAGGAAAACCACAATAATTCTCAACGGATATCTCATATGCCGACCTCAATTCTGAACTCTGAACTTTGAACTTTGAACTCCGAACTGATTCACACTCCCGTATGTCCGAACCCGCCCGCTCCCCGCGCCGTGTCGGCAAGCGAGTCCGCTTTTTCGAGCGTCGCCCTTGCGAGCTTTGCAAAGACCAGTTGGGCAATCCGGTCGCCGCGTTTTATGATAAAGGGAAGATCGCTGAAGTTGAAAAGGATGATCCCCACCTCGCCGCGATAATCCGCATCAATGGTGCCGGGAGCGTTCAGCATGCCGATTCCGTGCTTGAGCGCAAGTCCGCTCCGGGGCCGCACCTGGCCCTCGTGTCCTTCGGGTATGGCAATGGCGATACCAGTGGGAATGAGCATCCATTTGCCCGCCTCAAGGATCACTTCGCCTTCCACCGCGGCATACAGGTCCACTCCCGCGGAATGCTCGGTCTGGTAGTGAGGAAGGGGTAGTCCTTCAGAGTTTTTTAGTTGCGTAATCTGTACGATGAGATGATTGGGCATAATATGCGAACGCACCGGAAGCTAAAGTTCAAAACCAGCATGAAGATGATGTTTTTCTGTCTTCTGTCTTCTGTCTTCTGTCTTCTGTCTTCTGTCTTCTGTCTTCTGTCTTCTGTCTTCTGACCTATATCTCCAGCGCCTTATCCGGCACATCGGCTTTGCTCAGCGGGCCAAGGATGCTTAGTGAAATATTTTCCCGTACAAAGAGCTGCCGGGCAAGCCTTTGCACCTGCTCCGCGGTCACCTTCTCCACGCCCTTGATGATGTCGTCCATGGAAAGATACTTGCCGAAATACATCTCCTGCCTCGCAAGCCTGCTCATGTGACTGTTGCTGCTCTCAAGCGAGAGGATCAGGCTCCCCTTGATCTGGTTTATAACTCTTTGCTCTTCCGCCTGGGTAATCCCCTCGTCCCTGATCTTCCGTATTTCCTTCATCACCAGACGCACCACCTCAAAGGCGTTCGTGGGGTCGGCTCCGGCATACACCGTGAACAGGCCCGTATCACGATAAGAAGCCACGTAGGAATAAATGGAATAGGCCAGGGCGTTCTGTTCGCGCACCTCCTGGAACAGGCGCGAACTCATGCTGTTTCCCAGAACGGTGTTGAGCGCTGAAATCACGAAGCGGTCTTCATTGGCGTACGGCAGGCCCTTGCAGCCGATGCAGATATGGACCTGTTCAAGCTGCTTCTTCTTTACCATAACAGCCTGGTTGAATACCGGGGTTTCCTCATGTTTGGGGATGCCCGTCCTCGCCAGTTTTCCGAAGCTGGCGTTCAACAGTTCAATCAGGCGGGCGTGCTCGAAATTACCTGCCGCGGAAATGACGATTTCTTTCGGGCAGTAATAGTTGTCGATATAGGAAATGAGGTCCTTATGCGTCAGGGCCTTGATGGTTTCCTTGGTCCCAAGGATGGGACGGCCAAGGGGATTGTCGGGCCACACCGTGCTCGTGTAAAGTTCGTGAATATAGTCGTCCGGCGTGTCTTCAACACCCTTGATCTCTTCCAGAATTACTTTGCGCTCCTTCTCCATTTCCACGGGATCGAACTTGGAGCCGAGAAGGATGTCCGACAGAATGTCGATGGCGACCGGCAGATGCTCGTCAACGACTTTGGCGTAGTACGTGGTCGTCTCCTGGGACGTGAAGGCGTTCATTTCTCCACCGATGGAGTCCATCTTGATGGCGATGTCCTTGGCGGTCCGCTTCGCCGTGCCTTTAAAAAACATATGCTCGATGAAGTGCGAAGTGCCGCCCATGTCCTTCGATTCGTGGCGCGAACCGACCTTCACCCATACTCCGATGGAGACGGAGCGTGATTTCGGCAGGGTTTCTGACACGACCCGTATCCCGTTGCAAAGCGTGTCTTTTCTATACATTTTTTAGCACCGTATTAAGAAGCGTCAAATCCCGATTAAATTTCAAGTGCCCATGAGGCGCAAATTCCACGAGTTTTGCCTGTTGAAATATCCTGTTTGGCATATATTAAGGATTTGAAATTTGTGTTTTGGGATATCCCCTATTTTTCCTTCTGATTCGGATTGCCGTGCCCGTGCTTTAGAGAATGTTCCTGCACGATCTTCTGCGCCAGGTGGCTCGGCACGTCCTCGTAGCCATGGAACTCCATGGTGTACATGCCCCTTCCGCTCGTGAGGGAGTTGAGCGCGGGCGCGTAGGAAAGCATTTCGGACATCGGAACCATGGCCTTGATTGTCTGGGCGTTGGCGCCCGGGACGACGCCCTGGACCTTGCCTCGCCGCGAGTTCAAGTCGCCGATCACGGCGCCGAGCGTGTCGTCCGGCGCGGCCACTTCCACGCTCATGATCGGCTCAAGGAGCACGGGTCTGGCCGCTTCCACGGCCTTTTTGAACCCCATGGACGCGGCGACCTTGAACGCCATTTCCGAGGAGTCAACGGTGTGATAGGACCCGTCATAGAGAGTGACGCGGATGTCCACCATGGGATATCCGGCAAGAGCGCCCTCATGCATGGCCTCGGCCACGCCTTTTTCCACTGCGGGAATGTACTGCCGAGGGATCACTCCACCCACGATCCTGTCCACGAACTCGAAGCCTCCGCCGCGAGGCAGGGGCTCGAGTTCTATCCACGCATCGCCGTACTGGCCGTGGCCGCCGCTCTGCTTCTTGTATTTACCCTGCGCGTTCGCCTTGGTTTTAATCGTCTCTTTGTACGGGACCTTCGGGGTTTTCATCTTCACGTCCACCCCGTACTTCCTCTTCAGCTTTT
>Ga0334722_10003602_pt1 | contig 16565 bp, 16 predicted proteins | sample C3_bottom_MG_FD_207210 | JGI IMG/M metagenome (GOLD analysis project Ga0334722, IMG submission 207210) | Sediment microbial communities from Yellowstone Lake, YNP, Wyoming, USA - C3_bottom | ecosystem: Environmental > Aquatic > Freshwater > Lake > Sediment | place: USA: Wyoming | collected...
AAGCGTTGAAGAAGCAAGAGGACAACGCGCGGCGGTTACCGCGGAAGATCTCGGGCTTGCCGACCTCGACCTGCTTGAGAAGAAGATACCCCAGCCTGTTTCCGCGATGGAGATCTTCGATCCCATCGAGATCCATCGCCGGAAAATAAAGGAACTGCTCCCCGGTTTTTCTTCCGACGAACAGGAGGCATTTTTTTCTTTTCTGCGGAGATCCCTGGACCGAAAGGCCGGGTCCGACGACAAGGGGAAACAGGCCGGCAAGGCCATCGTCCTGTTCAGCAATGATACGCTGATCAGCCATTCGATCATTTCGCTCTGCAACGATGAGGGAGTGCTCATATTTGCCACAGAGGACGATAAGGATCTCGACCGGATGGTATCGCAGTGCCTTCTTTCCGCGAGAATGCCTGTCGTTGTCTTCGACGCTCCCGGGAGATCGGCGGGCGAGTTCTCCCGGGAAACGATCGCGGGCCTGAGGGATCAGGTCAGCAGAAAGTACTCCACGATTCCGGTGCTTCAATTCGCCGCTCCTCAGGACAGTGATTTCATCCTCCGATCCTACCATGACGGCGTGAGGGCTGTTCTCCCGAAGCCGTCGAAAGAAGAGGGTCGGCAAACCTATATCCGGGATACGATAGCGTTCCTCGACGCGTTCCGGTCGTATGTTAAGAGTTTTCAATACGGCAGCGATGATGCCGATATCTACGGCAAGAAGCTGAAAGACGGCATCACGTCGCTTCGCGGGCTCACCAACCTTTCCGATGCGCCGCTCGTGGTTCTCGCTGCCGCTTCCGAGATGTTCGAACGCACGGTCACGCTTGTCGTCCGAGCGACCGAATTGGTCGGTGAAAGGGCCATAGGGATCAGTTCCGATAAAAGCATGGGGCCCACTCCGGCGGGCAGTCTGAAGATCCCGCTTTCCCACCCCTCGGTTTTCCGGGACGTTATCGAAAAAGGGCGGGTCTATTACGGAGAGAACGGCGATGAAACGCTCAGGGCATTTTTTGCGGAAATAGGCAAACCGCTCAGTCCCACCATCGTTCTGCTGCCCCTGATATGCGATCAAAAGGTCATCGCAATGATATACGGGGATTTCGGTCAGAAGGAAGCGTGTCCCGTGCGGATCGACATGCTCGAGATCCTTTCCCAGCATGCGGGCACGGTCCTGGAATATGCGCTCTTCCGCAGGCAGGTGGAGAGAGCGGCACAACAATCATAGATACCCGGATGTGTCTTCGATCACGATAGAACGCGGAGGTACCAGTTCGCCATGGACAGCGCAATACTGAACCAGATCCTTAACATTGCATTCGAAAAAAAGGTCTCGGACATCCATTTTGAGGTCGACCTCCCGCCGATGTTCCGGGCGCGCGGCCATCTTATTCGCGCCAAGCTCGGGAACCTGACAAAAAAAGACACCGAGTTCATCGCAAACGCGGTCATGGAGCAGCACAACCGGAAACTGCCCGAAGACCTGAAGGAACTTGATACGTCCTACACCCTGTCGAATGTCGGCCGCTTCCGGGTGAGCATCTTCCGTCAGCGCGGCAATCTCGGCATTGTCATGCGCGTCATCCCGCACCAGATAGGCACGTTCGAGGAGTTGAATCTTCCAGCCGTGCTCGGCAAGATCGCGCAGGCCCCGAACGGCCTGATCCTCGTCACCGGGCCGACCGGCAACGGCAAATCAACGACCCTTGCTTCGATAATGCGGTTCATCAATGATAATTTCGCTTACAACATCATTACGATCGAGGACCCGATCGAGTTCCTATTCACTTCGAACAAGAGCTGCATCATCCAGCGGGAAGTGGGCATCGACACGGAAAGTTTCACCGTTGCGCTGCGGTCTGCAATGCGCATGAATCCCGACGTCATCATGGTCGGAGAATTGCGCGATATCGAGACCATAGACGCCTGCATGAAGGCCTCCGAGACGGGGCATCTGGTATTGTCCACGCTTCACACCAACAATGCGGCCTCGTCCATCAATCGTATCGTTGGTTATTTCCCGCCTCAGGCGCAGGAAACCGCCAGAAAGAGTCTGGCTGAGAGCCTTGTCGCGATCATCTCTCTGAGGCTGGTGAAAGGGAAAAAGAACGAAACCGTTCTGCCGGTCCTGGAAGTGATGTATGCAACGTCCACCATCAAGGCGTGCATCAGGGACAATCATATCGACGAGATCGATCAGTATATCGAAAAGGGGCGCGACGAATACGGCATGCAAACGATGGACCAGCACCTCATTCAGCTCTGCAAAGCGGACCTCATCACCCTCGATGAGGCAAAGCGCGTCTCCCGCTCGAAAGACCTTGAGCGAAAACTGATGTACAGTGACGATCATTTACATTAATGCTCCCTCCGTAAAAGGTCAGGAGCACCGACGGCAGCGCGAATTTGGATCAAGAATTATGGTTTTCCCCTTCGCTATTTCCGCCTGAGAATGTTTCTGACGACAAACTGCGGTTCTTTATTAAGGGAAAAATATATTTTCCCTATGTATTCACCGATCAGCGAGAGACAAAGCAGGATAAGGCCAATAAGGAACATTAACGTGGTCATCTGAATCTGATGTTCTGTAAGTACTCCAAGAGGTTCAACAAAGAAGGCCATGTATATTCCATAAATAAAAGATATTATGGAGACAAGGGTTCCAAGAAATCCTATCACTCGAATGGGGGTCAACGAGAAGTTAAGCACCATTCTTCCCCACAATGAAATAAGCTTGCCGATCGTATACCCTGAGCTGCCATGCATTCTTTTCTGATGGACAATCGCTACACTGCTAATCCTGTCGGTCGAGCGCAATATTATCCCGTCGATATAGGGATCCTGACCATCGTATTTCGCGATTTCGTCTATAATGAACTTGTTCACGATTTTAAAGCTTGACAGATACAGCGTCGCCGGTTTTTTTAGTACAATGGAAGCCATTTTATTATGCAGTTTGCTGCCCATATTCCGGAACCAGCTGTCTTTCTTTGAGTCATAGGAGGCATAAACGACGTCAAAACCCTTCCTAATTTCATTTAGAAGCTTGACTGTTTCTTCGGGAGGATTCTGGTTGTCGTCATCCATGGTCAGGCAGTAATCACCCGTCACATGCTTGAACCCGGCCATAAGGGCGTTATGTTCTCCAAAGTTTTTGGATAGTTCTATATAGGTAATTACCCCCTTGTATTTTTCAAAGAGATCCCTGCAAATGTCGCCTGAATTGTCACTGCTGCCATCATTCACAAGGACGATTTCGAGGTTCACCATGGCAGTCAACCGTTGCATCAACAACTCGCACAAACTGGCAATGGTCTCTTCTGCATTATAGACGGGTATCAGAATTGACAATTTTTCACCTGGATTCATCGATGCTCCTTTCGCATCCCCGGGCCAACCTCTTCTAAACGCCAATCTATCGAGAATCAACGACAATGCTTTCATACAAGCATCAAGCTACGACACTATATCATAAACAATACGACTTGAAAATAGAGCGGTTTCATGGTCTACTTTTGGCGTCGATGTCGGCTCCCGGAAAAGATATCAGGTCGACGGTTAAAATCTATAAACCGTTCAACATTTCATCTTGATTATCGTACTATCTAACCGTCACTAACATTCTAATTGACGGCTCCAGTTGGTTCTGCTAAAATTTTTAGCTGATGATGGAGATCGTAAAATCGCTCCCGCTCTGAGAGCTATATGAATTCCGACTAATGGAGGCAATCTGATGAAAGGTCCAAAACTCGTCTTCGTCGCGATGATTTCAATTTTTACGCTGATGTCTTTTCCAACAGGCGCAAAAGCGGGCGAAGTCTACACGTTTGCAGGCAAATGGGGTATGAGCGGCAGCGATGATGGGCAATTTCATTCACCTTACGGCATTGCCGTGGACCGCTCGGGTAATATCTATGTGGCGGATACGGGTAATAATCGAATTCAGAAGTTTGACGCTCAGGGCAGGTTCATCACGAAGTGGGGGAAAGCGGGGCGCGGTGAGGGAGAGTTTCGCTCACCCTATGGCGTTGCGGTGGATTCTTCCGGCAATGTATACATACCGGACATAAACAATTCGCGTGTCCAAAAGTTCGACAGTAACGGTAAATTCCTTGCGATTATCGGGAAAAGAGGCACCGGTAACGGCCGTTTTTTAAATCCGTGCGGCGTTGCTGTTGACTCATCAGACAATCTATATGTCGTGGACATATTAGCCAACACTGTCCAGAAGTTTGATGGTAGTGGCAACTTCTTAATGAAAATAGATAGAAATCGGGCTGGTGAACGATATTTTCTCGATCCAAGCGATCTGGCGGTCGATAATTCCGGAAATATATATGTGGTCGATATTTCAAACCATAGTGTGAAAAAGTTTAATTCAAAAGGGAAGTTCATTGCTAACTGGCCGGGCGTAGGATCTGAGTTTGGTAGATTGAGCGAGCCGAGTGATATAACAACGGACCTGTCGGGCAATGTATATGTAGCGGATTCGGGCCATCATCGCATTCTTAAGTTCGATTCCAACGGCAAATTATTGTCTAAGTGGGGCGCATTAGGCATGGAAGACGGCAACTTTACTTCTTCACGCGGTTTGGCGCTGATCGTCGATTCATCCGGGACCGTTTATGTGGCGGATTCAGGAAACGACCGCATACAACGGTTTAAGAAAGTAAACGGAACGACAGTTGTAAAGTAGTCTTATACGACTGTGTTCGAAGACATGGCCCTGTTCTTTATGGCCCGAAAAGCTGCAAGCGAAACTCGAAACTTTCCAGAGCTTTGATTTTGGCGTTCTTGTATGCAGTTTGGTTCTAGGAGGGGGAAGGATTTCAGGGTACTGCGCTGGTTCTTCGAACGTTATGCTCATCATCAGCCATAATTATCCACGGACCGACCTCTCAGGGTCTTTATAGACTGTAAAACAACTGCTTTTGGCAGGCTAGCCTGCCAAATCGTGACGTATTGATCGAATGCCCGGCAGCCACACCTTTTAGCGCGCGTCCTCGCTCCCACCTTTTTTCAAAAGCCTGCTAGACATCTTTCGACTCAAAGGCAGCCTTCACAATGCGGCGCAGTTCACTGGCCTTGATGGGCTTATTGATATACTCGAAGGCGCCGCCGCCGATGTTCTGGAGGTAGGACTCAACGCTGCTGTATGCCGTAAGCATGATCACCGGCACGGACGGAGCGTCCTTCTTAAGCGCACTGATCAACTCGGAGCCCTTCATGCCGGGCATAAAGTTATCGGTCAGGACAAGGTCGACCTTGGCCCCGCCCCGGATCATGGACAATGCCGACTCGGCATCGGTCTTTGCTATGACATGGTAATCGCTCAGCGTATCTTCCAGGACCTGCAGTATCTCGGGTTCGTCGTCAACTACCAGGATGGTCTTCATGGTGCCGTGCTCCTCTCAAAAAGAGACATACGTATTAGTATAGACGAACATTGCCGCAAAAGAAAGGGCAGTGGAGGAAAAGAAGCGGCAGGATTCAGGGTCCAGGAGTTCCGTCTTCAGCCTAAGCACCTGATCAAATACGCTGCGGTCGATCGTTACTTGCAGCCCGCACAGGACGATGAGGCGCAGCCGCCGCAGCCGGCACTGCCCGAGGAACCTGTGGAAGCGCTGCTTGAAGACCTGCCCATGCCGAAACGGGACAGGCGCTTCTCCGTTTTTTTTGAGCCGCACTTCTCGCAGCGCACCTCCGGATTCGATCCGAAAACGAGCTTCTCAAAATCGGTGTTGCAGTCGTTGCAATGGTATTCGTAGATAGGCATAGTGAAGGCATCCTTTTTTATCACAACCGCACAGAGACAAGGCGAAGATCTTACCTGAAAAATATTTACTATCTTTTTTTGTTATTCCGAATCACGCCGTCCTCTGTGTCTCTGTGCCTCCGTGGTGATCCGTCTTCAAGCACATTCGCAGTATCGATAAACCATTTCACATTCTATCCTCTGATGATCGTTCGTTATCCCCCGGCCCCTGTTATTTCCCATTCCGCATTCCGCAATCAGAAATCCGCAATGCCTCATCTATCACCTGCACCGTATGCAGCACCACGGCGTCCGACCCTGCCCGCTTAAGCGAATCTGCGAGCTGCATGCGGCAAGCGGGACAGCCCGTAACCACGATCGGTGCCTTTGTGCCGATCAGGTCCTTTGCCCGGGCATCGCCGATGGCGTTGGAGAGCCGGTGATAGCCTATGCGCATGACGCCGCCGAACCCGCAGCACTGGCCGGGATGGGCTGCTTCGACAAGCTCGATCCCGGGAAGGGACCTGAGCACAGACCTGGCCGTCTTCGCCAGGCCCTGTCCCCTGCCAAGATGACAAGGATCGTGCCAGGTCACGCGCTGCAGCTGCGTCCCCGCCGGAAGTGCGGGCATGGCATCAACAAGCAGTTCATGGATGTCCATCACCGGTACCGGCATTGTTGTCGAAAGGCCGAGCAGTGCAGGGTATTCTCTTTTGAACGTCAATCCGCAGGAGGCGCAGGCGGTCACCACCCGATCCACCTGAAGCGATGCAAAGAGCCGCTGGTTCTGCTCCGCCACGGCACGCGCCGCTTCACGGTCGCCGAGCGACAAGAGCGGCCTGCCGCAGCATGCCGCATCGTCAAGCACGACCACCTCGTACCCCGCCCGTTCAAGCACGGCAACGGCTGCAATGCCGATGTCCGGCTGAAAGTGTTTGATGGCGCAGCCGGGATAAAAAGCGATCCTGCCTTTCGCCCCCGGAGCTTTCTTCCCTTTACTCCGAACTCCGGACTCCGCCGCCCCCCGGCTTCTCACGGGCGCGCTCCGAACTCGTTTCCCCTCCATCCCCGCGTACCGCAGCACCACGGGCGCCAGCCAGGCCAGGGAGCGCATGGCGCGGTCATGGGTCAGCGCCGCGGCCACGAAACGGCTGATAAGACCGCGGCCGGATGCGCGCAGGGCATCCTCTTTTGCAGCCTGGATAATGGCGGTCACGGGCACGTTGCTGGGGCAGGCAGTTTCGCAGGCAAGGCAGGAGGTGCAGGTCGTGAGTCGGTCCGCGAAGACCGCGGACGAAGGGATCCGCTTGTCCAGCACGGCATGCGCCAGCGCTACCCTGCCCCGCGGGGAGAGCGATTCTTCCCGATCCGCCTGAAAGGAGGGACAGACCGCCCGGCAGACGCCGCAGCGCACGCAGCGCGAGATGTCGGCGCGGCGATGCTCCAGGGACGACTGGTCGCTCTTTCTCCGAACTCCGGGCTCCGAACTCCGAACCATTTTCATCACGGCAGCACCGTCACCGCCGTGCCGAGAGCCACGACGCTGAAGATCTCGTCCACATCGGCATTGGCCAGCGCGATGCAGCCTGCGGTCCAGTTCCTGCTCCCGGGCCGGTTGCTTTCCGGAGCGGGCGAAGCCGTCCTGCCGTGGATGCCGATGGCGCCGCCGAGACGGGTGCTCCAGGTCGGCGGCTGCCGATCATCAATGGCCTTTTTGATCTTGTTGTATTCAGCCCGGGTGATAAGGCGCTCCTGCAGCCCGTACCCGGCATGCTTCAGCCCGGGGTAGCTGAGCCCCATGAACTTGTAGAATCGCTTGCTGGGATTCATGGTGCAGATATAAAAGTCCCCTTCCGGCGTGCGCAGGTCCCCGGTCCTCCGCTTGTCGCCGTCGCCGTAGCCCCCGCCGAACGCTGCCGGGTAGGTCTTCACCGGGGTCGTGCCCTTGTACAACGTCAGCGTATACTGTGACTTCCAGATGACGAGCCGCGGCTCGCCCGGAAGCGCTGCGACCAGGGCGGCAAACGTATCGGCCTTGCGGCCAGGTGTTCCTGTTCCGGGCAGAGGGGAGATGCAGCTCAGCAAGAGAAGCAGAACAGCGAATCTGAGGAAAAAGAAGCTATGTTCGAAAAACCCTGCCATACGTTGTTCCGGGGTATCAGGTGCGGGACTGCGATTCATGTTTGTTCGCGCAGTCTTCGCTGCAGAAGTAGATCAGGCTGCCCTTGATGCGGCGGGTTGTGGCGCGGTCCTTGATCACATAGGTTCGGCATTGCGGATCGAGCACCATTTCTGCGCCATGGGCCTGTTCCTTGCGCGCTTCTTCATGGTAGGAGCGGGCAGCCGCGCGAAGCACCGTCTTGATGGCGGAGTAGACCAGCATGGCCAGGAATACGATGAACAGCGCGCGGATCATCGGGCATCCTTCTTTGCCATCTCGTTGAACTTCACAATGCAATGCTTCATGTAGGCAGCCTCGTTATGGTGCGGTGATATATGGAGCAGTTCCTCCCAGACGCGGATGGCGGCGGGGTAGTTCTTTTTGTCGTAGGCATATACGATCCCCATGTGGAACCGGGCGTTCTGGTGCACCGGTTCGTTTTCCAGCGCCTTGCGGAACTCGCCAAGCGCCCGGTCGATCTGGCCGGCATTCCGGCAGGCAATGCCCATATCCGTATGGAGGTCGGCGTTGTGCGGGTCGAGCTTGAGCGCATGCTCATACAGGGTGATCGCCTTGCTCCACTGGTAGCTGCCGGCGTAGGCATGGGCAAGCGCGATGAGGCTGGCCAGATTGTTCGGGTCCTCGGCAAGAATGGTCTTGTATTCCTGGATGAGCCCGTAATAGTACGGGATCTGCTGCTCTCCGGTGATCTCATGGGCAGGGACCACGTTCGGCCGGACCTGCTCCCGGGGCCGGTCGCATCCCGTGCCGACAGCGAGGATGAGGAGAAAAATTAGGGTAACTGTTCTTGGCTGCATGGACCGCCTGTCTGACCTGCTCAGTATCGTTGCAATGAACCTTCCCACTCTCGGGACTGCTACGGGGAAGTGTACGTTCAAAAACCAGAAAATATCAATGCCGGAAGTGCCGCATCCCCGTCATGACCATGGCGAGGCCATGCTCGTTGGCGGCCCTGATCACCTCTTCATCCTTGAGCGACCCGCCGGGCTGGATCACCGCGGTGATGCCGGCCTTGGCAGCCTCGTCCAGCCCGTCGCGGAACGGGAAGAACGCATCGGAGGCGAGCACGCTCCCGGTAAGCGAAGACTGGGCCTTCATCACGGCGATGCGCACGGAATCGAGGCGGCTCATCTGGCCCGCGCCGATGCCGAGGGTCCGGTCGCGCGTTGCGAAGATGATGGCGTTCGACTTGACGTGTTTGCATACCTTCCAGGCGAAATCGAGTGATTCGTATTCTTCGTCGGTGGGCTTGCGTGTTGTCGCCACGGCGAGCTTCTTGATGTCTGCGATCTTCCCGAGATCGCGGTCCTGATAGATGAGGCCGCCCGTGATCTTCTTGAGGTCCATGCCTTCGGGCGTCCCGGAGATAGCCGGGCCGATATCAAGAAGCCGGAGGTCCTTCTTCCGCTTGAGTTCCTCGAGCGCATCGGGCGCGAACTCCGGCGCAACGACCACCTCGACGAAGGTGGCGGTGATCTCCTTTGCCGTTTCGAGGTCCACCAGGTGGTTGAAGGCGATGACGCCGCCGAAGGCAGAGACCGGATCGCAGTCGCGCGCCTTGCGGTACGCGTCGGCCAGGGACGCCCCGGTTGCCGCGCCGCAGGGATTATTATGCTTCACGATCACTGCCGCGACCTCGCTGTATTCCTTTACGAGCTCGAGCGCGCTGTTGGCGTCAAGAAAGTTGTTAAAGGACATTTCCTTGCCCTGCAGCTGCCGGGCACCGGCCGCGGAAGGCTCTTTGCGACCGAATTCCCGGTAAAAGGCGCCCTGCTGGTGCGGGTTCTCGCCGTAGCGCAGGTTCTGAACCTTTTCGAACTGGAGCGTCAGGATATTGGGGAAGCGCGTCTTTTCGTCTGCAGGCACTTGGTTGTCGAGCCAGGCGGAGATGGCGCTGTCATAGCGGGCCGTGTGCAGGAAAACCGTGCGGCAAAGCTCGAAGCGGGTCTTGAGCGACACTTCGCCTGTCTTCCGAAGCTCGTCAAGCACCCTGCCGTAGTCGCGGGGAGAGACCACGACAGCCACGTCGGTATAGTTCTTGGCAGCGGAGCGCAGCATGGTCGGTCCGCCGATATCGATGTTCTCGATGGCGTCCTCGAGAGTGCATCCGGGCTTGGCCACGGTCTGCTCGAAAGGATAGAGGTTCACGACCACGAGGTCGATGGGCTCGATGCCGTGCTCTTGCCACTGTTTCATATGTTCGGGGTTGCCCCGCCGTCCCAAAAGTCCGCCATGCACCTTCGGATGAAGGGTCTTGACCCTGCCGTCCAGCATTTCGGGAAAACCCGTGAATTCCGACACGTCCTTGACCTTGACGCCGCCGTCGCGCAGCAGCTTGGCCGTCCCCCCCGTCGACAGGATCTCGATCCCGAGCTTTTCGATCCCCTTGGCAAAGTCCAGAACACCTTCTTTGTGTGATACACTGATAAGCGCACGCGTCACTTTGCCCACGGAACCCTCCGGTTGATTGGTTATTTGATATAATAGCAGGGGAATAGTAACCGAAAACCCTTCCCAAGTCAATGAGCACCTGTTGAACAACATGGCCCTGAACAGGCGGCAGACGCGGCCTTGACCGTAACTGCCTGTCCAAGCGCCTGTCAGCGAATATTGCCTGACAGGGACAGGCATGAATTTCGTTGTTGAAACTGTATTTTTCTTATGGTATAGTGAACAACGTTTTTTCCTTATTTTCCCGAGGGAAGGCGCATACCAGGCAGCCGTCTTCGGGCCGTGCTTGAATGTACAGGGGGCAACTTGATATCAGGATCTAAACTGAAACCACTGATCATTAAAGGTAAAAAGATACCCATTCCGATCATTCAGGGAGGCATGGGAGTTGGCGTTTCCCTCTTCCCGCTGGCAAGCGCGGTCGCCCGGGAAGGCGGCGTCGGCCTTGTATCGAGCGCCTGCCTGGACCGGCTGGTATCGAAACGGACCGGCAAAAAGCTCAACTCCTACGAAGCCGCCTACGAGGAGGTCTCCCGCGCCAAGGAAGGCGGTTATGCCGGCATCAACATCATGTGGGCGCTGTTCCGGGATTATAACGACTCGGTAAAGGGCGCCATCGATGCAGGGGCCGATGCCATCATCTCCGGAGCAGGACTGCCGCTGAACCTGCCTGCGATCCAGCCGCCCAAGGACACCGCGCTCATCCCCATCGTTTCCTCGGCCCGCGCGCTCGATATCATCTGCAAAAAATGGGAAAAGCTGGGCTACCGGCCTGATGCCGTTGTGCTCGAAGGCCCCCTTGCCGGCGGACACCTCGGGTTCCGCATCGACGACGTGGAGCTCGAAAGCAACAAGCTCGAGAACCTGTTCCCGTCCGTCAAGGACATGGCGATGAAATACGGCGATATTCCCGTTATCGTTGCCGGCGGCATCTATACCTACGAGGACATCGTCCGCTATCAGAACATGGGAGCCGCCGGCGTCCAGATGGGAACGCGGTTTTTGGCCACCGAGGAAAGCAGCGCCTCCGCAGCCTTCAAGCAGTCCGTGGTCGCTGCCAAGGACGAGGACATTGTCGTGGCGCACCGTCCCGGATCTCCCTGCGGCCTTCCCTTCCGCGTCATCAAACAGTCCCCCATGTATGTATCGGCGCTCAAGCGGCTCAGAAAGCCCAAATGCGACAAAGGATACGTGCTCCAACGGGACGCAGAGGGCAAATACACGATCTGCGGAGCCAAGGAAAGCAACGAGAACTTCTTCTGCATCTGCAACGGCCTGCTGAGCTCCGGCGGGTATAACACGGACCAGGAAGAAGCCTTGTACACCGTGGGCACCAACGCATCGCGCGTTGACCGGATACTGTCCGTCAAAGAACTGATGCAGGAACTGACCAATACAAAAGGATAGGGTGCAGCCATGGAAGATCTGGTGAGGGACCTGGACCCCAAGGTGCGCGAAGCGATCAACAAGTACATCGATCAGCGGATCGTCGAAGCGTCGCGCCAGCTCTATGACGCCCTGAACAAGAAGATCACGATCGTCGAGACCAAGGTGCGCGAAGTTGAGCAAAAGGCGGCCAAAAACCGTTGCGCCATCATCGCCTCCAAGGGAACGCTCGACATGGCTTATCCCCCCCTGCTGCTTGCCACCGGCGCCCGGAGCATGGGCATCGAAGCATCCATATTCTTTACGCTCTACGGCGTGAACATCCTCAAAAAGAACGCCAACCTCAAGGTGGCGCCGATCGCGAACCCGGCCATGCCAATGCCCATGCCGAACATCCTGGGCGCCCTGCCGGGAATGACGGCCATGGCATCGATGATGATGAAGGGTATGTTCAAAAAACAGTCGGTCCCCTCGATCCAGGAGCTTCTGGACATGTCGCGGGAGTCGGGCGTGAAGCTCGTTGCCTGCCAGATGACCCTCGATGTGCTCGGCATGAAGAAAGAAGATCTTGTTGACGGCATCGAGTTCGGCGGCCTGGCAACCTTCCTGGAGTACGGCATGGGCGCCACGGTCACGCTGTTCGTGTAGCACACACCTCCCCACTCTTGCATACGGCGTTCTACTGCCGGAGGAGAACCATTCATGCAACAGGGAATTCCCGTGTTAACGCAAAAGGGACGGGAGGCGCTCAAGAAGTCGTCGCCCGACCTCAGCTCTGCCTGCAGGAACATCCTTGTACAAACAGACGGTAAAAAGACCGTCGACGATATCCAGAAGATGTTCCGGGGGCTCAAAGGCCTTGATGAGGCCATGGAGCGGCTTTTCGCCGGAGGATACCTGGAGCTCTCCCGCCAATGCATCGACCTGGTGAAGTCGCTGGTCCAGCAGATGCTGGGCCCCAAAGCCCCCACACTCCTGAAAAAAATAGACGAGCTGCACGCTGCGTACGGCGATGCCTGCTGGGACCACATTGACGAGCTCAACAAGACCGCGCGTCTGTTCTACGGAGAAGTGCTGGCCGAGAACCTGAAAGCAGAGATCAACCGCCTTGTTCAGGGAAGCAGGCAACCTTCCTAACCGCCAACCACGCTGAACGAATCCAGCCTCAAAATCAGGAACGAGGAAACGCCCCCATGAGCCAGCTTGACAAACTGATCGAACGACTGCAGCCCCAGCAAGAGATCCTTCTCGAAACCGGCAAGGAGCCCATGATACGCACGCGGGTCGGCACCAAGGTGATGCTCAACCAGGTGCTTTCGACGCCCCAGATCATTGCGCTCCTCACCGAGATCGCGCCCCCTGCCCACAAGCAGAACATCACGCAAAAAAAAGCTGCGACCTTCGAGTACCCCTTTAACGCCAAGGTCCACAACATCATGTTCATGGCCCAGGGAGAACAGGTCAGAGCGGTGATCTCGCTGTCGGACGGCATCAAGCCGGTTGTCGAACCGGCGAGCGGGCAAGTAGAAACACCCGAAGCCGATTCCGGGACGGATGCTGACTTTGAACCGGAGGTCATTCCCGAAGAGCCGGCCTCCCCGAGAGCGTCTGCTGCAGCTGCGCCGGCAGCCGCCAAACCAGCAGGCTCCGGGTCCGAACCCGAGATCAACGTCCTGCTCCGGAAGATGTTCGGGATGAACGCTTCCGACCTGCACCTCACCTCGAACCATAAGCCCATGATCAGGCTGCACGGCGATATGAACGAGCTTGCGGACCAGCCGGCAGTCACGCCGGAGCGCATGAAAAAGCTGATCTACGGCATCATGCCGCCCCACAACGTGACCCAATTCGACGAGACCCACGATACGGACTTCGCCCACGAGATCCCGGGCCTTGCGCGCTTTCGCGTTAATGTGTTCATGGACCGCTTCGGTCTCGGCGGGGTGTTCCGGCAGATCCCCATGGATATCGTGACCGCCGAGAAGCTCGGTCTTTCCAAGGACATCCTCGATCTCTGCTTCCTGAGCAAGGGACTGGTCCTGGTCACGGGCCCCACGGGATCGGGCAAATCCACGACGCTCTGCGCGCTCGTTGATTACATCAACCGGCACCGGAAGGACCACATTATCACCATCGAGGACCCCATCGAGTTCGTGCACCCCAAGAAAAGCTGCCTCATCAACCAGCGCGAGGTGCATGTCCACACCAAATCATTCAGCAACGCGCTCCGGGCCGCGCTCCGCGAGGACCCCGACATCGTTCTCGTGGGCGAAATGCGCGACCTCGAGACCATCGGGATCGCCATCGAGACAGCGGAAACGGGCCACCTCGTGTTCGGCACGCTCCACACCAGCACCGCGGCATCCACCGTTGACCGCATCATCGACCAGTTCCCCGCGGACCGGCAGTCGCAGATCAGGACCATGCTCGCCAGTTCGCTCAAGGGGGTCATTTCCCAGACGCTCTGCAAAAAAACGACCAAGGGTCGCGTCGCGGTAATGGAAGTGCTGCTCGTAAACAGCGCCGTATCGAACCTGATCCGCGAGGGCAAGATCTACCAGATCCCGTCGATCATGCAGACCGCCAAAGGGCAGGGCATGGTCATGCTGAACGACGCCTTGTTCAAGCTGGTGGTCGAGAAACAGGTCGCGCCCGAGGAGGCCTACGTCAAGGCCATCGACAAACCGGGATTCATGGCCATGCTCAACTCCAAGAACATCACCCTCAAATTGACGAGCATCGTCGAATAGCAGGCAAAGGAGCCTCGTGATGGCGGAACAAAGGGAATTTGCGGTACCCAAGGACAAACAGGCGGTGATGGTCCACCTCATTGGCGGCGAGATCAGAAGCGGGAACATCTTTCTCGAATATTTTCCCGGGGCATCGACGCTGCACCAGAAGGTCAAGCTGTTCCTGGAGAACGCGAACCGCTTCTTTCCGCTTACGGACGAGGGCAGGCCCCCGACGTTCATCAACAAGGAGCGCGTCAGCATGCTGGAAGTGGATATTTCTCGTGAGGAGCCTGCCTACAGCCTCATGCATATCGAGGACATCACCATGCAGTTCATCGACGGCTCCGCGCTGAGCGGCGAGCTCCTGGCGGAAGTGCCGAAGGAAAAGGCCCGGCTGTCTGACTGCCTCAATCTTCCCGAAGCCTTCCTGAGTGTAAAAAAAGAAAATATCATTTATTACCTGAACAAAACCACGATCCAGAAGGTCGTTTACTCGAAGGGGTAATGCCGCGGCGATCCTGACAAAGACCCACCTCCCCCTACTAAAGCAAAACATTCACCTATTGGGTGAACCTATTATAAAAGAAATAATCCGCCGTTATCCGGCTCTTATCCGTGCTTATCCGTGTCCAAATGCTTTAAGGTTTATTTGCGTAATCTGCGTAATCTGCGGCTACTATTTTGACTCGGGCAGTTACTTTTCTTGCGCAGCATATGCTTCATAACTCTCCCGAATCAGGTCTTTCCCGAACCGCCGCGCCCTATGACAACGCGGGTCCCCTTCTCCACCTTGAACCGCTTGCCTTCGTCCCGCAAATCTTCGAAAACAACGACATCGCCGCGCCGCAAACCGGTATAGGCCTGATTCTGAGGACTCCTGTCCTTATCAAGGCGGGTGATCAGCCTTCGTCCGGCAGCGCCGCAGACATAATACTCGGCCTTTCCTTTTGAGACGAGCGGTTCGCTCACCACGCGGAAGGCTTCCGCGCCATACACATCGGCAAGTGAGACCCCGTCCAGGCGCAGCACCACGTAGGAGAACTTGAGCGCGTCCTTGTTCAATCCCGTCAGTTTGTCGAGCGCGCGGATCAGGGGAGGCGCGTCCCAGGGAATATCCTCATGGCACCAGTCCCTGGGGTTCACGAGCGCAGGACAGGGTCCCTGCCGGAGGCAGGGAGAATAGACCGTAAATCCCTGTTCGCCGAGAGCGTCCCTGACCTGCAGCAGGTCGCGCGATGTGCCCTGCAGCGCTGGCTCGACCAGGATGCAGCTTCCATCGGGCGCCAGGAATGTTCTGAGCAGACGGGCCATAAGTTCCGTGCGCCGCGAAAGTTTAGCCGCATCCTGTGCAAAAAGCTCGTTCAGCAGGTTTGACAGCATGATGATATCGTACCGGCCGTTCAATCCGGCTTCGATCCTGCTGATCGTGGAATGGAGCGTGAAGAGCGTGGAGACGGCGGAATAGGCGTGCTGCTGGTTCGAAAAAAGCCTGGCTGCTTCCTTGAGGTTCTCGGCCACCTGGTCCTGGGCAATAAATTCCAGGGTGGGGCGATGACGTTGCTGCGAAAAAAAATCGAGTGCTCCGAGAACAGCAGTGCCCGGGCCGGACCCCAGGTCAAGGATCCTGAGCCGGTCCTTCTGGAACACCTTATGGGGATGGAGCGAAAGTTCGGACAGGGCAAGCATGATCTTTGCGCGGTTCGGCGGGAGAAAATATGCCTGATAAGCCTTTCGCAAGGCAGCGTCGCTCAGATAGGCTGCGGGCAGCTCGCTGCGGTCCCTGGTGAGCAGCTTCGAAAGGCGCAGGATGTCTGCAGCAAGCGCCTGGAGGGCCGCTGGCGATAGCTGTTCGGGCATGCTGTCCGGGCCCGGTGTTGTCTTTTCTGTATCCTTCACCCTGCCACCCCCTCTTGTCGCGCACATACCAGCCACTGTCATGTACTGAACTGTTCAACCTAACCCGGACAAGCCCGAGCAGAAAGGCGTCTCGCGCAAAGCCGCCAAGCGCGCAAAGAAAACCAAAACCCGAATTTTTTATTTAAACCAAACGACTGGCGATCCTTGCGCC
>Ga0334722_10003603_pt1 | contig 16560 bp, 8 predicted proteins | sample C3_bottom_MG_FD_207210 | JGI IMG/M metagenome (GOLD analysis project Ga0334722, IMG submission 207210) | Sediment microbial communities from Yellowstone Lake, YNP, Wyoming, USA - C3_bottom | ecosystem: Environmental > Aquatic > Freshwater > Lake > Sediment | place: USA: Wyoming | collected...
CGCCGCCATTGGAAAGGGTAAAATAATTTGAGCTGTTGCACGAATTATTGGTATACCAGATATCTCCGGATTGTTCGGTGGCGGAACCCGAGATAGACTCAACAAGAATTTGCGTCGCCGTAACATGAACGACCGTGCCGTAGTGAGTTTGGTAGGCTCCGCTTCGGCAAAGATAAACCGTCGCATTGTCCGCAATGGCAGAAGTTCGCGTTCCGGAAAAAACTTGCGTCGCCGCGCTGGTCAGGTCGGTCTGCACTCCCGATTCCCAGGATGAGAGAGCGGTGTAATCCGTGCCGGAGGCGTTGTCGGGATCGACTATGCTTGTAAACTCCGTTGCCGCTCGAGCGGCAACTGGGGTAAGTGCTAGGATAACAGCGATTATGATTAATTTTATCTTGAGAAAACACATAGAATCGATAAGCTCAAATGATTAAATTTAAAATTTTTTTATTATTTGGATTTTGGATTTGATTTGGCATTTGGATTTTGGTTTTTGAACTTAATTAAATCGTATCGTTTTAATTATCTCTTCCATTTTATCACCAAACTCTTTATAACTCGTCACTTGATACAGATTTCCGTTCTGCACGAACCAAATTTCGTGCGTGTTTTTTCCGTCTTCCCCCTTCATTTCAAAAGAAAAAGTCTGGATTTCCTTACCGGATTCAAGGTCCGACCTTGTCCGGTTTAAGGTCGGACCTTTTTCCAATTCTCCCAAGGTTGAATCTTGGGTAGCTTTTTTTATTATATCAAAAGACAGCTCTTCTAGCTCGTCATACTTGCTGATAAAAATTTGAAAGCCTGCCTGCCCCGAGCCCTGTCGAGGGGCCGAATCCGTCGAAGGGGTCGAATCCTGAACCAAAATAATTTCCCCGTCTCCTTCCGGAAATTTTCCAATTTTGAAATCAGCCGGATAGTCAAAAGAAAAACCGTAGTCGGGATGGGTGTAGGTTTTTTTACCCTGAGCGTAGTCGAAGGGTACTTGCTCCTTTTTATTTCCCGGACCATTAACCAAACGGACAATAAAATATATGCCGAGAGCAAAGACCGCGATGAGAACAACTAATGTTATGGATGTAATGATGGTTTCTTTTTTCATAAAATAACTAGCGGAAAATCCGAAAGCCATTAAAAAATCGAGTGACGGGAGAAACGGAAGAGTTCGCGATTACGCTAAAAGCCGGGCCGGTGACGGGAGTGATGGTAATGTCGTCAATCCAGCCCGCGCCGGCCGTATCGCTAATATAAGTGTATTCCCAATCACAAGAAAAACTGCCGGAGGGAATGTAAAAGTCTCCGCTGGAAACCCAAGCGGTAGCGTTATAATTTCCGCCATTACAAGAGGAAGTAAAACTTGTTCCTACTTCTGCCGAACCGTAATTCCAACTGGATTCACAATCATTTTCGCAAACATCCTGGCTTTGGTTGCAGTATTCCTGATTATCATCGCAATGCTCAGAGGAGCCTCCATCGTGGTCAGTTCCGGTTTTTTTCAGATAAAAACTGACTTTACTTTTTTGGGAAAGGGTCGTGGAATAATTCAATTTTCCCGCGCCGTTGGTGCCGGTGCTTTTGGCGCCGTATGTGCCAGTGTTGGCGTCGCCCGCACCGGAAACAACGCCCCAGTTGGATGTAGAAACGGTAAAAGGAGAAAGCGTGCTATCTTCAAATCCGTCGGAAAGTGTTGGACTGCTGTTATCAATCGAAGCTAAAACCGCTCCGGGAATAATTGATTTTAGCGGAGTTCCGTCTCCCAGCTGGCCGCCTGCGTTGCCTCCCCAACAAACAACCGAGCCGTCTGTTTTAAGGGCGCAAGTGTGTAATCCTCTGGTAGCGATGGCCGAAACGCCGGAAGTCAGGCCCGAGACTTGGGTAGGAACATTTCTTTGGGTAGTAGTGTTGTCTCCAATCTGGCCATTGTCATTTTTTCCCCAGCAAACTACCGACCCGTCGGTTTTGAGAGCGCAGGTGTGGGAGCTACCATCCGATATCTGGCTGACACTAGTTAGATAGCCGGAGTCATTTACTCCGTGGACTTGGGCAGGAACATCTATATAACCATAACCAGTATTATCACCGCGTTCACCGTAACTGTTTGTCCCCCAGCAATAGGCCGTGCCATCAGTTTTGACTGCGCAGATGTGGGATTCGCCGGCCGAAATTTGGGCAACACCGGTTAGATAGCCGGAGTCGCTTACTCCGTGGACTTGAACAGGCGTGTACATATATCTGTTCGTGCCATCTCCTAGCTGTCCCTTAGTGCCATTCCCCCAGCAGTAGGCAGTGCCATCAGTTTTGACTGCGCAGGTGGTGTAGTCATAGCTATAACGTCCAGTTGAAGCTGTGATTTGAGAAACATCAGTAAGATTGCCAGAATTACTTACTCCGTGGACTTGGACAGGCGTGTTTCTTTGAGTATTCGTGTTGTCTCCCAGCTGGCCGTTGCCGTTATATCCCCAGCAATAGGCCGTGCCATCAGTTTTGACTGCGCAGGTGTTATTACCTCCAACCGATATCTGGCTGACACTAGTTAGATAACCGGAGTCATTTACTCCGTGGACTTGGACAGGCGTGTTTCTTTGAGTATTCGTGTTGTCTCCCAGCTGGCCGTTGCCGTTATATCCCCAGCAATAGGCCGTACCATCAGTTTTGACTACGCAGGCGTGGGATCCGCCGGCCGAAATTTGGGCAACACCGGTTAGATAGCCGGAGTCATTTACTCCGTGGACTTGGACAGGAGTGAGTCTTTGGGTAGTGGAATTGTCTCCCAGCTGGCCGTTGCCGTTATTTCCCCAGCAAACTACCGAGTTGTCCGTTTTGAGAGCGCAGGTATGGGAGCCTCCAGTAGCAATGGCTCCTGTACCGTTAGCAGGAGTTGGAATAAACAAATCAAATATCCCGGCGCGGGCATTTTGAACGAAGCCAAGTGATGCCAGAAAGATTAATGCGAAGATTGTAAGTTTTATGAATTTCATAGAAATTTAGTCAGAAGTTCAAATTTCAAAGCTCAAATTTCAAATCAAGTTTGAAGTTCAAAGCTCAAAATTGGTTTTTTTAATTTTTGAATTATTTATTATTTTAGAAAAAATCAAAGCTAGTTCATGCGCTTCTTTCCAAAGTTTCCTGCACCGTTCTTTACATTCAGGATTAGAAGTCGCCAGCATTTGCAACCAATGTTTTGTTTCCTTACATTCTTTTTCGTATGTTTTGTTTTTTGGATTTTGGATTTGATTTGACATTTGGATTTTGGGTTTTGAACTTATTAATAACAACTTTTAACTTCCTAGTGTGTCGTCTTAAAACTCGTTCCCGGTTTGAACTCCACATTTCTGTTTATATTGACCGGATCCGGATTGGAACGGCTTTCGTCCGCTCCGATGTCAGAGGCGCTGCCGGCGGAGAATCGTTTATTTCAACATCCAAATCGGAATAAAGGCGCTTTTTTTTTCTATCTTAAGGTTATTTTTAGTCACCACCGTAAATTGTTTACCGTTTTTTTCAGCTATCCTGGCGATGAAGTTGAGGCGCTTAGACGAAATGCTTTCGCGATATTTCACTTCAATATAACGATGCTCTGACAAGTGAGCCGGATTATTCGTAACCAAAAAATCTATCTCATTTTTTCTGATCCGATAAAAAGATACGAATTCATATTTTTTCTTGAGTAAAAGAGCGCAATAATTTTCCGCCAGAAATCCCAATTTGTAGTCCTTTTCTCCCTCTTGCGGCCAATCATAGAAGGCGGACATAAAATTGGGACTGCCCAAGTAAACTTTTTTTAAAAGCCGTTTGGATTTTCTTATAGATTTGGAAAAATTGTAGACAAGATAAATAAGAAAGCTTTCCTCAAAATAGTGGAAATATTTTTTGATCGTTTTTTCGTCTATTCCCACCTCTCTCGCGATATTGCCCGTCTCAACGAGAGAGCCCGCTTCATTGGAAAGAACCTGGAAAAGGAATTTCAATTCGTCGATTCTTTCAACTCCGAAAATTTTCGGGATATCATATTCGATCGTTTTTTTATAAACCGCGTCTGTCAAATATTTTCTCACGAGCATGGCGTTTTTTTCATTGGCTACTTCGGGAAATTGTCCGAATTTTATGTATGTTTCAAACTCCCGTTCCATTTGCGATCCATATTGATGAAAGAATAATTCTCGCTGGGATGTAAAACTTATTTCTTCTCCAAGCGCCACGGTCGCCGCCGCATAGCCCTTAAGCAAAGAGTCTTCAACTTTTTTCAGTTCCAAATATTCCTCAAAGCTAAGCGTGGGAAGAAGAAATTCATAAATTCTCCCGGCCAGACTCTCGGTTGTTTTTTTGCGCAAAAACAAAGAAGAAGACCCGCTTACGATGAATTTTATTCTCGTTTCGGTGTCGTAGTAGCGCTTGATCAGATGCTGCCAATTTCGGGCATATTGTATTTCGTCAAAAAAAATATAAATGATGCCTTTGGGCGGAGCGATTTTTTCCAAATATTCATTCAGGTAATCAGCAACGCTTACTCCTTTGGGTAAAATAGCTTCATCGAAAGTCAGGAAGAAGATCGCTTTGGCATCGTTTTCTTTCATCAAGCGGCGCATCAGCTGCTTGAGAAGAATGGTTTTCCCGACGCGTCGCAGACCGACAATGGAAATTATCTGTCTTTTGGGCAAAAACGGTAAAATTTCAGAAAATAATTTTCTTTTGAAAGTTATGGTAGCTAGCTCGCTAAAAAACTCCGCCGGCGCGGTCCAGTGCCTATTTTGACGATAAATTTCCTTTAAAATAAGGGTTTTTTTCATAAATTTACATTTATAAGGATACTTATGTATATAAATGTAACATCAATACGGAGCTTGGTCAAGTTAAACTAATTAACACTTGCGCCTTGGGGCGCGGCAGGCGGGGTGGTGTCGCCGCCTCCGGAAACATATTCATACGCGCCGATGTCCCAGCTAAATTTTTGGCGGAGTTTTTAATCCTAGGTGCCGTTTTTGATTTGGCCCAACCAAATAAATCCAGGCATCTTTTTCGGATCAATTATCTCGTAAACGCTGTTAGGATATTTTCGCCAAAGAATAGACGGCTCTCTCTTTCTTTTCCTGTCATTCCACTTAAACTCATAACCAAATAATTTGCCTTCGCGTTCCTCGACCAAGTCAATCTCCGCGCCATCATAAGTGCGCCAAAAATAATTATTAACACTAATCCCGTGATAAGACTGGAATTTCAATCTTTCGACCAGAATGAAATTTTCCCAAAGAGCACCGATGTCATTGCGCTCATCAGGAAAATTGAAATTTCCGATAAGCGCGTTTCTGATTCCGATGTCATAAAAATATACTTTTCTAAGCTTGGAGATCATTTTACGCTTATTGGTCGCGTATGGCGAAAGGCGGAAAACAATATTATTTTTTTCCAAAATATCAATGTAATTTTCCACTGTTTTTTTGTTCAGGCCGGAAACATCGGCCAATTCAGTGTAGGAAACTTCTGAGCCAATCTGCAGAGCCAGAGCTTTTAGAAGTTTCGAAAGAGTATCTGATTTTTTTATCCCCTGGAATTCTAAAACATCTCTGTATAAGTAGCTTGAAGTAATTTCAGAAAGAGCTTTTCTTTTTTCATCAAATGTTTTTTCTCCCGCTACTTCCGGATATGATCCAAAAACTAAATATTGCGGCAGCTTTTTTATAATCTCCAACATGTTTTTTTCGGGATAAATCTCTTCCAGACTCAAAGGGAAAAGATAAAACACGCGCTTTCTCCCCGTCAAAGGCTCTTCGGTTCTGTCCAATAAATTAAAGCTGGAAGATCCGGTCACAATTATTTGCTTTTTATCTTTGTATTCATCAACCATAAGCTTTAGAGTTTGTCCGATTGTGCCTATCTTTTGTCCTTCATCGATAAAAATTATTTTGGCGTCGCCGATAATATTATCAAGAAATTCGAAGCTTCTGTCATTTAGAAGTTCTCTGTCATCCGGATTATCGCCATTGAAAGACCGGATTTCCTCTGCCGGAAATTTTTCAATAATTTTCTTAGCCAAGGTTGTTTTTCCGGTTTGTCTGGCTCCTACGATTATGAGGATTTTTCCTTTAAAAAAGCTCTTTTTTAGGCTTGTTTCAATTATTCGATTATACATAATATGCCTAATTTAGTTATTTATATGCCTATAATATGCCTAATTTAGTCGTTTGTCAAGCAAAATTTGGCTTTAACTGGGAAATTCCCTGTTTTATGGCTAATTCACGCTTAATCCGCTTGGCAGAATAATTTTTGCCTTTTACTGTTTCGCCTTGAAAGTCGTTCCCGGCTTGAACTGGACATTTCTGTTTATGTTGACCGGATCCGGATTGGAGCGCTGTTCATCCGCGCCGATGTCCCAGCCGGAGCCATGCGGCCTGCTTTCTAAAACCGAGTTTTCGGAGCCCCTAAAACTCGGTTTTAGGTCGGCGTTCCAAATTGCTGTCGCGCTTACCCTTTCATATCCAACAGCCATTTCCAGGCTGGAATTATTTTTATTTTTTTTCCTTTAATTTTTCTTTCTTCTTCCTGGTCTTCGGTTATGATTAACCCTTTTTTTAGGCCAAACTTTTCCATAGCCTCCAGAAGCCCTTCCAGCTCTCTTTTTTCATTATTTTTATCCAATATCCGAGTTACTTGAATGGTCTCAATTATTTTTAATCCCTTTCTGATCACAAAATCGCATTCCTTTTTCTCTTTATGATAAAAAATGTCACGGCCTCTTCTTTTTAATTCCAGAAAAATCACATTTTCCATATTTTTTCCGATATTTTCAGAAAATCTAAACGCTACAGCATTGGCTATTCCTGTATCCACAGCATATATTTTTCTGTCATTGATAATCTGTTTTTTAATGGAATAATCAAACTTAAAAAGAGAAAAAAATAGATAGGCTTCTTCAAAAAAATCAACATAATTTTTGACCGTTGTCACGCTTTTTACGCCAACCATGGAACGAACATTATTGAAGCTTATAGGCGCTGTAATATTTGACAAAAGATATAAAGCGATTTCACGAAAAATCTTCGTTTCCCGTATCTTAAATCTGACAATGAGATCCTTGATGAGCACATCCTGATATAGTTGCTCGAGTTCTTTTTTATTTTTTCCGATAACGACTTCCGGGAATCCTCCATATTCAAGATATCGTTTGAAATTTTTCGCCAATATGCTTCTTTCTTTCGTGACATAAAAATCTTTGCGCGGAAATTTTTCACATTCTAAAAATTCGCTAAAACTGAAGGGATATAGCTCCATTTTCAGGTGTCTTCCGGAAAGCGTTGTCGCAAGTTCACTGCTCAAAAGATTGGCGTTGCTTCCGGTAATGAAGATTTTCTTGCCGTCCTCAAAGAGCCGCCGGACAAACTTTTCCCAACCGTGAACATTTTGAATTTCATCAAAGAAAAAAACTTTTTGCTCTCCATACAATTCCAAAAACACTTCATAAAGAACATTCAAGTCCTGGGCTTTGAAATCAAGCAACCGTTCGTCTTCAAAATTAAAATAATAATGATCCGAGTAGTTCTTCGCGATCTGCTTAAGCAATGTTGATTTTCCACACCTTCTGATGCCGCTGATGACGCTTATTTTTTTCGATTCAACAAAGCTCCTCAGAACACTTCGACGAATTATTTCCAACTTTTTTTCGAAGTTTTTCCTTTGCTCCAGCACAACTGTTTTTATTGTATTTTTATTCATTTCAAGTGTATATTAATGACTATTTTTATACATTACTAATGTATATTATTGGAAGCTTCTTGTCAATCCCCCGTTTTCTGACCATTTCCGAGAGCTTAGCTCTCGGAAAGTCGTTTATTCCAATAAATACTTTTCTGTTTCCTTTTTCTCTTTCATATATAACGCATTGGATTTAATAAAATCTTCGTATTCCTTAATTCCGCTAAACTGATCCATGACCGGACTTGTATCGCAAAAAGTTCCACCTCGTTTTCCCAAATAATCAAACAGACTGGAATAAGGCCAATCATCCCCCTCTTTGTATCCGTGAATCAGGTGATTTTTATTCACATACGCGGAGAGATAAAGAAAATATTCATTCGTATTTATGTGAACGGACTTAAAGGGTCCCTGGAAAAGCGAACCGGAACGATTATATTTTGTGTTGAAATAATTAGTATAACTGGTGCTTAATTTATGCATGAATTTTTCAACGCCTTTTTCCATAAGTTGTTCCAAGGTCAAATGATAATGATTTGGATTAAGACAGAAGAAATTATATTTAACAAGACGCTCAATATCTTTACCGGCTTTACCGGAGCTAAGCTCTCGGAAATCCGAGAGCTTAGCTCCGGGATTGGATTTTATGAAGTTTCTCCAGTCCTCCGTAACACCAATTCTAGTATCATTGACCAGATCCATGCAAATTAAGAATCGTTCATAATCAGAACGATCCATGAAAATGTCTCGCTTATCTACACCCCTATTGCATATATGATAGCGTTCTTCATTGGCAAATTGTGTTTTTCGCATTGTTTTTGTTTCCGAGAGCTTAGCTCTCGGAGGGTTATTGTTTTGCTTTAAAGGTGGTGCCAGGCTTGAACTGGACATTGCGATTTATATTGACCGGATCCGGATTGGAACGGCTTTCATCCGCGCCGATGTCCCAGCCAGTACCGGCGCCCGAGCGGTTTTCCCCGTCAATGTCCAAATCAAACGGCAAATATGAATCGCGCGACAGATCCACGCCGGCGTTTTTAGCGGCGGTGTCGGTAGGCTGCAAATGAAAATCTTTATTATTCGCATCAACGAAAGAAACGGTGGTGGAGTTTTTGGAATTAGAGCCGGGGGCGTCGGCGGCAAGGTCAGAGATGTTATAGTCAGAGGATGCATTTTGATTCCCGCTAAATCCATCGGTGCAATTCTGAGCAATATTATTTATAAACACGGCTCGACGAGCTTCAAGGAAATTATAATATCCTGTTCCGCAATTATACATGGTGTTGTTGTATACAACCCACAAAGGGCTGCCATCGGTTTTAACGCCAACGCTTGCGAATCCATAAATAATATTATTCCAAATCTTAACACTTATTGTATCGTCCAAAGTATCCTGAGTAATCGCATTATGCAAACCCGTGGTTCTAGATGATTCATCTTTAATTATTGAATTTGATATTTGTATACCGGTAGCGCTCGGATCAAGACTAAAAGCCCAAGAATCCCAACTGCTTGCATTTCCCGCTAACCCCACCTGCAGACCATCAAATCTTACATAAGAATCATTTACACTAAATACTCTCGCTGCTGGAGCGGCGGTAATAGTTAAGTTATACTTATTCCCGTCCCACTTGCCCTGATGCCGCTGACTTGTGCCGACTTCAGAAGTACTTACCGGAGTATATACTTTGATATAGTTCTGCGACCCAGTTGTCCAACCGTCAATCGTGACCGCGGTGGAATCAGGAGTCGTGCCGTTGGCGTAACAGGCGATGTTCCATTGTTCGTTGGAGGCGACAATGTCTTTGCCGCCACTGCCGCTCCAGGCCGCGTCAAATTGTTCCACAGTGTCGCTAATGCCCGTATTTTCCGTGCCGGTCTCGGCATTAGAAAGGCTTGTATAAGCCCTGAAAATGCTCCAGTCCTGGTCGGCGGCGGAAGTGGCGATTGGAGCAGTTCCGTCCGCTTTTTTAACGGTGTAAACTGTGGAGGAAGTACGGCCGGATATAAAGGCCACCGAATCAATGGAGCTGTTGTTGTCCGAATCGTATTGGATCGCGTCGCCCACTCCGACATTGTCCGGAAGAGCCGAAGCAAATGTGGCGGTTATTCCGCTTATGATTACGGCATTGCTGGCGCCCGTGGCTAAAGCGTCTGTGGCCGAAGGGCCGACAGATCTATAAATGGCAGTCGCCGTCTGATCGGCACCGATGTCCCAAGTCGCGCCGCGATTATCGCTGTCAATGTCGGTGGAAAAAGCCAGGCTCGCGTCCGCTGACAAATCCGCTCCCGCGTCCTTGGCAGAAGTATCGTCTGAAGAAAGATGGAAGTCTTTGTTGGTGGCGTCAATAAATACGACGGCTGTATTGGATTTGTCATTTGCCCCGCCGGTTGTGTCGCCGACAACACTGGAAATATTGTGATCGGAAGCGGAATTGAAAGTGCCGTTATAGCCATCTGTACAATTTTGAACAATATTATTTTTTGCGTAAACCGTGCTGCTGGCGCCATATATGCCGGTAGTGCAATTAGTAAGGGTATTATTATATATGTAGGCGTTGTCCGATCCTTCCACATTTATATCGCGATGGCTGGCGGCATCATAGCCGTATATTATGTTATTCCAGACCTTTAATATTGATCCGCTTGCAGGATAATATGCGCCAATTCCCCAGTAATCTCCTCCGGCGCCGCCACCAGAAGAATCCCCTTTAATTATATTATTTGACGCGTAAATATTAGATATGATTTGATATGTTGAGCTAATTCCACGCACTTGAGAATAAAAAGTGCTTCCGCTGCTAATTTGGAGTCCGTCAATTTTAACAGTATTGGTTGAGATTATTATTGCCGTATCGCTATTGCCATGAGAGTCCGTTGGTGTCAGCCTATATTTAGTTGTATCCCACTTCCCATTATGCCTGGCGGCCGCTGTGGTATAAATCCGAATATAATTATTCGGACCAGTCGTCCAGCCACTAATAGTTATTGCCGTTGTATCCGCGATCGTCCAGGCCCCGTCAATCTTGGCGGTGGCAATCGCGGGGTTGCCGGAATTGGAAAGAGTAAAGTAGTTGGAAGAGTTACAAGTGTTGTTGGTGTACCACACGTCGCCAGAAGTGAAAGCAAAAGTGAGACTGGAAATGGATTCAACAAGCGCTTGCGTAGCTGAAGCGTGGACAGATGCGCCGGTGATGGATTGGTAAGCGCCGGAACGGCAGAGATAAATCGTTGCGTTGTCCGCGACCGTGCTGGTTCGGGTGCCCGAAAAGACAGCGGTCGCCGAAGAAGTCAGATCAGTTTGCATGCCTGATTCCCAGCTGGAGAGAGTGGAATAATCCCCGCTTGCCGCCATGACAGTCGCCACCGCTTCCACGCTCCCTTCGTCCGCGCCGATGTCCCACTGGCGACGAGTCTGGCCGTCGATGTCGTCGGTGAAAAACTGATTTATCACATCCCCGCCTTGCCAGTCGTCAACACTGCCTCCGACAGCGACCTTTATTCCAGGACTTCCCGAAAGGATAGGACTATTACCAGTTTCATCCCATTCGGTAACATACATTCCGTTCACATAAACAGTCAATATATTGCCGACCGCTTGTAATTTCAGTATGTCTCCCGCCGCGCCAGTATATGCCGTTTCAACAAGCAGGTAGTTGTTTCCATTTACAAACTTTTCTATTCTTAATGTATTGCTGACATAGAGCTTGGCTACATAGTAAGTATCCGCCGAAAAACTGCTCCTGACTATCGGCCCGACTGTCGCACCTTGGGGACTATCCACTATTTTTACTTGAGAATATTGGTCGTTGGAAAAAACATTGGCATTCCAATAAGCCGCATTGTGTTGGCCGCTGACTGTGCCTTCTGCCGCGTTAGATGTTATCTTAGCCGCGTTTTCGCCAACCACAGTAGTCCAGTTCCCACCAATAGGATTGGCATCGGAGCGATTGAAATTGTCTTGTTGGACAATGAAAGGATTTGCCCCCGCGTCCAGCGCGGCGGTGTCGGAGGGGGCGAGGTGGAAGTCTCCATTAGCGACATCAACAAATTGAACGGTAGCATTGTTTACCGGATTTGATCCGGGAGCGTCGGATTGCGACGGGCCGGAGAGATTGTTGGCGGAACCTGAATCGTATGAACCTGAAGTATAATAATTTTGGGTGTTGTTGTAGGCAATGTTATTTTTAGCAATAAAAGTGTTTCCGCTGTGATTAAATCCGGTAGAATTATTGTAAACGGTATTATTATAAACATAGGCTGTTGACACCGGAGATTGGGCGTAATAAAGCCTCATTCCAATGCTTCCCACATTGTAAATGATATTGTTCCATATTTTAGTTATGCTGCTGGCATCGGCATTGGAATAAATGCCTATATTATATCCGGAACCGCTGACTCCCTTAATGATGTTATTCGATATCTGATAGCTGCCTCCGCTTCCGCCCGATTGCTGATCTATATTTCTTTGATCGCCGGAGGTGCCGGTTATTCCTATTTGCAGACCATCTAAAATTACATCATGATCTTGAATTGTAATTGTATTGCCAGAAGAAACATAAATTTTATATTTGTTGTCATCCCACTTCCCGGCATGCCTTTGAGATGTCCCAACTTCAGAAGTACTTACCGGAGTATATACTTTGATATAATTCTGCTCGGCTGTGGTCCAGCCGTCAATCGTGACAGCTGTCGTGTCGGCCGTGGTGCCGTTGGCATACGCCGCGATGTTCCATTGTTCATTGTTGGCGAGGATGTCGCGGTTGCCGCCGGTAAAGCTGATGGGGATAGAAGTATTTTTAGTTCCCGCTTCGGCATAGGCGAGAGAAGTATAGGCGCGGTATATCTGATAGGTATCATTGCTGGAGATATTGGAAGGAACTGTTCCGGATTGGGTTTGGAGAGTATAGTGGGTTGAGTCGGTTCTGGCGCTGATGAAGAGTAGCGTATCCGACGCGTCAATAGCTTGATCCGTGCCGCCCGTGTCAATCAGGACCGCGTCGCCCACTCCGATGCTGTCGGAAAGAGCCGCGCTGAATGTAGCCGTGCCGGATGAAAGCGCGACGGTGTTGGCGTGGGAATTGTCGGTCGCCAAAGCTGAATCAGCCGAAGGCGCAATAGACCTGTATATTGGTATGGCCGTCTGATCCGCGCCGATGTCGGAGGCAAAACCCTGGGCGGCAGTCGGACGCGCGGCCGAGTCCACATCATTAGTAACAGCTAAATTAGAGTCTGTATATAAATTCGTCCCCGCGCCTTTGGCCGCGGTATCGGTGGAGGCAAGGTGGAAATCTTTGTTGGCGGCGTCGACGAATTGGACGGTGGCATTGTTTACCGGATTTGATCCGGGAGCGTCGGATTGCGACGGACCCGAAAGATTGTTGGAGGAAGAGGCGTTGAAAGTGCCGTTATAGTTATCGATGTTATAATAAGAAATGTTGTTTTTGACTGTCATAGTACTTCCGGAATAATCGTAAAATCCGGTGTCGCTATTATAAATAGTATTATTGTAAACATATGCTGGAAAATTGCCGCCATCACTTTCGCCAGTCAAAATTCCCGCACTCACCGAGCCTCCCTTGAAATCATAAATGATATTATTAGTAATTTCCAAACCGGTACCTGTTCCAAAATTCCACAAAGAGATACCTCTGTGATAATTATTAGCATTAGTTGTCGCCCCCCTGATAATTGATGAGTCAACAACGATTCTTCCGTCTGTACCAGCGGTAGATTCAATCCTGATAGCCATTTGGCTGTCCCCATTTGTTGCACTTATATAAATCTGAAGACCGACAATGCGAACATATCTTTCAACTATATCTATACCTCTTGCATTAGAAACCGTAAGACGATATTTATTATCATCCCATTTTCCATTGTGCCGCGCCGCTGTTGTAGTATAAATTTTAATATAATTATCTGCGCTGGTCGTCCAACCATCAACATTAACCGCCGTCGTGTCAGCCGCGGTCCACGCGCCGTCTATTTTGGCAACGGCAATCGGCGAAGCGCCGAGAGCATCCAGCGTGCCGGTAACAGTCCAATAGTGCGAACTGTCCACCCGCCATTGGTCGTTGGCCACGACATTGAGCGGCGTGGTGCCGGAAATGCCGGTCAGGAGAATTTGAGTGGAAGTTTTGGCGGCCAGCGTAGCCGTGATGCTTTGGGATACGCCGCCTCTATATAGCGTAAGAGTTGCGCCGTCAGTTATGGTGCTTGTAAGCGAGCCGGAATATACTCTCGTCGTGGCAGCGGTCAGATCTGAATTGACATCCGCTTCCCAGGCGGAAAGAGTGGCATAGTCCCCGGCCGATTGCATAACGGTCGAAACGAAATCGGTCGGCACTTCGTCCGCTCCGATGTCCCAGGCATTGCCGCGGTATGAGCCGTCAATATCCTGTGAGAAAGGCAGATTGGCATCAGCTTGCAGATTGGTGCCAATGTCTTTTGCGCCGGCATCAGTTAGTGAAAGGTGGAAGTCATCATTTGTTTCGTCGACAAAAGCGAAGGTTCGGGAAACCTTATTATTGGAGCCTTGTCCAATCGCATCTGTTCCATCCGTCGCGTTGTAATCCGTACCGGATGCAAAAGTACCTACGTATGCGTTGGTATTGCCAGAGCCTTTAACAATATTATTTTTGGCAATCGGAGATCCTGAACTTTGATAGATACCTTCGGTAGAATCAATAATTGTATTATTGTAAATATATGCCGTCCAATCAGAATCGTTTATGAAAATCGATCTCCCATTGGAAGTTCCGGTAATGTCGTAAACTATATTATTCCAGATTTTTGCAACACTTGCTGTATCGATATTCGCTGCCAAAGTAAGCCCCTCGCTATACTCGGCTTGTGTTGACTGGACAAGCTTAAGAATATTATTGGATGCCTTAAATTCATTCGCGACGCCGGTCTGACCTTCTGTGTTCAAAGGCCTATGATAATCACTACTGTTATTTACGCTTATTTGCAAACCATCCACCCAAACATAAGCCTCGTAATTGTTTAGGGCGACTTCGGTGGAGCTTACTTCCAGCCTGTATTTACCCGCGTCCCACTTCCCATTATGCCTGTTGCCCAAGCTTGGATCAGACCAAATCTTTATGTAATTTGTAGATGATGTCGTCCAGCCAGTAATTGTAACCGCAGTCGTGTCGGCCGTGCCGTTGGAAGACCGGACGCTGGCTATGGCAATGGCGCTGTTGCCGCCGGCTTGGGAACCGGAGAGAGTAAAGTAGTTTGAGCTGTCGCAAGTTGAGTTCGTATACCAAATGTCTCCACTGGCTTCGGTGGCACTGCCGGTAATTCCATCTATGAGAATCTGCGTCCCGGTGGCAGCCGCGTGAACGACTGTGCCGGAGTGAGTTTGATATGCGCCGGTTCGGCAAAGATAAACGGTGGCGTTGTCAGCGATGGTGGAAGTAATCGTTCCCGAAAAAAGCTGCGTTGTTGCCGCGGTCAGGTCCGTGCTTACGCCAGAGTTCCAGGCCGAAAGGGAAGAATAATCTCTGCCCGAACTGCTATCCGGATCGACGATGCTCGTGAATTCGGTGGGCGGAGGAAGAAAGAGCCAGTAAGTATTATTTTGGGCATCATAATTGTTTCCTCCGATGCCGTTGATCTGACTGCCGCCGGACACGGAAGCGTTGGAACGGGAAACATTGACAAATGAAACAGCCGTTTGCGTTCCGGTAACTTTCAAAAGCCAAGTGCCGGAAGCGGCCGAATTTCTGAAAAAAATTCTGGTGCCGATGCCTCCCCCGTTCCAGTTGATGTTGGCGAATTCATAGGTGGCGCCGGATTCATATTCCACCCGGACCGAAGCGGTAATTATGGCGTAGTCGTGAGAGACTTTAGCGGCGGCGTTGAAATCTATGCCTGGGACAAAACTGGTCCTTTCATTGTCTGTGGCATCGGCGCCATAAGTATTGGCAATGGTCAGATTGTAAAAAGCCGAGGTGTCGATCATAGCGCCGGAAAGAGTTTGCGTGGCAGTCGTGCTATTGAAAGTTACCGTTCCCCCCTGGGCCGTAAAGGCGCCGGAATTGGACCAGTTACCTTTTACCGTCAAACCGTAATTAGCGCCGGTCACATCTAAAGTGCCGGCGGAAATCGTCAGATTGCCATTGACAACCGTGGCGCCGCCCAAAGATTTAGTGCTTGCGCCGGACAAGGTAAGATTGGGATAAGTCGGCGTGGAAGAAATTGTTTGCGCCTGCGTGGAAGCGTATTCAACGGTCGTGCCGGCAGTAATGTTTCGGGTTGCGAAGGCTGGCCAGGTGGTAGCCGTGCTGTTGCCTAATTTAAAAGTTCCGGAAGCAAGGTTCAGCGTTCCGGTGGAAGTAACTTGATAACCGCCGTCATAAAATATGCTGTTTGAGGTAACATCGCCGATAGTGAGAGTAGTTACGGTAAGCGCTCCGGCCAGCGAAATTCCGGCCGCGCGATTGATTTTGAGCGTGCCCAGAGTGACCGCCGGAAGAGTGGTGGAAGAAGCGTTAGTGCCGAAAGAAATATTGGAAGTGGCTCCGCCGGTAAGAGTTCCCGTGCCGACCGTAACGGTTCCATTGAGAGTAACCGTGTTAGCGCCGATAGAAAAAGCTCCGGCGTTTAAGGTCAAGACGGCTCCAACCGTAATATCCCCGGCTGCGTCAAAAGTTTCAGCGGCGTTATCCAGATAAAGATTATAGTAAGTGGTGGAAACGACATTGGTATTGGCTGCGGCATTACCGGTGTATTTAATAGTGGAAGTGCTGGCCGTGAAAGTTCCTGTTTTAACGAACGGCGTGCCGGTGGTGCCGGAAAGAGTGATGGTTCTGGAGGAAGCGTCAAAAGTGCCGGCGTTGATGGTCAAGACATTGGAAACGGTAATGT
>Ga0334722_10003604_pt1 | contig 16556 bp, 14 predicted proteins | sample C3_bottom_MG_FD_207210 | JGI IMG/M metagenome (GOLD analysis project Ga0334722, IMG submission 207210) | Sediment microbial communities from Yellowstone Lake, YNP, Wyoming, USA - C3_bottom | ecosystem: Environmental > Aquatic > Freshwater > Lake > Sediment | place: USA: Wyoming | collected...
AAATAGTTAAAAACGCCTTTCAGCAGGAAAAGTATAATCAGGGCAAAGGGGATGACGTTCAGCATCCAGCGATCTTTGTTGACAAAGATCTCGTCAAGCAAAGGCTTGATCATGTAAGCCTGTGCTGAGGTCAAGCCGGAGCCTGCTGTCATACAGAGAATGGCCCCGGCGATCTTCATTTTATGCGGTTTTAGAAAGACAAGAAGCCGTTTAACGATAGCTTTTTCGTGCATGTTAATTATTTAAACCGGTTTTTTCCCACCTGTAGGCGGTCTCGCAGATCTGGTGGATATCCTGCAACTTTGGTTGCCAAGCGAACAATTCTTTGATGCGTTGCGGATCCGAGATAAGCGCTGGCGGGTCTCCCGCCCGGCGCTCCGTTTCAATGATTTTGAATTGTACGCCACTCACCTCTGTGACGGCAGCAAGGATCTCCCGGACACTGAATCCTGCGCCGTAGCCGCAGTTGAGTATTTCTGAAGCCCCGCCCGCAAAAAGGTGCGCCAGGGCTAAAAGATGGGCCTGGGCCAGATCCTCGACATGGATGTAGTCACGAATGCAGGTCCCATCCGGGGTCGGGTAATCCGTGCCATAGATGGAAATACTCTCCCGCTTGCCGCATGCCGCTTCGCAGGCAACCTTGATAAGATGGGTGGCGTTAGGGGTGGCTTGCCCCAAGGAGCCATCCTGGCTGGCTCCGGCAACATTAAAATATCGCAAGGCGACATAACGGAATCGGTCTTGCGGGTGCTGGGCGGCTCCAGGTGCCGAGGAAAAACTGTTGGCCGTGTCCTCCAGCATCCATTCGGTCATCAGCTTTGATCTGCCATAAGGATTTATGGGAGAGGTGGGCGCTGTTTCCGCTACCGGAATGCGTTCTGGAATGCCATATACTGCCGCGGAAGAGGAGAAAACGAAGTTGTGGACCCTGCGGCGCATGCACGCATCGATGAGGTTGAGGGAGCAGCAGGTATTGTTTCGGTGGTATTTGAGTGGGTCGGCTACGGATTCAGGCACAACAATATGCCCGGCAAAGTGGATTACTGCCTCAATGTGATGCTCGGACAGTATCCGGGGGATGAGCTCCAGATCGCCAGCATCTCCTTCAATGAGGGTTGCCTCTTTTGGGACAGCCCAACGGTGGCCGGAATAAAAATTGTCAACCACGACCACATTGCAACCGGCAGTGACCAGTTGCCGGCTTGTATGGGATCCGATATAGCCGGCTCCTCCGGTGACGAGGATGTTTCGATTTTTTAAAAGACTCAAAGCCGGCATGGAATGTCTTAACGGAAGAATTGGGTGTGAGAACCCTCTGTGTTGCTTGCGGGGAAGGGCTATTGAGTTAACTATCCAAGCGCAATTACTATATGATCCTCGGCTGTTTGTCAAACAAATGTTGGCAGAAAGGGCGGAGATCAAAGAGTTCTTACCAGTTCGGTGCTCAAGTACCTTTCCCCTGTGTCGCAGAGGGGAAAGACGATCTGCTTGCCTCTATTCTCAGCTCTGCCGGCGATCTGCATGGCTGCCCAAGCGTTGGCGCCCGAGGAAATTCCGCAGAGAATGCCTTCTTCTTTAGCGATTCTGCGGGCGGTTTCCATGGCCTGCTCGTTGGTCACCGCGATGATTTCATCGATGATCTCCCGGTTGAGTATCGTGGGGACAAAGCCCGCGCCGATGCCCTGAATCTTGTGGGGGCCTGGTTTTCCTCCGGATAAAACCGGAGAAGCGGCAGGCTCCACAGCTACCACATACAATGCTGGTTTTTGTGCTTTGATCGCTTCGCCAACTCCGGTGATGGTGCCGCCGGTGCCCACTCCGGCCACAAAAATGTCGATCCCGCCGTCAGTGTCCTCCCAGATCTCCTTGGCCGTGGTGCGACGATGGATCTCCGGGTTTGCCGGGTTGGTAAACTGGTTGGGCATGAAGCTATCCTGGGTTTTGGCGAGGATTTCTTCCGCCCTGGCTATCGCGCCCTTCATCCCCTCGCTGCCCGGGGTGAGAATCAGTTCGGCGCCCAGGTGCTTGAGCAGGGTCCGCCGTTCCAGGCTCATGGTTTCCGGCATGGTAAGGATAAGCCGATATTTTCTGGCGGCGCAGACAAAGGCCAGGGCGATGCCGGTATTGCCGCTGGTCGGTTCGATGATGGTGGTTGTCGGCTTAAGCAGGCCCTGTTCCTCGGCGGCAGCGATCATGGCCAGGCCGATGCGATCCTTGACGCTCCCCAAGGGGTTCTGGAATTCCAGCTTGGCAAGCAGTTGGGCCCCTAGCCCAGCGCCGAGTCGGGACAGTTTGAGCATGGGGGTGTTGCCTATAATTGCGGTGATGTCTGGAAAAATTCGTGACATGGGGTTCCTCCTGCGAAGGAATGGGTAAGAAGTGTTTGCCTTGGGAAAAAATCAGAGAAATGGGGTGAGCACCTCACACTCCCGGCAGATATTCATTTTCCCCTTCCAGTCTTTCTGGGCCTTGCACTCGCAAATGGTGCCATTGATGAACCAGCACAGTTCTCCGGCCTGAAATTCCCAGGCCGGGCACAGTTCTCGTCGCTCCTGCGGGCATTTTTTCACCTCCCAGCAAGGAGAAGGACTGATGCTCTCTTTTTGCCGCTGGCGGGAGAGCAGGAAGAAAACCTGCCGTTCGACGTGGGGGGGGACACAGCGCCAGCCCTGTTCGTAGCCCTGGATGGCCTTTGTTGATGAGCCCAAAAGCTCGGCCATTTGTTTTTGGGTCTTGCCAAGTTTTTTGCGCGTCAACAAAAAATCCTGTTTGTCCATTGGCTGCTCCTGGCAGGGGAAACGGTAGGGAGGTGTTTGTTGCTATGGTATTAGTACCACATGGTGGTAGCTGATTGTCAAGGGAAGAATGCTCTGATCATGGCCGGTGCGGATGCCGGTATTATCCTGGGGCACACCGACCATGCAAGCTCTGTGCGAGTAAGGTTCCGGGTGGTATCCTCAGCTAAGTCTGACCCAGCGCCCGGAAGGGTCTTTGGATACGGTGATCTGGTTTGAGCGGCCTTTCTGGATCTTCTCCAGGCCATCGCGCATGGCTTTCGAGTAATTTTCGCAGACGCCGATGCTCCTATCCACAAGGGCAAGGGCCTCTTCCTGGCCGAGTTCGAGGATGCCGCCAAATTTGTAAATGAGGTCGGCCAGCTCAAGTCTGGTTCCGTTGAAAAAGGTGGCGGTCAGCTTGTTGCTGAAAACAACGAGGTTCTGGAGAAAGAGAAAAGAGTCCCTATTTTTTTCTGGTTTTGGCGGTTCGGTATCCATGCAATCGACAATTCTTTTGGAGAAATTCCAGAAGGTCGAAATTTCCCGGCCAATCTGGCTGTAGGTCAAGCCTTTGAGCACGAGACGGTTTGAATGCTCCTCCGAGTATCCCTGTTGCATGTGCTGCTCAATGGCCTGATACTGGGCAGGCAGATAGACCAGGACAACAAGTTTGCCCAGGCGGTGCAGCAGGCTGCAAATGTAAGCCTCTTCCGCGGAGAGGCGGGACTTTTTCAGTTCACAGTAGATTCTGCTCTGGGTTGCGCTGATGAGGGACATGGTAAAGGCCCCGGCGATTTCATCTTTTTCGGCGCCTGCCCGCACGAATTCCTCAAACAGAGCCATGGTCGCGGCCAGCTGGCGCAAGGTGTCGAAACCAACCACGGTTATGGCCCGCGAGATGGTGCTGACCGGGGTTCCCCGCGAATAGTAGGCGGAGTTCACCACCTGGAGAATCCTGGTGGTAAGCGAGTAATCCTTGAGGATGGTGTTGGCTACTTCCTGGGCGGTGACGCGGTTGTTGCCCAGCATCGAGATGAGTTCCGTCACATGCTCGGACATGGCTGGCAGGGAGTCCATGTTGACCATGGAAAAGATTTCCTGTAGCCGTTGCCGGGTTTGATTTTCTTGTGGTTCGGTCATATGAATTTAACGCTGGCTTGAAGAATGTGGAATTTTTGCATTTAAATGTCTCTTTCCACCCTAAAATGTTTTATTTGCTTTCGCAACTCTATTGAGGCCTATCACTTGCTTGTCGACGAGGCTGTCTGGCGTGGTTGTAACTTGGGATTACTGGTTTGGCAGCCGGCGGTATTGGATGGCCTCGGCAAGATGGCGAGAGAGGATGTCCGGGCTTGCTTCCAGATCGGCGATGGTTCTGGCGATCTTCAGGATGCGGTGATAGGCCCTGGCGGAAAGGCCCAGCCGGGTTGTGGCCTGGACCAGCAACTCCTGTCCGTGGTTGTCAAGGTGGCAATAGCGCTTGAGATCCTTTGGCCCCATCTGGCTGTTGAAATAGACGGCTGGTCTCTCGGCAAACCGCGTCTGCTGAAGGTCATGGGCCTTGCTTACCCGGGCCTTGATTGTCGCTGAGTTCTCGCCGGCCTGTAAGGCCGTGAGTTCATGCACCTTGACGGCAGGCACTTCAAGATGGATATCAATCCTGTCCAGGAGGGGGCCGGAGAGTTTGCTGCGGTAACGCTGGATTTGCGAGGGCGTGCAAAGGCAGTCCTTTTCCGAGCCCAGAAAGCTGCACGGACAAGGGTTCATCGCTGCCACCAGCATGAAGTCGGCGGGGAAGCGGAGTGATTGCGAGGCCCTGGCAATGGTGACCTGGCCATCCTCCAGGGGTTGTCGCAGGACCTCCAGGACATTGCGCTTGAATTCCGGCAGTTCATCAAGAAAAAGAACGCCATTGTGGGCCAGGGAGACCTCGCCGGGCCTGGGAATTTGCCCGCCGCCGATCAGCCCGGCATCGGAAATGGTATGGTGTGGGGCGCGAAAAGGCCTGGTGGTGATCAGGCTTTTGTCCTTGGGGATGAGCCCCATGGTGGAATAGATTTTCGTGGTTTCCAGGGCTTCGGCAAAGGAAAGATCGGGCAGGATCGAGGGGAGTCTGCGGGCCAGCATGGTCTTTCCCGACCCTGGCGGGCCGGAAAGCAGAACGTTGTGTCTTCCTGCTGCGGCAACCTCCAGCGCCCGTTTCACCTGGGCGTGTCCCTTGACCTCGGAGAAATCGTTTTCCGGCGCCTCTGTCTGGCGAAACAGATCGGCGTGGCGGATGGTTATCGGCGAGAGTTCCTTCTTCCCGGCCAGGAGTTCCACCGCCTCATGCAGGGCGGTCACGCTCAGTGTGTTAATCTCCGCCACCACGGCGCCTTCCGCGGCATTGGCCTCGGGCACCAGGTAGTAGGACAAACCCGCCTTCCGTGCGGCCAGGGCAATGGGCAGGATGCCCGGAGTGGGGCGCAGGCCGCCATCCAGGGAAAGCTCGCCGGTGACGCAGGCCCGGCCTAGTATTTCCGTGTTGATTATTCCCGTGGAAGCCAGGATGCCGAGGGCGATGGGCAGGTCAAAACCGGTGCCTGATTTCTTGAGATCGGCCGGGGCGAGGTTTACGGTGATGCGCCGATTGGGGAAATCATAGCCGCTGTTCTTGATGGCCGCCTTGACGCGGTCCTTGCTTTCCCGCACCGCGCCTTCGGCAAGGCCGACAATGGTGAAGGTCGGCAACCCCATGGCGATATCAACCTCCACGTCAACGAGGTGTCCGTCAACGCCCAACACCGTTCCACTGATAACCTTGGCAAGCATGGCTGGCTCCGGGTGGGCTACCCCTCGTAAAAGATGTAGCTGGTTGTGCTGGATTGTTTGGCCTGATACATGGCCTTGTCCGCCTTCTGGAGCAGGGCGTCAATCTCCTTGTCATCATCAGGGTAGATGCTGATGCCAACGCTGGCCATAACCGTGAACTTTGTCTCGTGAAAGAGGATGGGTTCGGCCAGGGTGTCGATAATTTTTTTCGTTACATTTTTTACCGCGGTTTTGCTGGGAATATCATGGAGAATCACCACGAATTCATCGCCGCCCATGCGGGCGACCGTGTCGGAGTCGCGCAGCAGGTTGCGCAGTCTGGCGGCGACCTCTTTGAGGACGGCGTCTCCGGCCAGATGTCCGTGGGTGTCATTGATCTGCTTGAATTTGTCCAGATCCACATAGAGGAGGGCGATTTTCTTGCGGTGCCGCTGGCTTAAAATCATGGCCTGGGCAAGGCGGTCCGGGAAGAGATGCCGGTTAATCAGGCCGGTTAGTGGGTCGTGGTGGGCCAGATGGGCGATGTGGTCCTGGTCGTGTTTTTTTTGCGCGGCCAGGGCGAACAGGGAAGCGAACTGTTCAATGGTGTCGAGATCCCGTTTTTCATAATTGCGGGGGCTGTCGGCCACGGTGATGATGCCGAGGAGTTCGTCGTTGAACAGGGCCGGCACCGACAGGAGGCGGGTGAGAGTGGCCTGGGCGCCGGAAATGCGCTTGGCCTTGGCGTCGGCGGGCGGCGAGTTTGACAGGATGCTGGCCTTGTTTTCCAGCACCCAGTTGACCAGGCCCTGGGGGGTGTGCACCAAGGTCTCGCCTTCCTCGTGCATGGCGCACAGGGCCTGAACCTCCGGGGAAAAAGCCATGGCCATCAGGTTGGTTGTTTTGGGGTCAACCAGGTCGATAATCCCGTATTTGCTCTCGGTCAGGGCCAAAACTTCTTCAAGCAGGGCCGAGGAGATGTCTCGCAGGGAATCGGAGGAGATGATCATCCTGGAAATTCTCGCCACGGCGCCGTTCATGGCCGATTCGATGGCCAGCTTGATCTCCGCCTGTTTCCTGGCGGTGACATCCTCATAGATGGCGACGATCTCGCCGGAGGGCAGCTTATATACATAGTTTTCCCGCCAGCCGGTCAGGCGGTTGTCTGTGTACAGCGCAACCGGGTGATGCTCCGGCTTGCCGGTCCGCCAGACCCGTTGCAGCACGGCAGGCAGGCCGAATTCCTTTACCCCTGGAAAGACCTCGAGGAGTGAGCGGCCCATCACCTGGTCCTTGCGTATTTTCTCGAAACGCTCTCCGGCCCGGTTAAAATCCACAAAAATAAAATCGCTGGCCTCGAGGTCTTTTGCCTCGTAAACCGCGACCCCGGAATTCATGTTGTTGAACAGCTCCCGGAAGCGGGTTTCGTTGTCCAGCAAGGCTTTTTCCGCCTCGTAGCGCTCGCTGATGTCCTTGGCGATCAGAATTATGCTGGGGCTGCCGTTCTGGGGGAGCGCCAGGAAATGCAGGGCGACATGTTTGCCGTTTACCAGGGTGGGAGGGTTCTCTTCGATGAGCTGGGGCAAAAGTTCCGGCTGTGCCAGCAGGCTGGCGATCCTTTCGCGCGCATTTTCGGAAAAAAGCGAGACCAGGTTTACGGCCAGCAGTTTTTCCTCGGCAAGGTTGAACAGGTCCAGGGCGGCCAGATTGACAAAGATGATGGTGCCGTCTGCGGTCAGCTCGAAAACCGCCTCGGACATGTTGTTGATGATGGCTTCGAAATGTTTTTTCGAGGAAAGCAGTTCCTTGGTGATGGTCCGGTACTGGATGTCTTCAAGATTTGCCACGGGCTCAAGGCTGGCCTGGGATTTATCAGTCAGATGGCGGATGGCGTCAAGAACGTGTTTCTGGATGGATTTGAGGGAACCCTTGGCGATGCAGGCGTTGGCGCCGAACTTTTTGTAATCGACATTATCCTCGGCGGCAATGGCGGAAAGGATGACGATGAAAAGATTGGCAAACCTGGGGATGCTGCGGATAATCAGGCAGAGCTTGTCTCCGCCAATGTTGGGCATGACCAGATCGACAAAGATGATGTCCGGCGTATAGACTTCCAGCACGCTGAGGGCCGCCAGGCCGTCGCTGGCCGTCATCACTTCGTGGCCTTCCTTTTCGAGGAAATTGCCCAGAAGTTTCAGGATCATCGGGTGGTTGTCCACCACAAGAATTTTTAAGGTCATGGTCCCCCCAGCCTTAGTTTTTTTTGATGCAACTCTTTGTTTTGTATTTGTAAATTCACTGTCTGTCAACTGATATCGTCCGCCGGTCAGCCGACGATCCAGATCGCCACCTCTTCGGCCATGAGCAGCACCCGGTCCGAAACCCCCCGGAAGAAGCCCTTGTTGGCCTTCTCTCCCCGGCGGCCCATGACGATGGTGCCGAAATCGTCAATCAGGGCCTGGCGAAGGATCTGGCGGCTGGGGTCGATGCCCATGAAGGTTTCCAGCCAGAATATGCGCTCCGCCGGAAAGCCGCCGTCAATGAGGATTTGTTTGGGCGCATGAAAAAGGCTGTCCGGGCGGCGCAGGTGTTCTTCGCACCACGCTTCGCCCCAGACAGCATAGAAATCCCGGGGTTCTATCTTGGGATGGCTGCCCAGCAAGGCTTTTGAGTAAAAAAGGGTCACTTCGGCGCAGGGGTTGTCGGCCAGGATAAAGGCGAGATGGTCGATGGCTTTCAGGGAATGGCGGGTGCCGTCCACCGGCACCAGGAACTTGCAGGAGTTGACCTGGCCGTCGATGATCCACAGGGGAACATCATGGCATTTTTCCAGAATGGTTGCGGAAACACTGCCCATGATCATCTCTTCCAGCTTGCCGATGCCCCGGCGGCCGATGAGCAGGGCGTCGTATTTGCCTTCTCTCGCCTCATGGATGATGTCTTGTGGCACCCCCCGCAGGGAAAGCCGGATGGAGGTGTGGATCTGTGCTTCGTCAATGCCAAGCCGCCGGAGGGTTTCAGTGGCCTGAAGCATGTATTTTTTTTGGGCGGCCAGCAGGTTGCGGGTGGCCGGGCTTACGGTGTTGAGCAGTTCTGCTTCGGAGAGCCAGTCTCGGGCGGTGGAGCCAGCGCTGCTTGCCGGGACAAGGGAAAGAAGATGGAAATGGGTGTCGGGGAGATGGTGAAAAAGCTGACCGAGGTAGCGGAGGGAATGGGTGCTGTAAGGCGAGCCGTCAACGGCGACGAGAATTTTTTTCGGCATGCGTGGCCTCCTTGAGCCATGGTTCTAATAAATGGTATCAAACATGGCTGGCAGGGGCAATCGCCAAGGATAAAAAAACGGAATGGGAGGCAATCCTAGTCAAGGTCGTTGTGGTAACTGCACGGCGCCCCGAGATAGTTGGTAAAGGTGACGGTCTTGCCCAGGCTGGTGAGGTAGCTGGGGGTCAGCGGGATCTTGCCCGCGCCTCCCGGCGCGTCAATGGCAAAGGTCGGCACGGCCAGGCCGGAGGTGTGCCCGATCAGGGCCTGCATGATCGTAAGGCCTGTCTCCACCCTGGTTCTGAAGTGGTTGGCGCCCTGGGTCATGTCCGCCTGGAAAAGATAATACGGCTTTACCCGGATCATGAGCAGTTTGTGCATGAGTTCGGTGATGGTGGCGGCGTTGTCGTTGACGCCTCTGAGCAGAACGGTCTGGTTGCCCAGGGGGATGCCGGCCCCGGCTAGACGGGCGCAGGCCTTGGCCGCCTCGGGGGTTATCTCGTCGGGGTGGTTGAAATGGGTGTTGACGTAGAGTGGGTGGTACCGTTTGAGGATGGCCGCCAGTCGGGTGGTGATCCGCATGGGCAGGGTGCAGGGGACCCGGCTGCCGATGCGGATGATCTGGATCGAGGGGATGGCCCGCAGGTTGTCCAGCAGCCAGGCCAGGGCCTCGTCGCTCAAGAGCAGCGGGTCGCCGCCGGAAATGAGAACGTCGCGGATCTGTTTGTTTTTGCGTAGATAGGCAAAGGCGGCCTGCATGGTTTTCCGGCTGACCAGCATGCGGCTGGTGCCCACCTTTCTTTTTCTGGTGCAGAACCGGCAGTACATGGCGCATTGGCTGGCCGCCAGCAAGAGGACCCGGTCAGGATAGGTGTGGACCAGGTTCTCCACCGGCGAGCGGTTTTCCTCATCCAGCGGGTCGGCAAGGCAGACTCTGTCTTCAAGCTCCAGCGGGTCGGGCACGGCCTGCCGCCAAAGGGGATCCCCCGGACCCTTGATCAGCCCCAGGTAATAGGGGTTGATCCGCATGGGGAATTGTTCGACCACGGGGTTCAAGGCCGAACAATCGAAGTCGAAATGTCGGCCCAGTTGTTCAGGAGTGGTTACGCTACGGGCCAGCAAGTTTTTCCAGTGTGTCATCATCAACGCCAGGCAAAAAAAGGAGGAAGCAGAAGAATAAACCATACCCAAGATCGGTGGGCGCCGCAATGGGCCTTTAGCGCAAAGGCGGCGTTGCTTCAAGGTATTTTGCTTACCCTTGCCGGTTGGATACCCGAAAAAAAACGGGCAGGATAAAAATAGTGGTCAGGATGGCGGCGAAAATGGTAGAAAATCAAGTTAGTCTTTTCGTCCGCAAACAAGATTCATGTTTTTTTGACTATAACGCCCCAGAATTTCAGCCCAGGGAGCGCCTTCATGCCGCAAAAAAGCTTCCGTTTTCAATACGATTCCTACGGCAACACCAAGGCGATCGAGGTCTTCACCCGCTGGCTCGGAGTGTATGACAATCAGTTCACCAACAAGGGCACCGCTTTTACCAGGGAGGAACGGGATCAGCTTCAACTGGAAGGCACGCTGCCGCCCAGCGTTCGCACCCTGGCGCAGCAGGTGGACAACTGCCTGGAGTGGGTCGAACGGAAACCAAGCGATCTGGAGAAGTTTGTCTATCTGCGCTCCCTCTACGACCGGAATGTGACCCTGGCCCATGCCGTTATCGCCAGCGACATAGAGCGTTTCATGGGGATAATCTATACGCCCACGGTGGGCGAGGCCTGCCGCCAGTATTCTTCCATGTTCCGCAAGGCGAACGGCCTGCATTTTTTCCCCGGCAACATCGACCAGGCCGAGGAAATCCTGCGCCGCTTCAAGACCCGGCAGATCAGGGTGGCGGTGGTCACCGACAACCAGGGCATTCTCGGCATTGGCGATCAGGGGGTGGGCGGGATCTCCATCTGTCTTGGCAAGCTCATGCTCTACACCCAGGGAGCCGGGGTCGCGCCCTGGCATTGTCTGCCCATCTCGCTTGATGTGGGGACGGATAACGCCGCGCTCCTGAACGATCCGAACTATCTTGGCTGGTGGCATCCCCGTTTGGTCGGGGATGAATATCTTGACTTTGTCCGGCGTTTTGCCAAGGCGTTCAAGGCGGTGTTTCCCCAGGCTCTCTGTCAGTGGGAGGATTTTTCCAAGCAGAATGCCTTTGCCATCCGCGATGACTATCTGCATGATCTTGTCTCGTTCAATGACGATATCCAAGGCACCGGGGCCGTGACCTTGGCGGCGTTGCTTTCCGCCATGAAGATCAAGAAGGAGCCTTTGAGCAAACAGGTTTATCTGGTTTATGGCGCGGGCGCCGGCGGGGTTGGCGTTGCCGAACAGCTTGAGGCCGCGCTTGTCGAGGCCGGGCTTGGCCAGCAAGAGGCGAGAGCCAGGATCTTGGTCGTGGACAGCAAGGGGCTGGTGACCACCGAGCGCGAGCTTGAAGCATACAAGCGGAAGTTTGCCAAGGACCCGGCAGCCCTGGACTGGTATGGCGCCAAAACGGACGGCAGCCTGCTGAACGTGATCCAGAAGGCTCGGGTCACAGTGTTGATTGGCGCCTCTGGACAGCATGGCGCTTTCAGCAGGTATATTGTCCAGGCCATGCAGGGCAACAGCCGACGGCCTGTCATTCTGCCGCTCAGCAATCCTACCGAAAAGGCCGAGGCTGTTCCCTCCGACATTTATAAGTGGACCGCTGGCAGCGCCCTGGTCGCCACGGGAAGTCCTTTTGCGCCGGTGGTTGTCGGGGGACTGCCCGTCAGGGTCGGACAGTGCAATAATGTTTTTGTTTTTCCGGGGGTGGGCCTGGGAGTCTTGGCCTCGGGGACCCAGGAGGTGCTGCCCCAGTTTTTTACCGCTGCGGCACAGGCGGTGGCCGGGCAGGTATCAGCCGCGGACCTGAAAAAAGGCATCCTCCTGCCCTCGGTGGCCAAGCTGCGCGAGGTGAGTCTGGCCGTGGCCCTGGCTGTAGGCGAGACGGCCATCAGTCGGGGCGTGGCCAAACCCTGTGTGTACAGCGCCTACCAGCATGATTACAAGCGGGATCGTCTGCTGCGCTTGGTGGAGATGATGGGCTGGCAGCCCCGGTATCTGCCGATTGTGCCCCGGTAAAACTGCGGGGCACAAACTTAGAGAAGGCCCTTTTCCTTCCAGAACCTGATGGCGCCAGGATGCATGGGGATGATGCCCACCCTGGCGCCGGAGCGCGGGTTCATGTCTTTCAGGGCAGGGTTCTGTTTTTTCAGGTAGCGCAACCCTTTTTTGTCGTAGATGGTGGCAAGCAGTTGATAGACCACCTCGTCCGGCGTCTCGGCGCTGGCAACCCAGAGGGTGGAGTCCTGAAAGGACCGGGTGTTGTGGTTTACCCCCCGGTAGGTTCCGGCAGGCAGGGTGCGGATGGTGAAGTAGGGATATTTCTTGTAAAAGCCGCTGGCCTTGGCCTCGGCGTCGAGATCGAGGAGCTCGATCTTGCCGGTTCTGGCGGCCATGGTGATGGCGCTGCTCGGGGACGCGGTAAACAGCCAGAAGGCGTCGAGCTGTTTGTTGGCAAAGGCCATGGCCACCTCATTGTAGCCGATATGGCTGGGGATGATGGAGTCCCATATGCCAAGATGCCTGAAGAAAAGCTCGCAGTTGGCAAAGGCTCCCGAGCCGGGACTGCCGACCCCCACCCTTTTTCCCCTGAGATCCTTGACGCTCTTGATGCCAGAGCCTTTGCGGACAACGAGTTGGGCTGGCGCGCCGTAGAGGGAGGCCACCGCCATGACCTTATCGTAGGTGTGGCTGTCGTCTTGCAGCAATCCGTTGCGGCCAAGGTAGGCATGGCCGGAATAGACCAGGCCGAACTCGGCTTGCCCGGCCTGGACTTCGCGCAGATTTTCCAGGGAACCCGCGGATGGCTGGGCCGTGAGGCTTACAGTTGAGAGGGCCTTGACTCCTGGGTATGCCTCGATAGCTTCGGCCACCAACTGAAAGGTGCCGCTGGTTGGGCCGCCCCGGAACGTCATGTTTTTTCCCAGGGCCAGGGCAGACGGGGCAGGGGAAAGGGCCAGGAGTAAGCCCGAACAGAAGATGAGCATTGCGAGGCGGATAGTTTTTTTTGTCATGGAAAGTTCTCTGTCAAGAAGATTGGCGGTTCGGTAGCGCCGGGCAGGCCGGTTATCCTGGCAAAATAGTACTTCTCTTTTTTATCAGGTGCAATGTTGTTGCCCGGCGCTTCGCCAGAAAACGATGGGGAGAAATATGAGTATTTTTGAAATTGCCATGCTGGTCTGTTTTGGCGCGGCTTGGCCATTTTCCCTGTATCGGTCCTACCAGTCCCGGACCAACGCCGGCAAGAGCCTGTTTTTTCTGGGCGTGGTTTTTCTGGGCTATGTCTCCGGTATCCTGCACAAGGTTTTTTTTAGCCCTGATCCGGTGATCGGCCTGTATATCCTGAATGGGGCCATGGTGGCTGGAGATATTTTTCTGTACTTCCGAAACTGGCGGATTGCCCGCCTTGGTGTCTGAAATCAGGGAACCAGGAAAATCGGCCTTCGGCAATTCCGGCTGCTGAAGTTACAGCTCCAGATGGACGCCGACCTCGATGACCTGGTTTGAGGGGATGTCAAAAAACGCCGCGGCATCCATGGCGTTGCGGGCCAGAAAAAGGAAAAGATGCGAGCGCCAGCGCCACATCTCCGGGTGTTCCCCGATGGAGAGTTTTTCCCGGCCTAGAAAAAAGCTGGCTTCTTTCATATCCAGGTTCACCCCTTTGCTGCGGGACAGGGCGAAAATAGTGTCGATTTTCGGCTCTTCCATGAAGCCGTAATGGGCAATGATGCGGTAGAGGCCCGCGCCCAGTTTCTCGGCCTCGATTTTTTCGAAATTCGGCACCCTGGGAATTTCCTCGGTGCGGATATTCAAAAAAACCACCTCGGAATGCAGAATCTTGTTGTGCCGCAGGTTGTGCATCAGCGCGGCGGGTACGATATCATGGCCCCTGGTCAAAAACACGGCCTGGCCGTTGATCCGCTGCGGGGGATTGGCGGCCAGCATTTCCTTGAATTCTTCCAGCTTCGGGGTCAGGATTCGCATCTTTTTGCCAAGGATTTCACGTCCTTGCTCCCAGGTAATCATCACCAGGAAAAAGAAGCCGCCAATGGCCAGGGCGAACCAGGCGCCATGGAAGATCTTGCTCATGTTTGCCCCGAGAAAGGGAAGATCAACCATCAGAAATAGGGCGGTGAGCAGGCCGGCGGTCAGCCGACTCCAACCCCAGCGTTTGCTGGCGACTACAAAAAAGAGGGTGGTGGTGATCAGCATGGTGGCGCTCACTGCCACGCCATAGGCGGCGGCCAGCTTGCTTGATGATTGAAAGCCCAGGACCAGGCCGATGGTGCAGAGCATCAGGGCCCAATTTGCCATTCCTACATAAATCTGGCCTATGTGGGCGGAGGAGGTGTGGGTGATCCGCAACCGGGGGAGGTAGCCCAGTTGAATTGCCTGGCGGGTGAGGGAAAAAGAGCCGGTGATCACGGCCTGGGAGGCGATGATGGTGGCAAAGGTGGCCAGGAGCACCATGGGGATCATGGCCCAGTCCGGGACCAGGCCGTAGAAGGGGTGATACGCTTCCTGGGGCCTGACAAGCAGGAGAGCGCCCTGGCCAAAATAGTTCAGGACCAGGGCCGGAAAGGCGACCAGGAACCAGACCAGCTGGATGGGCCGTTTGCCGAAGTGGCCCATGTCGGCATAGATGGCCTCCGCCCCCGTAACCGCCAGGAAAACTGCGCCCAGGACGATGAAGCCGTGCAGCCTGTTTTCGAGCAGAAATCGGAGGCCGTGCCAGGGGAAGACGGCGGTCAATACCCGAGGGCAGTTGATAATCTGGGCAATGCCGAGGACGGCAATGATGCAGAACCAGAGGAGCATGATTGGTCCGAACAGGCGGCCAACCTTGGCGGTGCCCCGTTTTTGCAGCAGAAACAGGCCACCCAGGATGATAATGGTGGCGGGGATTATATAGTGCCCCAGCCCTGGCGTGATGTTCTGTACTCCTTCAACGGCGCTTAGCACCGAGATGGCAGGGGTGATCATGCCGTCGCCGTACATCAGGCAGGCGGCAAAGAGGCCAATCCCCACCAGGGCCCATTGGTGGGTGCGCGGTTTGACGTTTTTGGGCTTGATCAGGGCGGTCAGGGCCAGAACCCCGCCCTCGCCTTCGTTATCCGCCCGGAGGATGAAGCCCAGATACTTGACGCTGACGATGAGCAGCAGGGCCCAGAAGATGAGGGACAATACGCCAAGCACATTGGCGGCGGAGGCCGCGATGCCAAACTCGCCGTGAAAACATTCCCGCATGGCGTAGAGGGGGCTGGTGCCGATGTCGCCAAAGACAACGCCCAGGGCCGCCAGCGACAGGGCCGTTAGTTTTTTGCCGTGTATTTCATCCGCGGGGACGTTCATGCCGTGTTCTTCCTTTGCTTGTCCATAAAACGGCACTATTTACGATTGTCTGGAAAAGAGCAACCAAAAAACGCTGCTTCGCTTTCCCTCCTTTGGTTTCAATGCTATGCTGTTGGCAGGATATTTTAGTCCCCCCGGAGAGCGCAATGGTTTGCGCGGCAACCGGTGTGGATTTTCCGCTTCGGAAGATCAGGAGCCAGACAGAGGAATCGCCGACCATGCCCGAGGGATACACCGCCATCTTCGCGCTTTCTACCCTGGTGGCGATTATCGTCTTTTTTCTGGTGCGGGTGAGCAGGTCCAGGGATCTGCTTGATGAAGAAGGGGATGACGGCAAACAGGGGTTTTTCGCGCGGTTTCATCGACGGGACGATTTTTTCGTGGTCGATGCAACCGGCAAGACCATTCTCATGCAGGCGGTTGCCCAGGGTTTTGAGGAGGGGATCGATCATGTTCTGGTCAAGGCCAGTGTTGAAGCTATCAACGCTGCCACGGATGATGGCACCACCGCGCTCCACTGCGCCATCGCTCCAGGCAACCCGGCCATTGTCGCCAGATTGTTGGATTTTGGCGCGCAACCAAATGTCGCCGACCGTGACGGCAGAACGCCGCTCTGGCTTGCGGCGCACAAGGAGGATCCCGGAATCGCCGCGCTCCTTCTCGATCACAAGGCGGACCCGAATTGCCGGGTGGGGGAAAAACGGCTGACCCCGCTAATGGCGGCGGCTAAAAATGGGAGGATCGAGGTTGTCAATCTGCTCCTTGACCGGGGCGCAGACCCCATGATTGTTGCGGAAGATGGCAGAACTGCGGCCCAATTCGCCAGGGAAAATTTCAAGGCAAATATGGTTGACCAGGTCGCGCGCAACCAGAAACTTGCAAGAATGGTGCTCCGGCTTGAGGCCGGGCTAAAACCCCAGGGTTGAGTGGGCTTCTGTCCAGTCAGCTTCCTGGGCTTGGGATTGGGCCTGTCCTTCCTGGAACAGCAAGGAGCTCGTATTCGGCATCCTGGCAAGCTGGCAGGGATATTATGCTTGACAGGTGTTAGGGTTTCCGATATTTAGGCGGTGAATTTTTTAATTACATTCTTAATCTCTGGCTGTTGGCATCGGCAAGGGGGGCCTTCGGTGGGTAATATGGGGCAAATCGTAGGCCATGCCCAGGAAGGTAGAGAGGATGAAAGAAAAGAAGAATCGTAAACATTGGCAGATTGCCCTTGCGCCTCTTGTGCCTCTGGTGGTG
>Ga0334722_10003606_pt1 | contig 16544 bp, 20 predicted proteins | sample C3_bottom_MG_FD_207210 | JGI IMG/M metagenome (GOLD analysis project Ga0334722, IMG submission 207210) | Sediment microbial communities from Yellowstone Lake, YNP, Wyoming, USA - C3_bottom | ecosystem: Environmental > Aquatic > Freshwater > Lake > Sediment | place: USA: Wyoming | collected...
ACATGGATACTTAGACCGGACAGGGAAAGGCCTCTTACGCGCAACTGCGCGTGCCTTTCCTTTTTTGTTTTTTTCGGGCAAGCCGACACATCAAATGGAGGGACAACATGGATAAGCACACGAAGGAACTGGTCGCGGTAGGGGCCGCGGTAGCCGCCAACTGCCAGCCGTGCCTGCAACTGCTCGTAGAAGCAGCGCGCGAAGGCGGCGCGTGCGAAGAGGACATCATGGTGGCGATTGCGGTAGGGAGCAAGGTCAGAAACGGGGCCGCGAGCAAGATGGACGGTTTCGTGGCGGGGATGTTCAAGGAGATAAAGGACTGCGCGTCCAAGGTGGAGAGCCCGTGCGGCTGCGGATGCGGCTGACCGGATACAGAGAAACTTGCCAGAGACATGGAGGGATAAAATGGTTAGATATTGGATGGCCTTGATAATGGCCTGTGCAATAGCGTTGTCCGTGCAGGCCGTGCCTGCCGCCGCCGGATGCGGCAAAGACTGCAAAAAGAAGGCGGAGCAGGCCGCACCGGAAAAGACGGAAGCGGGAGCAGGCTGCCAAAGCCCCGGTTGCGGGCATAAACCATGCAAGGTAGATGCCGAGGCATCTACCGAGGCAGGTGCAGGCGGCTGCCATAACCCAAAATGTGCACACAAAAAGGACAGCGAGGATGCCGAGCTTGAGAGCAAGGGTACTGTAAAGGCGGTAGACCCGGACAAAAACGAGATAGTGGTCTCTCCCGAAGGAGCGACCGAAGAGATACCCATAGTGGTCGAGAAGTCCTGCGCCACGAAGCTGAAAGAAGGCGACATCGTGATGGTGGCGTACGAGAAGAAGGAGGTAAACGTTGCCACGAGGGTGCTCAAGCAGCACACCATGACCACGCCGCCCAAACCCTGCATCCCGTCAGAGCAGCCCTGACCATCCCCCGTCAGCGGCCGTCAAAAAGCCGGCAGGCCTTGAAACAAAGGCCTGCCGGCTTTATTGTTTATCGGGCGAGAAAATCATTATATTGAAAATTGGGGCACCGTGTCTATAATAACAATGCCACCCGGCGGCGCGGGCATTTTTGTGGTAATATTTAAGGCATCGATATTACACAAGGAGGGTAAAATATGCCCGCAGAATGGACGGACGACCTGGCGACCGGGGTGGAGCTGATAGACAAACAGCACAAGGAGATATTCAGAAGGATAAACGGCCTACTGGAGGCATGCAGGCTGGGCAAGGGCAAAGAAGAAGTCGGCAAGACCATAGCATTCCTGGAGGACTATGTAGTACACCACTTCGCCGCGGAGGAGAAGGCCCAGAAGGACTACGCATACCCCGAGTACCCCCAGCACAAGGAGATACACGACCGGTTCATAGTGGACTTCGCCGGGCTCAAGAAGCGGTTCGACGACGAGGGCGCGACGCTCTCAATGGTGCTGGTCACGAACCAGGTGGTAACCGACTGGCTGATAAACCACATCAACAAGATAGACAAGAAGCTCGCCCGGTACTTGCAGGAAAAGGCGGCGTGAATTAGTCTGTTAACGTAATTATAGCAAGGGGACGGGCGCATCCGTCCCCTTTTTTATTTGTAATGTGAGAACTACATTTGTTTATGGTATAATCGCATGATGTCCATACCCCCCAAGAAATCGCTCGGCCAGAACTTCCTCGTGGACGAAAACGCGGCCCTAAGTATTATAGAGGCCGCGGACATCGAGGATTACGACACGGTCGTGGAAATAGGGCCCGGACACGGGGTGCTGACACGCGAGCTTGCGGAGCAGGCCAGGCGTGTCATAGCCATAGAGCTGGACGACAGGCTCATAGTAGAGCTTGGAGAAAAACTAAGCGACCTCAAAAACCTCGAAATAGTGCATGCCGACGCGCTGAAGTACCCGTTCGGGGAGCTGCCCGAAAAGGTAAAGGTAGTCGCGAACCTCCCGTATTACATCTCCACGCCCATAATCTCCCGGCTGATAGAGGCGCGGGACAAGGTATCCCTGATGGTCCTGATGCTCCAGAAGGAGGTGGCCGAGCGGATATCCGCGCCGCCCGGCGGCAAGGAGTACGGATACCTCTCCGTGATGGTCCAGCTCTACACCAGGCCGGAGACGCTGTTCATCGTGCCGAACACATCCTTCAGGCCTGTGCCGAAGGTGGACTCCGCGGTGGTGCGGCTCGAAGTGCTGGATACCACGCTTGCGCCCTGCCGCGACCTTGCGTTATTAGAGCATATTGTAAGTGCCGCCTTCAGCCAGAGGAGGAAGACCCTGAGGAACAACCTGAAGTCCACAGGGCTGTTCACCGATGAGGGCATCAAGGCGCTCGAAACCACCGGGATAGACCCCGGCCGACGCGCCGAGACCCTGTCGGTGCCCGAGTTCTGCAGGCTCGCCGACTTTTTGTTTGAATTCCGGGCAGTGTCGTGATAACATTAGATTTTTAAAAGGGATATTGATAATCAGGGCGAAAAAGATTGTCATAGCGAGCGTAGCGTGGCTATCTCATCGCCACTGGCCTCATTCTGAGGCCCGTTTTATGGGCCGAAGAATCTCGGGGTTAATTTTTATTCAATCTCAAACCCGGGATTCTTTGCTTCGCTCAGAATGACAAGATACGCTTTAATACGCAACAATAAGGAAAATTGATTTTGGAACCTGAAATTAGAAGCACCGACACGCTTTCGGTCATACCCCTGGGCGGTGTGGGCGAGATAGGCCTGAACTCCACCATACTGGAGTACGGCGACGACATTATCCTTGTAGACTGCGGGCTGATGTTCCCCGACGAAGAGATGCTCGGGGTGGACATAGTGATACCCGACTTCTCCTACCTTTTGGAGAACCGCCACAAGGTCAAAGGCGTCCTCATCACGCACGGCCACGAGGACCACACCGGCGCCCTGCCCTACCTCCTCCGGGAGCTTAACGTACCGGTCTACGGCACGCTCCTCACCATAGGCCTCATACGCGAAAAGCTCAAGGAGCACGACCTCGCGGAGAAGGTGGAACTCATACCCGTAAAGCCCAGGGACAAGGTCACACTCGGCGTGTTCGACGTGGAGTTCATCCGTGTGACGCACAGCATAGTGGACGGCGTAGGCCTCGGTATTACCACACCGGTGGGCCGTGTCGTGCATACCGGCGACTTCAAGATAGACCCCACCCCAGTGGACGGGGAGCTTCTGGACTTCAACCTCTTCTCCGAGTATGGCAGGCGAGGCGTCCTGCTCCTTATGTCCGACTCCACCAACGCGACCAAGGGCGGCTTCACGTTCTCGGAGAAGGAAGTCCGCCGCGCCTTCGAAGACATTTTCTACAAGGCCAAAAAACGCATAATAATAGCCACGTTCGCCTCGAACATACACCGCGTCCAGCAGGCCGTGGACGTCGCGGCCATGTTCGGCCGGAAGGTGATACTAAACGGCAGGAGCATGGTGGACAACGCGCGCATCGCCGCCGACCTCGGCTACCTGAAGATCCCCGAAGGCATGTGGATGCGGCTCGAAGACTTGAAGAACATGCCCGACGAGCAGGTGGTGATAATAACCACGGGCAGCCAGGGCGAGCCGATGAGCGCCATGAGCCGTATGGCGATGGACGAGCACAAGCAGATAAAGATAACGCCGGGCGACACGGTCATCATCTCGGCAAAGATAATACCGGGCAACGAGAAGTCCATAGCGCGCATCATAAACCACCTCTTCATGCGCGGCGCGGACGTCATATACGAGAAGACCTCCGAGATACACGTCTCCGGCCACGCCAGCAAGGAAGAGCTGAAGCTGATGCTGAACATAGTGAAGCCGAAGTTCTTCATACCCGTGCACGGCGAGTACCGGCACCTTATATCGCACGCAAAGCTGGGCATGAAGGTTGGCATACCCGAGGAGAACATATTCATCCTGAAAGACGGAGACGTATGCGAGTTCACGGAGGACTCGGCCCGCAAGAACGGGTTCGTGAACGCTGGCAGGGTTTTCATAGACGGCAAGGGGGTAGGCGACGTGGGCGACGAGGTGCTCCGCGACAGGATGCGGCTCGCGCACGACGGAGTTGTGATTGTTATAATAACGATAGAGAAGCTGACAGGGAAGATATTAAGCGGGCCGGACATCGTATCGCGCGGCTTCGTCTTCGAGGACGCGTCGCAGGAGCTCCTGCTCGAGGTAAAGGACGTGGTCGGCGACGTGCTGACCCAGATGCCGCCCGAGACCAAATCCGAATGGTCGCTCGTGCAGGCCAAGGTGCGCTCCACCTTGAAGAAGTACATCAAGAAGAAGATGGACCGCCTGCCCATGATTCTGCCGATAATATTGGAGATATAATTATCATTAATGGTATAATATTTTAATCCGGAATAATTCACGAGCTTTCGAGTAAACCTGAATGAATATATGGTGTCATTCTGAGCAAAGCGAAGAATCCCGGGGTTGAGATTGTATAACAATAGTTAACCCGAGATTCTTCGGCCCTAGATGCTGGCCTCAGAATGACATTTCGCAGTTACTATGCTATAAGCACCGGAGGTTAGCAGGATGCAGGAAGACATACTCGAAGTAGGAGGCATAAAGTTCACATCCCGGTTGTGGGTGGGGACGGGCAAGTACGCCTCCTTCCAGCAGACGAAGGAAGCGGTCGAGGCGTCCGGCACGGACGTCGTCACGGTCGCGGTCAGGCGCACCAACATCACGGACACCAAGTCCGAGAACCTGCTGGACTACATAGACCCGAAAAAGTACAAGATACTGCCGAACACCGCCGGCTGCTATACCAAGGAGGACGCGCTCAGATACGCGCGGCTCGCCCGTGCCGCCGGAGTTTCCGACATGGTGAAGCTCGAGGTCATAGGCGACGAACGCACCCTGTTCCCGGACAACGTGGCCCTGCTTGAGGCGACGATCGAGCTTGTCAAGGAAGGCTTCATAGTGCTGCCGTACACCACGGACGACCCCGTCATGTGCAAGAGGCTGGAGGACGCGGGCGCGGCCGCCGTGATGCCGCTCGCCGCTCCGATAGGCTCCGGCCTCGGCATAAGGAACCCCTACAACATAAAGATAATAATGGAGACGGTCAAGGTGCCGGTTATTGTGGACGCGGGCGTTGGAACCGCCTCCGACGCGGCGGTCGCCATGGAGCTGGGCGCACAGGCGGTGCTTATGAACACCGCCATAGCGGGCGCGAAGGACCCAATAATGATGGCACGCGCCATGAAGCTTGCGGTCGAGGCCGGCCGGCTCGCCTACAGGGCAGGGCGCATCCCGCGGAAGCTGTACGCTACCGCTTCGAGTCCGATAGAGGGTATGCTTTAGAAAGTTTTTCCGAGTTCCATGCAAGAAAGGGGGCAGCGTATGGAGGCAGTGGGCTTCATCAGCCAGTTCAGGGAGATATTGCCTAAGTTCATCGTCTACCTGGTGGTGCCGTTTTACCTTGGCCTGCAGTTGAGCTTCCTGGCGAAGGACGAGAGGAAGGCGAACAAGGAGGCCAGCGTGGGAAGCTTCGCGCTCGACTTTATAGGCCTCTTTTTTGCGGTGGGAGTACCGGTCTTTTTCATAATATCTACGCTCGCCATATTGAAGCTTGGCGACAAGTACCCCGAGTTCATGGCGGCCGTGTTCCGCTACGGCCTTATGTTCTTCTTCTTCGGTATGTGGTCGCAGTTCTTCGGCATAATGGCGATCAGGTCGTACCGCGACAGGGACAGGGAGGGCGGCAAACTGAAGTACGCGCTCTTTTACGCCCTGTCGAGCGTGTTCATCACGCTTACCGCCTTCTGGGGAGCCGATACCCTGCTCATAGTGATGTCGCTCGGATTTTTGGCGGTGGTATCGCCGGTGCTCCTCCTGCCGTACAGGAAGATGAGCCTGGCCTTCCTGGGCACCTCGTTGCTCGCCCTGCTGCTGCAGACCGCGGGCTTCATATACGTGTCGTCGATGGCGTAGGCATGGCATAGGCGCCGGGCTGTGCTGATTAGGCCGGAGGCCTGAAATGGACTTCTGCTTCTACCTGATTACCGACCGCAGGGCGACCGCGCCCGGCATGGAGATACTGGACGTGCTTGCCTCGGCCTTCGAAGCCGGGGTGAAGGGCGTGCTCCTGAGGGAGAAGGACATGCCCGATGACGAGCTCTTCGGGCTGGCAGGCAGGGTGAGGGACCTCTCCAGGCGGTACAGGGCGCGGTTCCTCGTTAGCGGGCGGGTGGACGTGGCGCTCTCCGTGGACGCGGACGGGGTACATATACCGTCTACCGGCATCCCGGTGCACGAGGCACGCGCGCTGATAGGCGACGAGAAGTACCTGGCGGTCTCCACGCACTCTTTACAAGAGGCGCTTGACGCGCAGGAGGGCGGCGCGGACTTCATCACGTTCGGGCCGGTGTATCACACGCCGTCGAAGGCAGTCTACGGCCCGCCTGCGGGGCTCGATGCGCTCGCGGACGTATGCAAGGGGATTAAAATCCCGGTATTCGCCCTGGGCGGGGTAAAGAACAACAACGTGGCCGATACGCTGAAGGCAGGCGCCTACGGCGCGGCCGTCATATCGGCGGTAATGGGCTCCCCGGACCCCGCGAAGGCCGCGAGGGAGATAATGGACATAATAAGGGACTACAAACTGCGAAGGCTGATTTAAATGACCCAGATTTTAAACGCAAGAAAAGGAAACATAACACCCGAGATGAAGGCCGCGGCGGCATCGGAGGGCCTCGCCCCCGAGTTCATAATGCGCGGCGTAGCCGAGGGGACCATAACGCTCACAAGGAACAAGGTACACCAGGGCATATCCCCGCTCGCCATCGGCAAGGGCACGAGGACGAAGATAAACGCCAACATCGGGACGTCCAAGGACAACGTGGACGTGGAGGTCGAGCTCGCCAAGCTCCGCGCGGCGGTCAGCCTCGGGGCGGACGCGGTGATGGACCTCTCGACAGGCGGGCCCATCAACGAGATAAGGCGGAGGCTCCTCGAGGTCAGCACCGTGGCCGTGGGCACCGTGCCCATCTACCAGGCGGCGGTAGAGGCGGCCGAGCGAAAGGGCTCCATAGTCGAGTTGACCGGGGACGACCTCTTTCGCGTGATAGAAGAGCAGGCCGCACAGGGCGTGGACTTCGTTACGGTTCACTGCGGCGTTACGCTGGAGTCCGTGGCGCGCCTCAAGGCCGAGGGCCGGATACTGGACGTGGTATCGCGCGGCGGGGCCTTCCTCGTCGAGTGGATGGTATGCCACGGCAGTCAGAACCCGCTTTACTCTGAATACGACCGCCTCTTGGACATTGCGATGAAGTATGACCTCGTGCTCTCGCTCGGCGACGGGCTCCGGCCCGGATGCATCGCGGACGCCACAGACCGTGCGCAGATTACCGAGCTCATAACGCTCGGCGAGCTTACCGACCGCGCATGGGAGCGGGGAGTGCAGGTCATCATAGAGGGGCCGGGCCACGTGCCCCTGAACCAGGTAGAGACGAACATAAAGATACAGAAGGAGCTGTGCAAGGGTGCGCCGTTCTACGTGCTCGGCCCGCTCGTGACCGACATAGCGCCCGGCTACGACCATATAACCTCCGCGATAGGAGGCGCGCTCGCGGGGATGGCCGGGGCGGACTTCCTGTGCTACGTCACCCCTTCCGAGCACCTCAGGCTTCCGGACATCGAGGACGTGAAGGAGGGGGTGGTCGCCTCCAGGATAGCCGCGCACGCGGCCGACGTCGCCAAGGGGATACCCGGGGCGCTCGAGATGGACCTCAAGATGGCGCGTGCCAGGAAGGCGCTCGACTGGGATCAGCAGATAGCGCTTTCGGTCAACCCGGAACGCGCGCGCGAGCTTCACACCCCCGGCCAGGGCGACGGCTCGGATACATGCACTATGTGCGGCGAGTTCTGCTCCATCAAGCACGTGCGGGAGTATTTCAAGAAGACGTGAGCGACAGGATGTGACATCCGACAAGGAGGCACATGCAACACGGCGACGACAACCCGGATTTGGCAGTATACGTAATGCGCTTCATCGTTGGCGCGGTCCTGGGCCTTCTGCTCGGGGTGGCCGAGTATCGTTTTATTAGGGGGCATAACCATTATTTCGTCCCTATACTTATCGGGACGGCTCTTGCTACGGCGGTTTCGGCGACAATATGGGGAGACAAATTTCTTTTATGGTTACTAAGCTCGTTCCGCGACCGGCGATAACGGCCATTTTGCTTTTCCTGGCGGCACCGGCGTTCGCCATGACACCGGCAGAGCTTGCGGTCAAGCTCCAGGAGTCCTACGACAAGGCGCGCGACCTGAAGGCCGACTTTGCCCAGGTGTCCACCGTCAAGGCGATGCACATGACCAAGGAGGGCTCGGGCAGGCTCATCATAAAGAAGCCCGGGCTCCTGCGCTACAGCTACACAAAGCCGGAGAAGCAGGAGATAATTGTAAAGGGCGACGACCTCGTCATGTACACGCCGTCGTCCAACCAGGTGATTAAGAAGACGCTCTCACGTGCGGTGCTGGACAAGACGCCCACTACCTTCCTTGCCGGGCTCGGGAAGGTGACGGACTCGTTCGACGTAAGGTTCCCTGCCTCCGGCGAGAAGGACAGGTCCGGGCGCTACCAGCTCGAGCTCGTACCGAAGGGCGACGGCATGGGCGTGAAGTCCGTGGTGGTGGGGCTCGACCCGTCGAGTTTCAATATAGTGGGCTTCTCGTTCACGGACGTATCCGGCAATGTCAACACCATCGCACTGAAGAACGTAAAGATAAACGAGGGCGTGCGTGAGTCCGCCTTCGACTTCAAGATACCCAAGGGCGCAAGCCTCGTGGCGGAATAAAAGGAGGAATAATGGCGGCAGAGAGCTCATTCGACATCATGTGCAAAATAGACATGCAGGAGCTGGACAACGCGGTCAACCAGACCAAGAAGGAGATGTCGCAGCGGTTCGACTTCAAAGGCAGCAAGAGCGAGATAGACCTCGACAAGACCAAGGGCACCTTGACGCTCACGTCCGAGGACGACTTCAAGCTGAAGAACGTGAACGACATGCTCCAGTCCAAGCTGGTGAAGCGCGGCATATCCATCAAGGCGCTCGAGTACGGCAAGGTGGAGCCAGCGGCCGGAAGCATGGTGCGTCAGGTGGTAACCCTCCAGCAGGGCATCCCGCAGGAAAAGGCCAAGGAGATAGTCAAGATAATAAAGGGCCTGAAACTGAAGGTGAACGCGTCCATACAGGAGGACCAGGTCAGGGTCACCGGCAAGAGCAAGGACGACCTGCAGGCTATCATGGCGAAGCTCAAGCAGGAGGACCTGGGCATACATATGGAGTTCGGAAACTATAGGTAGCCCCATGCCCGACAAGAAGATACTGCTGGTAGACGACGACCTGGACATACTCGGTATCCTTTCCGCCACCCTGAAGGCGAAGGACCGCACGTTCATCACCGCGTCTGACGGAGTCGAGGCGGTCGAGAAGGTGTTCACCGAGATGCCGGACATGGTACTGCTCGACGTGATGATGCCCAAGATGAACGGGTACCAGGTCTGCCGCCTGCTCAAAAACGACAAGCTCACCTGGCACATCCCCGTCATAATGCTCACCGCGCGCGACAAGGACCGGGACCGCTTCTACGGGACATCGGTCGGCGCGGACGATTATATCGTAAAACCGTTCCATCCCCAGGAGATAAGGCAGAAGGTGGAGGCGCTCCTTGGCAAAGCGGGCGAGGTGAAGAAGGCCTGCCCGCTGTCCACGCCCGTCAGAACCAACGAGTCCAACCTGCTCACAAAGGTGAACTCGCTTCTGGACAGGAAGCTGATGGAGATGACGTTCCTCCAGCACATGACGAAGGCTATAGTCAGCACGTTCGACGAGGAAAAGATACTCGAGACCATACTCTCCGGGGTGACCAGCTACCTGGGCTACAGGCGCGTTATGGTATTCATGATGGAGGAGTCGGGGGCGGTCATCGAGAGGCTATGCACCGGCTTCCCCAAGCACGGCGAGAAGGCCGTGCTCGACCTGAAGGACCCGGACGCCTACCACAGGCTCCTCATAAAGAAGGAGCCGGTCGTGCTTTCCGGCAAGGCCTCCATCATCGCGCTACCCGGCGCTAAGGCGGTGGAAGACGAGGATGGCGAGCAGCAGGGCATAGTGCCCATCGTCTCCAGGGAAGAGGTCAGGGGCATGGTCCTTCTGGAAAGGCAGGCAGGCGAGCCGCCTTTTTCCGAGGAGAGGCTCAGCGTGCTGTCCACGCTCGCGAGCCAGCTGGGCCTTGCGCTCGACAACGCGCGGCTGTACCGCAAGACGCTCCACCTTTCTATCACGGACGGCCTCACGGGGCTGTACAACGCGCGGTACTTCTACGAGAGGCTCGAGGTGGAGATGTCCAGGGCAAGACGCTACAAGCACGAGCTGACGCTGTTTATGCTCGACCTCGACTTTTTCAAGCGCTACAACGACACCTACGGGCACCTGGTGGGCGACGAGGCGCTGAAGCACCTTGCGGGCATACTCAAGGAAAACACGCGCGAGACCGATACCGTGGCCCGGTACGGCGGGGAGGAGTTCTGCGTGCTGTTGCCTGAGACGGAGCCGGAGAAGGCGCTCGTGCTCGCAGAGCGCATAAGGAAGGCGGTCGAGGTCGCGGGTTTTTATACCGGGGCCGGAAAGGCGCCGGACAGCCTCACCGTGAGCGTCGGCGTAGCCACGTTCACAGACGAGATACTGGAGGCCGAGGAGCTCGTCAGGATGGCGGACAAGGCCCTCTACTGCGCAAAGGAGTCCGGCAGGAACAAGGTCTGCGCGTTCTCCTGATCACTTAAGCACGCCTATCAGACCTTCTTCAGACAACCCATCCACCGTCCCGCCCAACGCGGACACGTTCTTGAGGTAAGATACTCCTTCGTCGGTTATGACCTCGCCCGGCACGAGCAGCGGTATGCCCGGCGGGTAGACCGTCACTATCTCGGAAGATAGCCTGCCGACCGACTCCTCCATCGGCACGAATACGTGCTCTGCGAAAAACGCCTCGCGCGGGGTGAGCCCCGCCGCGTTTATGAACTTCGGGAGCGCGGACTCCCAGGCCTTTGCAGACACGCCGGGCTCCTTACCTTCCGCTATCTTCTTCAGCGCCTCCACCAGCCGTTCCAGGTCCTCCCTGCGGTCGCCGATGCTCACAATCACCAGAACGTGGAACGGGTCGGCCATCTCGACCTGTATGTCGTGCTCCAGGTTGAGCGTCTGGGAGACGTCGTAACCCGACAGCCCGAGCCCGCTCACGTTTATGGCGAGCTTCGTCTCGTCCAGGTCGCCCATGCCGCGCTCCAATACCTCTTCTTTGGTAAGGCAGTGGAGGCCCGGTACGGCGTTTATCGTCTCACGCGACCAGCGCGAGAGCCGGAGCGCCTTCGTAAGTAGCTTTTCGCCCTCGGTCGCCATCTGCATACGCGCAAGGTCGAGCGAGGCCATCAGTATGTAAGACGGGCTGGTGGTCTGGACGAACTTGAGCACGCCGACCAATGTATCAATGTCCACCCTGTCGCCGCGCGCGTGCAGCATGGAGGCCTGAGTCATACCGCCTATAATCTTGTGTGTGGACTGCACGCACATATCGGCCCCCGCCGACAGGGCCGACACCGGAAGCTCGTCGTGGAAGCCCAGGTGCGGGCCGTGCGCCTCGTCTACCAGCACGGTCATGCTGTGCTCGTGCGCGAACGGTATTATACGCTCCAGGTCGGCGCATATGCCGTAGTAGTTGGGGCTCGTTATGAGCAGGGTCTTTATCCAGGGGTGCGCCTCCACCGCGGCCTTCACCGCATCGAAGGATACGTTCATCGTGGTCATTATGCTGCGGTCTAATTCCGGGTATATGTAGTGAGGGGTCGCGCCTGAGAGAATAGTCCCGGCGAGTACCGACTTGTGGCAGTTGCGCGCCATGAGCACCCCGCTGCCCGGACCGCATACCGTCATCACCATCGCGTGGTTGCCGACCGACGTCCCGTTCAGAAGGAAGAACGAGCGGTCCGCGCCGTAGGCCTTCGCCGCCAGCTCCTGCGCCTCTTTAATGACGCCGCGCGGCCGCTGTAGGCTGTCCACCTCGTCCAGCGTGGTCAGGTCTATAGCGAATATCTTGTGGCCCACGTACTTGACAAACCGCGTGGCTATCCCCTTGCCGGACTTGTGGCCGGGCGTGTGGAAGGAGACCTTCTTCGCCTCGGCGAGGGATACCATCGCGTCGAAGAGCGGCGTCTTATACTGTGATTCGTCTATGGGCATGTCCGTTATATCTCGCCTTTTCTGAACTGCTCGCGTTTCTTCTTCGCTTCCTCGCTCATCGTTTCCCAAAGGAAGCGGTTTGCGTCCTCAAGCCACTGGAGCCGTTGCTCTATCGGCAGGGCCTGGTATTTTTTTATCTGCGCCTTTGTTACAGTGTATGAGTACCCGCCGGTGTATTTTTTTTTCATGGTTTTTTAAGTTTCTTAAGTGCGCCGATATCGGACTTGTCCTGCTTCCTGCCCGCCAGCTCTTTCATCGTTACGAGGTCGTCCACGGAAGCGGCAGGAATCTCAAGCCCGCCGGATTTGAAAGACGCCCTGTTTTTGTAAGCACCGCCAAACAATACCGGGTTGACAACGAACACGTCCAGTTCCTGGTACGGTATTTTAGGATTATGGAGGGTTAGCACCGTCATGTTCTTTTCTGCCGCCCATTGCAGCCTCACCGAAGGCTCAGTGAAGTCTTTCAGGCTCACGGGAGGTTTGGGCTTATAGCCGATTTCCGTCAGGGCCTTGACGAACCTGTCCAGGTTCGCGGCGGACAAATCCAGCATAATATCGAGGTCGGCGGTCATGCGCGGCACGCCGTGCAGGTTCATCGCCACCGCGCCGACGACGAGATAGCATACCTTATGTTTGGATAATGCGCTGAAAACGTCCTGGTAATACATCATTGACCTCGCAAGCAGCACTGAGGTGATTATAACAGAGGGTGACAGGCAAAACACCAACAAAAAACGGCCCCAGGTTTTCCCTTGGGGCCGCTTGGTATTTAAAAGAGGTAGCGCCTGGCCCCGCTAATTGTACGTGAATATGGGCGCGTTGTCCTCTATTATGCGCTTCTGCTCGTCTATCGCCTTCCTTATGAACTTCGGCAGGTGCATGCTCATCTGGTGCGTGTCGCCGTCGTAGTATTTGAGCGGCCCGGAGACTCGCGAGGAAACCATTTTGTCTATGTCTTCAGCGGAGAGCTTTCTCGGGTCGGTCTGCTTGGAGGCCAGCGTGAAGCCCCAGGGAAGCCCGAAGGACGGTATGGCCGCCTGCATCGAGACGACGTGCGGGAAGACCTGCATCAGAGTTTTGTGCACGGCGGTCAGGTTCAGAAGCCTGTCCGGGGTGGTGGTGCCTGCCTGGAGCGCTATCGCGCCCTCCGCGGAGAGCCTTTTGTTGACCATCTCGTAGAACTCGCGGGTGTACAACAGGTACGCGGGGCCTTCCTCGACAGGCTCGGATATGTCTATTATGATTACGTCGTATATATCGTCGGTCTCCTCCAGGTAGCGCCTGGCGTCGAGGAACTTGAGCGCGGTGCGCTTGTCGTCGAACGCGCCCGCGTGCCACTCGGGCAGGTGCTCCTTGCAGAGCATGACAACTTCCTCGTCTATGTCCACCATAAGGCAGCGCTCAACGCTTTTGTGGCGGAGCACCTCGCGCACGGTGGCCCCTTCGCCGCCGCCTACAACGAAGACATTCTTTGGGTTGGGGTGCATCAGCATGGCCGGGTGCACGAGTATCTCGTGGTATATGAACTCGTCGGCCTCGGAGGACTGCATCTTGTGGTCAAGCACGAGGCACCGCCCGTAGGAGGCGGTGTCCATTATGTCCATCTGCTGGAACTTGGTCTTTTTGGAGGAGAAAATGGTCCTTATGCCGTGCATGTGCCCTTCGGAAGGGCTGAAATAGTCAAGGAACCATTTGGAGTTTTTGCTGTCCTGCATAGCTGTCGTCCTCCATAGCCTCAATCTTGTGCGGGAGCTTCTCGTTGCCTAAGGAGAGCATCCCCCTCTTCATCTCGAAGAGCGACGGGTTCTTGCACTCGAACTGCTCGACCAGGTACGCGGCCGCCACGTCCGGCTTTATCAGGTCGCCGCAGGTGAATATGTCCACCGCAGCGTAGCCGTACTCGGGCCAGGTATGTATGGAGAGGTGCGATTCGGCTATGATGACCATGCCGCTGATGCCGAACGGGTTGAACTCGTGGAACGCGACCTCCACTACGGTCGCCTTCGCCTCATGGGCGGCGCTGACCAGGGCGTCCCTCACCTTGCCCAGGTCTTTTAGAATTTCCGGATTGCAGTCCCTCAGTTCCGCCAACAGATGGGTACCTAAAGCATGCAATATTCTACCCCCCTTCTCTCAGGAGAAATTTGAGTTACCCCGCAAAACGGGCAAACCCTCTTACTGGTGTTAAACATAGAAACGGCGCGGTACTACCGACTGCCCGGTAGCGTCCGCGCCTGCGTATCAAGTCCATTGCCAGGACTACGTACTTCAGTACCTGGCGGCAGGCCGAGCGCTGTCGAGCAGACTATATAAGCTTGTAGACAAGACCGGCCGTCCTTGGTTTCAGGTTCACGATGTGCCGCCGGGCTGGCCCGGCATTGCACGTACAAATTGCGTAAGACTATATACGTTTTTTTCTGAAATGCAAGAAAAAAATTAACCCCTGCCCCAAAAAATTTACGGTTATGCGAAAAACGGCCCGGCGGCTTGGGGGGCGGGCGCTCGCGGCCTGCCGTCAAACCCGTTTTCAGGGGCATTTTTTTGGCCGCGTGCCAATTTTCACGTTGCACCCCGGACGGAGTTATGATAACATACTAAGCTGTTTTTTGGTAAAAGGGATAAGGCGTGTCCGGTTAAGGGCCGTTTCACAAACCTTTATCCCGCAGAATAAAGAGTCAAGGAGGTGTCTAAAGTGCCACACAAGATCAATGACGAGTGCATAATGTGCGGTTCCTGCGAGGCCGAGTGCCCGGAGAGCGCAATCAGCGAAGGGGACCCCAAATACATCATTGACTCGGCGAAGTGCTCCGACTGCGGAACATGCGTCGAGACCTGCCCGAACGAAGCCATAGAAGAGGCGTAGGGCAGACTGGAGTCCGGTATTTGTTGGTAAAAAGGGGTGCTTCTGCACCCCTTTTTATTTGCCCGGAGCCGGGGGGAATGAAAACTGTTGATATAATTACACATATATTTTATACTTGTATCTTACGATAAGCGACAAACCCTCGACGGAGGAATTAATGAGAAAGATATACATGGACAACGGCAACACCACGCCGCTCCACCCGGATGTCCTGCCCGAGATGCTCCCGTACTTCAGCGAGCACTTCGGGAACCCCGCAAGCATACACGGCTACGGAGAGGCGCCTCGAAACGCGCTCAACCAGGCGCGTGAGCGTGTAGCCGGGCTGATAGGCGCCACCCCCGACGAGGTGCTCTTCACCTCATGCGGCACAGAGGCCAACAACTTCGCGGTCAAGGGCGTGGGCTCCGCGCTCAAGAAAAAGGGCAACCATATAATAGCGTCCTCCATAGAGCACTTCTCGGTGCTTTATTCCTGCAAGTTCCTTGAAAAGCATGGCTTTGAGGTGACCTACCTGCCCGTGGACGGCAAGGGCATAGTAAACCCGGACGACGTTAAAAAGGCCATAAAGAAGGAGACAGTGCTCGTCACCGTCATGCACGCGAACGGCGAGATGGGCGCGGTCCAGCCGATAGCCGAGATAGGCAAGGTAACCCGCGAAGCGGGCGTCGCCTTCCATGCCGACGCCGTGGCTTCCGCTGGCAACATCCCTGTTGACGTGGCCGAGATGAACGTGGACCTGCTAAGCATGGCCGCAAACATGTTCTACGGCCCGAAGGGGGTCGGCGCGCTGTACGTGAAGAAAGGGACGAGGGTACTGCCGTTATTCGACGGAGGCGTCCAGGAGGGCGGCAGGAGGGCCGGAACCGAGAACCTGCCCGGCATCGTGGGGATGGGCAAGGCGGCCGAACTCGCAAAGGCCGAGATGCCGGAGCGCATACCAAGGATAACCGCCATGCGGGACAGGCTGATAAAGGGCCTCCAGGACAAGATAGAGTTCATGTACTACAACGGGCACCCAACTAAAAGGCTGCCCGGCAACATAAGCGCCAGCATGGAGTACATAGAGGGCGAGTCCATGCTTTTGTTCCTTAACATGCAGGGCGTGGCCGCGTCTTCCGGATCGGCATGCACAAGCAGGGCGCTCAAGGCCTCGCACGTGCTTATGGCGATGGGCGTGCCGGTAGAGGTGACGCACGGCTCGCTGCTGCTGACGCTCGGGCGCGAGAATACCGAACAGGACGTGGACTATATACTGGAGGTCCTGCCTCCGATAGTGCAGAGGCTGAGGGACATGTCGCCCCTGTACGAGGACATGGTTATCAAGAAGAGGGCGGGCGCGTAAGCGCTATACATATATCCAGGAGGGAGATCGTAATGGAAGGGTACAGCACGAAGGTCATGGAGCATTTCGCCAACCCGAGAAACGTTGGCGAAATGGAGGA
>Ga0334722_10003607_pt1 | contig 16543 bp, 16 predicted proteins | sample C3_bottom_MG_FD_207210 | JGI IMG/M metagenome (GOLD analysis project Ga0334722, IMG submission 207210) | Sediment microbial communities from Yellowstone Lake, YNP, Wyoming, USA - C3_bottom | ecosystem: Environmental > Aquatic > Freshwater > Lake > Sediment | place: USA: Wyoming | collected...
AAAGGCCCTCATTGATATTATGACTCTGAATCTTGATAGACTTAAATTACGAGGAGAAGAGCCCCTTCAGGGCGCTCTGTTTTAACCGGCCAGCAATGTATCAGGTTGATTAATAATTCAGGGTTGATATACTGAACTTAAGGGAAAGAATTCAAGAGAGTAACGCTGAGGTTGTTAGACTGTGGTCTGTTAGGGCTGTTCAACCTGAACACCTGCAGACTATCCGCCTGAGTAGTTACAAAGCATATTAACCGGCAGATCAAAAAGGAGGTCTCGATGAGCAAAAAGGTTGTTGTTCTCATGGTATTGACGCTTTCGGTAATGTTGGCGGGCGGAGCGTTTTCTGCAGGGTCGGCAGCAAAATACAAGGCGACTGAAAAAAAAGCTGCGGTTGAAAAACCGGTGAAGGTGGAGGCGTGCTACGGCTGTCACGATACTGTAAAAGATCTTCATAAAATGGGCAAACACGCCAAGGTCAACTGCGTTTACTGCCACAGCGGACTTGAAAAGCATCTCAAGAATCCCGGACCCGATACCCGGCCGGTCACCAACACCGCATGGGAGGCCTGCGGACAGTGCCACAAAGATCAGTACAACAGCTTCATGCAGGAGGCTTATCATCGGCCTGCAAGGGATGAAAAGTCGCAGCTCACCGGCAGATCGCCAAATCCCTATTGGGACAAACTTATGTCCGGCCACGGTTTTACAAAGGAGCATAACACTACAAGGAGCCATAACTGGATGCTGATCGACCACCTGGTTGTTGACAGGGCGTACGGCGGAAGGTTCCAGCCGAAGAACGGATGGCAGTATTTATTTGAGCGCGGAAAGGCATGGGACGTGCTCAAGGACAACTATCCCGAATCAAAGGAGCAGAAGGCGTTTATACCCCAGTCTGCAGCTGCTGCCAACCCTGTTTGTCTCCAGTGCAAGAGTCAGGACCAGATACTGAAATGGTCATACATGGGCGACAAGGTGGAGGGAAAGACGACCTGGGACAGGACTTCAAACGTAGTAGAGTTCGTCAAGGACCTCGATCACGGATTGAACTGCTTCTTCTGCCACGACCCTCACGCAGCGAAGCCCAGGATTGTGAGAGACGGCCTGATTCAGGCGCTTACCAGAAAAGAGGCGGACACCCTCTGGCATAAAGACCCGAAGCATACGAACTTCAAGGTTGTTGATATGGGCCTAAGGGGCTTCACGAGGAAGATTGCTATCCTCGATAAGTACGACACCAGGCTCCAGTGCGGCCAGTGTCACGTGGAGTATAACTGCAACCCCGGATATGAGCCGAAGAATCCCGATCTTTCCAAATACAGCGTAACCATGAAGGACGGGAGGACAAACCACTTCCCATATAAGGATGTCTTCGGTCTTTACGATCATTATGTTAACCAGGTAGGTTTCCTTGACTTCAAGAACGGCATTACCGGCGGCCTGCTCTGGAAGGCGCAGCATCCGGAATCCGAAACCTACTACAACTCAAAGCATGCAAAGGCCGGGGTCGGCTGCGACGGCTGCCACACGCCGAAGATGAAGAACAAGGCCGGCAAGATGTACACCTCGCATTTCGCGGTAACGCCCAAAGTCCAGCTTAAGGAGACCTGTCTGAAATGCCATCCCAAATGGACGGAGGAAATGGCCAGATACGCGATTGATTCTGTAAGGGCCTACGGCAAAGGCAAGATGAGAAAGGCCGAATTCTGGATCTCCGCGCTCATCGACAAGATTGTCGAAGGCAAAAAGGCCGGACTCAGCGAAGATGTGATCAAGCAGGCCCAGGACCAGCATCTGAGGGCGCATATACTTTGGGAGTACTGGACGGCCGAAAACTCGGACGGTTTCCACAATCCCGACATGGCCAGGGAGTCGCTGACAAGATCGGTAGACGAGTCGATGAAAGGCATCAAGATCATTAATGACGCGCTCGCTGTAAAAGTAGCGGCGAAGTAAGCGGGTTTTTCGGGCGGGGCCCTGGCCCCGCCTTTTCTTTTCCACGAGGGACATAAACTTTTAGTAAGACTTGAGCGGCGGCGGCTGGAATCGAAATTGCCGATCGCTCATAACCGACAACCATCCTGAAAAGCAGATCCTGGATAATGGGGGTTATATGAAACTGACAAGAAGAGAATTACTAAAGGCAACGGCCGCTGTAGCTGCAGCGACGGCAGCCGGCATGAGTGTGCCGGATGAGATGCAGGCAGCGGTAAAGAATGCCGAGGCCGGCTGGAGATGGGACAAGGCCGTGTGCAGGTTTTGCGGGACAGGCTGCGGACTTATGGTGGCGACCCGCAACGACCGGATCGTGGCGGTCAAGGGCGATCCTGCCGCTCCTGTGAACATGGGGCTCAACTGCATAAAGGGATATTTTAACGCCAAGATCATCTACGGAGCTGACAGGCTTATTGAACCGCTGATGCGGGTTAACGACAAGGGCGAATTCGACAAGAAGGGAAAGTTCAAACCCGTCTCCTGGCAAAAGGCGTTTGACGAGATGGCGAAACAGTTCAAGAAGCATTACAGCAAGTTGGGGCCGACAGGGGTCGCGATTTTCGGATCAGGCCAGTATACGATCATGGAGGGCTATGCCTCTGCAAAACTTATGAAGGCCGGCTTCAGGTCCAATAATATCGATCCTAACGCCCGCCTTTGCATGGCAAGCGCGGTTGCGGGGTTTATGGAGACCTTCGGCATAGATGAACCGGCCGGCAATTATGACGATATGCACCACTCCGACACCATAGTCCTCTGGGGCGCGAACATGGCTGAGATGCACCCTGTTCTGTGGTCGAAGATCACGAACCGCAAACTTGCGGACCAGAAGCGGGTAAAGGTGATCAACCTCACAACCTTCACCAACCGCTGCTCGAGTCTGGCAGACACTGAGATAATCATTAAGCCGAACACCGACCTCGCGATCCAGAACTATATCCTGAGGGAGATAGTCTATAACAGGCCGCAGGCGATTGACTGGGATTTCGTAAACCAGAACTGCGTGTTCGCTACAGGTTATGTGGACATCGGCTACGGACTAAGGCCGAAGATCGACCACGCAAAGTACAGAAAAGAAGAGCTCGATACTGCGAGCAGGGAAGCGTTTAAGATAATTACAAAAGAAGAAGCGGTTGCCATGGGAGCGCTCGGGTATAAAGAGGGCGACAAAATGGAGATGAAGCATACCGCCACGGCCGGAAACCATTGGGCGATTAGTTTCGAAGAGTTCAAGAAAGGACTCGAACCGTATACACTCGATTTTACGGCCGCGCTTGCAAAGGGCGACTCTGAGGAACCCCTTGAAAAGTTCCGGAACAAACTGCTTCAGCTTGTTGATCTCTATGCGGAAAAAGACCGCAAGGTCGTCAGCTTCTGGACAATGGGCTTCAACCAGCATGTCAGAGGCACCTGGGTGAATGAACAGATCTATGCGATTCACCTGCTGCTCGGCAAGCAGTCCCAGCCGGGCAACGGAGCGTTCAGCCTCACGGGTCAGCCGTCGGCCTGCGGAACAGCAAGGGAAGTGGGTACCTTTGCCCACAGGCTGCCCGCTGATATGGTGGTCGGAAATCCGAAGCACAGGGCAATGACCGAAAAAATATGGAAGCTGCCGGAGACCACGCTGAACCCTGTAATAGGCTCTCATTTCGTGAAGATCATGAGGGACCTTGAGGACGGGACTGTCAGGTGGGCATGGGTGCAGGTGAACAACCCCTGGCAGAACGCGACAAACGCCAACCACTGGATAACCGCTGCGCGCGAGATGGACAACTTTATAGTCGTCTCCGACGCCTATCCGAGCATATCGGCAAAGGTGGCGGACCTTATACTGCCAGCGGCCATGATCTTCGAAAAATGGGGCGCATACGGAAACGCCGAGCGGAGGACGCAGCACTGGAGGCAGCAGGTCACTCCCATAGGAAAGTCGATGTCGGATACATGGCAGACGATCGAGTTTTCGAAACATTTCACCCTTGCGGAGGTCTGGAAGGACTGGAAGATCGACGACAAGAATACGCTTCCTAATGTCCTGGACAAGGCAAAGGCAATGGGCTATAAGGAAACAGACACACTTTTCGACGTGCTATTTGCCAACAAAGAAGCAAAGTCCTTCAAATGGCCTGATCCTGTTGGAAAGGGCTTCCTCAACAGCGAAGCCGCCGGTGACAAGAGAAATGTGGAGGGCTTTAAGGGTTACGGCTTTTTCATCCAGAAATATCTCTGGGAAGAGTACAGGCAGTTTGGCCTGGGTAAGGGGCACGACCTGGCGGATTTCGACACTTATCATAAAGTCCGCGGATTAAGATGGCCTGTGGTCGACGGCAAGGAGACACTCTGGAGATTCAATTCAGAATATGATCCATACGCAAAGAAAGAGAACAGGGGCAAATTCGCGTTTTACGGCGATGCGATGAAAGAGATACCGAAGGGAGACCTCTTCGGCCCGAAGGGAGAAGAAAAGGTCAAACTTCCGAACAAGGCCAAGATCTTCCTGAGGCATTATATCGAGCCCCCGGAAATCCCGAGTTCCGACTATCCTTTATGGCTCTGCACAGGCAGGGTCCTCGAACACTGGCACACAGGCACAATGACAATGCGTGTCCCGGAGCTCTATCGTGCGGTGCCTGAAGCGCTCTGCTTCATGAATGCCGCCGACGCAAAGAAGAACGGGTTCAGGGACAGCGATCTGATCTGGATAGAGTCGCGGCGCGGCAAAGTCAAGGCGCGTGTCGAGACGCGGGGAAGGAATCTTCCGCCTCAGGGCCTGATATTCATCCCCTTTTTCGATGAGCATGTTTTGATCAACAAAGTGACGCTCGATGCGACCTGTCCGATATCCAAGGAGCCTGATTACAAGAAATGCGCTGTAAAGGTCTATAAGGCATAGGAGTCATGGCATTTAATGGGAACAGGAGATAAGGCGGAGAAAATGCCGGAGCGCAGAAAATTCCTGCTCAATATGTTCAGGGGGCTGGGCGCTGCCACGGTCGGGGGCATTGCATGGACGGGCTTTCTTGACGGAAAGAAGAGCTATGCAACGATCCTGAGGCCGCCCGGCGCAGTGGCTGAACAGGATTTCCTCGCGAAATGCACGAAGTGCGGCCTGTGCGTGGAGGCATGTCCTTATAAAGCTCTTATTCTTGCGAAGCCGGGAGATGAAAGGCCTGTCGGAACGCCTTATTTCCGGATGCGCGAGAACCCCTGCAGAATGTGCAGGGACATACCGTGTACAGTGAACTGTCCGACCGGCGCGCTTTCCCCTTCGCTTGTGAGTGACATTGAGGAGACGGGCAGACAGAAACTTAATGTGGACCGGACAAGGATCGGCCTTGCGGTTATCGACAGAGAGACATGCATCGCCTATTGGGGAATCCAGTGTGACGCATGCTACCGTTCATGCCCTTTGATCGACAAGGCCATAAAGGTCGAGTACACAAAAAATGAACGGACAGGCAAACATGCGATTCTCGCCCCTGTGGTCCATAGCGAACACTGCACAGGCTGCGGAATATGCGAGCATGCATGCGTAACAAAAAAGGCGTCGGTATTCGTTCTCCCCCGTGAGCTTGTGATGGGAGAGTCGCAAGACAGATATATCAGAGGATGGGACAACGCTGATGAAGAACGCATTGAGGAGCTTTCCGATGATACAAAGACAGTAACTCCGAGGTCGGAAAAGCCCGCGCTGGATTATCTTAACAAAGGGGACCTCTAGATGGTTTCTGTCAGGGAATATAAATTCCGTGCCCTGAGGCGCATCAGCCAGATATCGATCATGATCCTCTTTATGGCGGGGAATATCGTTGGACTGCATATTCTGAGGGGAAATCTCAGCACCTCAAAAGTGATGGATACTCTCCCCCTGGCGGATCCCTATGCGGTCCTGCAGATCTTTGCTGCCGTACGCATCGTTTCCGCGGAAACGCTTTTCGGCGCCTCGGTTGTTCTTCTTTTTTTCGGACTGGTCGCAGGCAGGGCCTTCTGCAGCTGGGTCTGCCCGATGAACATGGTTACGGACCTTGCGAACCTGCTCAGGAAAAAGACCGGCCTTGATCTTTCGGGCAAGAGTCCTGCTCTCAGCAGAAAGGCACGCTACTGGATATTTGCTGTGAGTCTGGCCGTATCTTTCGCAACCGGCATTGCCGCCTTCGAATGGATCAGCCCCATCTCGATGCTCCACCGCGGGATCATCTTCGGAATGGGCTTGGGATGGACCATCGCGGCGGCGGTCTTTCTGTTTGATCTGGTCTGGATCAGAAACGGTTTCTGCGGCCACGTCTGTCCATTGGGAGGGTTTTATGCTCTCACCACCGGATTAAGCCTGATAAGGATAAAACACAGCAAAGAGAAATGCACCTCATGCATGAAATGTATTGAGGTATGCCCTGAACGGCAGGTACTCCCGATGGTTGGAAAGGCGAGCGGAGCGGTCACCTCGGGAGAATGCACCAACTGCGGCAGATGTGTAGAGGTCTGTAATTATGATGCGATGAAGTTCGGAACAAGATTTAACCTTGTTGTTGCAAAAGAACAGAGACCAACATGCTGAAAAACGCCATAGAATCGGCAAACTATTATTTAAATATGAGTAAACACAAATATAACGTTCAGTACAGTTATGAAAAAAGGCTTATATCCGTGGATGCCGGCTTCGGAGCCTCGACTATGGCGGTTATTCATCACGCCGGTCTCTGTTTTTATCGGATTTTTTGCAACTGTAGTGATAATACGGCAAAGACATAATGCCTTGTGAAAAAAAGAAGGAGGGCAATATGAAAAATATTCGGAAAATGGCGGTTTTGGCTGTATGGATTGTAATCTTGATGACGCCGGCCTTTAATCCCGCTGCCGCCGAAAAAAAACAGCAGCAGGGAAAGAGCGAAGAGGAAATGGGAATAAGGAAGGAATCCCTCTATAGCGAGGACAGGGAAAAGCCGGAGCACGGAGAATATTCGAAGACTGAACCCGGCAAGAGCAAACGCATAGAGAGGGCCTTTGAGAACAGTCCTCCGCTTATACCTCATGACCTGACCGGTATGCTGCCCCTGGCGGAAACCAACAACGCCTGTCTTAACTGCCATATGCCGGAGCAGGCAAGGAGCCTCGGAGCAACTCCCATTCCGAAATCCCACTTTGTTGACATGGAAACAGGCCTGGACCTGAAGGGCGGTCTTGACGGCAGACGATATCCCTGTATGGAATGCCACGTGCCGCAGGTGAAGATACCGGAGCCGATAAAAAACACGTTTAAAGCGGACTTCCGGTCGAAGAAGTCAAAGAAAAGCTCGGACCTGCTCGACTCCCTGAATGAAGGCGTGAAGGCAGAGTGACGAAGACCCCGGAGGCAATTATCCGCTATATGGCTTTAAGGAGGAGTTACTGATGAGCATATCGGGCATCGTAGTACAGACCAGGCCGGAAGATCTCGAAGCGGTCTCTGAAGAGTTGAAGAAATCGGGACTCTGCGAGCTGTTTTTTTCCGACCGCTCCGGCAAGATCGTGGTCACTGTCGAGAGCGAAGGTCCGCGGGATGAGATGCAGAAAATGACCGCGATACAGAACCTGCCCAATGTCCTTTCGGTGCGGCTTGCCTACTCATATTACGGCGAAGAAGAGGACGAGGCAGCCGACCGTGGAGAGAGGGACCGTCTGATGAGTGCCGGTGACCCGCCGCAGCCGTTAAATATTTAACGACTGTTCATGATATATTTTATTTGACATGATCCCAAAGATAGAAAATCGTAGTCAGTCGGCTTTTGAGCGGTATCTCGACGAGTCTGTAAAGGTTCACGGCCACCTGTGTCCCGGCCAGGTTCTGGGTGTGAGAATGTCCCTGTTGGGACTCAGCGAGATCGGTATAGAAGAACCGAAAGGCAAGGACAGAAAAAACATCATGGTATTCGTTGAGATGGACCGATGCGCTACGGACGCTGTCCGGTCGGTGACGGGCTGCAGCCTGGGCCGCAGGACGATGAAATTCATGGACTACGGCAAAATGGCTGCTTCGTTTCTGAATCTTAAAACAGGAAAGGCGGTAAGGGTCCTGGCGCTGGATGAGTCCAGACAGAAGGCGAAAGACCTGTTTCCTGAGGTTGCAGATAAGTACGCTGCGCAGCTGGAGGCATACAAATTCATGGCAGATGAAGCGCTGTTTGCAGTCACCGAAGTGAGGATTTCGATCAGGCCCGAGGACATGCCCGGAAGGCCGCTGGGCAGAGCAAAGTGCGACTCCTGCGGAGAGCATGTTCAGGACCTGAAGGAGATACATGCCGGCGGCAAGGTATTGTGCAGGCCGTGCGCCTCAGGGGGATATTATGAAATTTGTCACGGAGACCGTTATGCGGAAAAGTCATAACGAAATCAGCATCCGCTCGAAGATATGGATCGAGGTTGCCGGCGAGCCTGTATTCGGACGGGGAAGGCTGTTTCTCCTTGAGGCGATAGGGAAGCACGGTTCGATCAATCAGGCGGCCAAAGAGATCAATATCTCCTACAGAAAGGCCTGGAGTTTCATAAAAGCGATGGAAGAGCGGCTGGGCATTCAACTCGTCGAGCGGCAGACAGGCGGCAGGAACGGCGGCGGTGCAAAGATTACGAATGAAGCGAAAGAGTTTCTTGCGAAATACGCAAGACTTGAGGGCGGAATAAGAGAAATGGTCGACAAGAAATTCAATGAAATATTTCCCGGAGGCGGCTATGTGTGATATCCATGATGGAAAGAAATCCATGACAAAGACGATACCGGTAACTGAAGCTGTCGGCACGATACTGGCACATGACATAACCGAGATAAGGCCCGGCGAGTTCAAGGGCTGCGCCTTCAGAAAAGGACATGTTATAAGGCAGGAAGATGTCTGCCGCCTTCAGAGACTCGGGAAGGAAAATTTGTTTGTGCTGAATATTGCGGACGACGAGATGCACGAAGACGACGCCGCATATGCCTTGGCGAACGCGCTTATGGGGCAGGGAGTTGAGATAAAGGGAGAGGCCAAAGAGGGTAAGATAAACATCATAGCCGCTACGGACGGACTTCTCAAAATCGATAAAGACGCGCTTCTTGAATTTAATATGCTGGGTGATGTTATGTGCGCGACTCTGCATAACAACACGGTTGTCAAGAAAGGGCAGACAATCGCCGGCACCAGGGCGATCCCGCTTTCAGTAAAAAAGATGATAGTGGAAGAGGCGGTGAATATCGCCGAAAAAGCCCGGAATAACGGCAGGATGGAAGAGGCGGGGACGACGCCTGCCGCGACCGGCATGAGGCCTGGCGGTATCATTGCGGTTAAGGAGATCAGAAAGCCGAAGGCCGGAGTGGTAATCACCGGTAACGAGGTCTATTACGGGAGGATAAAGGACGCTTTTGCGCCGGTCATAAAAGGCAAGATAGAGGCGATAGGAGGAGAGATTGCAGGCATTTATTATGCGCCCGATGATCCGGAATTTATAAGAGACAGGCTGAGCGAACTGATTAACTCCGGCGCTGATCTGCTTATCACAACAGGCGGGATGTCGGTGGACCCGGATGATGTGACCCGTTTTGCAATAGGAAGCCTTGGCGCATCGGACGTAACTTACGGCTCTGCAGTGCTTCCCGGAGCCATGTTTCTTGTGGCGTATGTAGAAGCAGGGCGCGGGGATCAGGGATCAGCGGCCGGTGAAAAACCGGTCTCGGGTCCCAAATTTCCGGTCCCAATTCTTGGAATCCCGGCATGCGGCATGTACAGCTCGACGACTATCTTTGATCTTGTCCTGCCCAGGGTGCTTGCAGGAGAAATAATAGGGCGGCGGGAACTCTCCGAACTGGGGCACGGCGGCATGTGCATGAACTGCGAGGTATGCCGGTATCCGGTCTGTCCGTTCGGGAAATGACTGCTGAAGAAGGCGGCTGCGGAGTGAGACTATGCCGGCCAATTTACAAGCTTCCGAAAACCGTCGATATTTATTGCGCGGGGGACCAATCCCTGATAAACTTAACCTGAATGAAAACAACTGTGAATATTTTATGCCGTTTCAGGCATCCTGAATTAATATTGACCAATAGTTCCGACCTCGGGTCTCATAGCGTAAAGAGACCGCTCAGCCGGTTCAATCGCGTCGAATGAAGCTGCGTTTTGCAGGCTCATTCAGGCTCCTTGCCTTTCTTCTTGTCTGTTTCCTTTTTGCGGCAGAAGGGTGCGAAAAAAAGAGGGCAGCCGTTTATCAGGGTTATGCTGAAGGCGAATTCGTGTTCGTCGGAGCGCCTGCTGCAGGCCGCCTGGAGAAACGGTGGGTGCAGCGCGGCCAGGATGTCGCAGCCAATGCCCCTCTCTTTGCGCTTGAGCAGGAAAATGAAAAGGCTGCGCGACAGGAGGCCGAGGCCCGCCTGCGCACTGCCGACGCCCGTCTTGCCAACATCACTGTCGGACGGCGACCTTCAGAAATTGACGCGCTCCTCGCGGCTGAAGCCCAGGCTGAGGCGGCACGCAGACTTTCCCAGCAGCAGCTTGAACGATATGAGAAACTCCTGGCCTCCGGCTATATTTCGCGGGAGCAACTCGATGAGGCGCGGGCCGCCCACACGACTAACACCGCGCGTGTGGCTGAGGCAAAGGCGCAACTGCGAACGGCACAACAGTCATTAGGCCGGGACAAAGAGATTGAAGCTGCGCGCACAGAGGTCGAAGCTGCGCGCGCTGCGCTTGCTCAAAGCAACTGGCGTCTGGAGCAGCGCGCAATAAACGCCTCCGCAGCAGCTCTTGTCCATGATACTTTTTATTCCGAGGGCGAGTGGATCCAGTCCGGAAGCCCTGTAGTAAGCCTTCTGCCGCCGGGGAATATCAAACTGAGGTTTTTTGTGCCTGAGAATGTGCTTGGTTCGGTCAAACCCGGTCAGCCGGTGTCCGCCGTCTGCGACGGCTGCGGCAAGGCTATTGAGGCCAGGGTAAGTTATATTTCCCGCCAACCGGAATATACCCCGCCCATCATCTACAGCCGTGACCAGCGCACACGGTTGGTATTTCTCGTAGAGGCGCTGCCTGCGGCAGCCGATGCTGTGCGGCTTCATCCGGGCCAGCCGGTGGATATCGAACTGAAGTGAACAGCGCGCCGGCCGTGGACCTGGCTATCGATGTTGCAGGCCTTAACAAATATTTCGGCAAAAAGCATGTAGTGCGGGACCTGTCGCTACAGGTGCGGCGTGGCGAGATATTCGGATTCCTCGGCCCCAACGGCAGCGGCAAGACAACCTCGATCCGGCTTCTATGCGGACTGCTGACGCCTGATTCCGGCAGCGGCACCTGTCTCGGCTTCGATATTGTCCGCGAGCCCTCGTCCATCAAGCGTGAGGTCGGTTACATGACACAAAGGTTTTCTTTATGGGAGGACCTTACGATCCGGGAGAACCTGGAATTTATCGCGCGGATGTACGGTATGCAGGACCGCAGCAAGGCTGTAGGGGACGCAATCGACAGACTCGGTCTGACCTCGCGCCAGACCCAGCTTGCCGGCGCCTTGTCCGGCGGATGGAAACAGAGGCTTGCGCTCGCCTCATGCATGATGCACCACCCCAGGCTACTGCTGCTGGATGAGCCGACTGCAGGGGTTGACCCCAAGGCCAGACGGGATTTCTGGAATGAGATCAACGAACTCGCAGGCAGAGGTATTACCGTACTCGTCTCGACGCACTATATGGACGAAGCCGAGCGCTGTCACCGTCTGGCGTATATTGCTTACGGCAATCTGCTGGTCTCGGGAACTGCGCAGGAGGTGGTTGATTCACAGGCCCTAACCGGTTTCGAGGTGACAGGTCCCGACCTGGTCCGTTATGCTTCGCTGCTACGCGGCCTGCCGGGTGTCGCGCAGATTACGGCGTTCGGCAGCACCTTGCATGTCATTGGGCGCGATGCCGGGGCGCTCAACACGACCGCCTCTCTTAAGCAGAAAGAAAATACCCATCGCTGGGCGCATATCCGGCCCGGGCTTGAAGACGTTTTCATCAGTCTCATGGAAACAGCGCGAGAGGACAACACCTGAGGAACCCGCCATGAAATTTCCCAATAATCTCAAGCTCTCGCTGTCACGCTGGATAGGGATAATTGTAAAGGAATTCATTCAGCTGAGGCGCGACCGGCTGACCTTTGGCATGATCATCGGTATCCCGATCATGCAGCTGGTCCTCTTTGGCTATGCCATCAACTCCGATCCAAAGCATCTGCCTACAGCGGTGCTTGTCGCCGACCAAAGCCTCTTCAGCAGGACCCTGCTTCAGGGACTGAAGAACAGCGATTATTTTCTCTTCAATAGTGAGGTGTCCGATGTGGCTGCGGCAAAAGAGCTGATCGCTCGGGGCGCGGTCCAGTTCGTGGTGACTATTCCGGAGGATTTCGGACGGAAGCTGGTGCGCGGCGAAAGGCCGACGCTCCTTATCGAGGCGGACGCCTCGGATCCGAGCGCGACCGGCAATGCCATCGCCGCGCTCAGCGGCATCGCTCATACCGCTCTCACACATGATCTGAAGGGAACGCTGGGACCTCTCGCTGCTTCTGCCGACCCCATAGACATACGGGTACAACGACGATATAATCCTGAGGGCATTACGTCGTATAACATCGTGCCCGGCCTGCTCGGAACGATCCTCACCATGACCATGATTCTCATGACAGGGCTGGCGATGACGAGGGAACGGGAGCGCGGGACTTTCGAAAACCTCCTTGCCACCCCTGCGCTGCCGATTGAAGTTATGACCGGAAAGATCGTCCCCTACATTATGATCGGACTGCTCCAGGTGACCCTGCTGCTTGCAGCGGCGCTGCTTATATTCAAAGTGCCGATGCAGGGCAGCATCATACTCCTTTATTTTTCGGTGTCGATCTTTATCGCGGCGAATCTGACGCTCGGGATAACCTTCTCTTCCATTGCGCGCAACCAGCTTCAGGCGATGCAGATGACGTTTTTTTTCTTCCTGCCTTCGATGCTGCTTTCAGGCTTCATGTTCCCGTTCCGCGGCATGCCGGAATGGGCGCAATGGGTCGGCACGATTCTGCCGCTGACACACTTTCTGAGGATAGTGCGCGGTATCATGCTCAAGGGGAATTCCTTTGCTGAAGTCTGGCCTAATATCTGGCCGATTATTGTATTTATGCTTGCAGTGATCGGGCTCGGACTTGGGGTTTACCGCAAAACCCTGGACTGAACATTTGCACTGAGCTTTTTCGTCCGCAGCCGGTGCCGGCTCTTTATGCTTTGGAACTGTTGTATAACTGGGATTCAGGAAAAAGATGGGATAATGAGATTAAGGAGATTTGCGCTTATGAGAGTGGGCTTTAATTCGTTTGTGCTGCTCGTGCTTTTGGCCGCGCTGTTTTCACCGGTCAACGGGTACTGTACTCCTGAGTACGCGTCTCAGACCGGCAAAATGTGCGGCGAATGTCACATCGACCCCACAGGCGGCGGGAAACTTACAAAGGACGGAGAGGCCTTCAAGGATGATCTTCGCATAAAAGGGCAGTACAGGGTCTTATCTCCCTTTCAGCGCGTTGTCCGGTTCATCATCGGATATCTCCATATGCTAACAGCCATTATCTGGTTCGGCACCATTTTATATGTCCATATAGTCCTCAAGCCTGCCTATGCTGCGGGCGGGCTCCCAAGAGGCGAATTAATGTTAGGCTGGGGATCGATCATAATCATGGCAATAACAGGCACTCTTCTTTCGATTTCGCGCGTGCAGACCTGGCATATGCTTTTTCATACAAGGTTCGGAATTCTCCTCACCATAAAAATAGCGCTTTTTCTCGTGATGGTTTCAACCGCCGTATTTGTGACCTTTGTTATAGGCCCCCGTCTGCGCAGGAAGAAACAACAGCAGCGTGACATTTCCGAGAGTCCTCAGGACCTTGATTCAGATCAGCTCTCCCAATTCGACGGAAAGGAAGGAAGGCCTGCCTACATTGCATACAAGGGCATTATTTATGATGTCTCGGCAAGCAGGCTCTGGAAGGACGGAGGACACTTTAAAAAGCACTCTGCAGGCGCCGACATGTCTGATGTCCTTAAGACCGCACCGCACAAAGAAGATAAAATCCTGGGCATGCCTGTCATCGGGAAGCTGGTGGAAGAGGCCGAACGGAAAAAGCCGCTGCAGATGAGGATCTTTTATTTCTTTGCGTATATGAACCTTGTCGTGATTTTCCTGATTGTATTCATCATCTCGCTCTGGAGATGGTGGTAGGCGGACCCGCCGTAACTAACATTCACAAGGGGAAGCTGTTCCGGCTTCCCCCTGTGCGTTATTTCGTCTTACTCTAAAGCCTATGCGCCAAAGGTATACTTTGTTCCTGATGTGTTCACACTAAAGGCCTCGGGCATTTCCCTGCTCAAAGCCACCAGCGCTCTGAACCCCGTACAATGGGTCCCCACGATATGGTCGGGCTTCATCGCTTTGATATCGGCAACGGTGCTCTGAATAAGATCGGGCTTCGCAACAATAAGATGGAAGCCTCCCATTATCGCATGCACCTTCTCGGTTCCGGAGACCTTCTGCGCATGCTTGACTGTATTGACGATGCCGCAATGCGAGCACCCGGAAAGAACCACCAGACCTTTTCCCTTTACGTTAAAGATAACAGCCTGCTCACCCGGAAATATGTCGGATTCGATTTTATCCCCGCGCTTTACCTGCTGGGACGCAGACCCTTTCTCATAGCTCGTTACCCGCTCTATTTTTCCGCTGACATATGCGCCGGGAATAATCTCAGTCGGTGTCTTCGTCTCAACAACCTTCACCCCAAGGGCCTCGATATCTTCTCTGCTCAGTTGCCCGACGTCCGTAGGTTCTGTTGCTCCGGGGCGGAGCGAGTATCTGCGATTGAACGCCTCTTCACCGACATAAAACGGCGTTCCCGGGGCAAGCTTTGACTGGTTCTGCTTGAGGATGCTGATTGCGCCGGTATAGTGATCGTAATGGCCGTGGCTCAGACTGAAGGCCTTTGTCTTGCCGATATCAAGCCCCAGCAAAGCAATATTGTTCAGCACGCTCACAGGGTCAAGCCCGAAATCGAACATACAGGCGTTTGTCTGTCCATTAACAACAGTCTCGATGTAGTACGAAAGGCCGTGCTGGGCGCTCATTGATTTTCCGGACACTGAACGATAGCGCTTTCCGATCTTGCTGTCCGGTTCATTGGTGTCATAGTAGTTGTCCGCCAGGATCCAGATCGACAGCTTGTCAACTTCAGTGAAACCCACGGCAGCCTGTGCCGGCGCGCCCTCCATTATTGCATCTCCTGCCGCGATCATTACTCCGGCTGCTGCTGCAAACTTCAGAAATTCCCTTCGGTTAATTTCCCCATCCATAATGCGCCTCCTTTAGTGTTTTGCATCAACTTGTCTGATTTCTGATTATGGTCGAGCCTCACAGGTCAGAACGGCTCGACCTGGATACGTTTCCCTTCAATACGCACGTCGGACGTCCCGGTCTCGATGTCCTGCAAGTCGCGTGTGCTGACCTTGGCCATTCCCGAAAATTCGTTGTCTCCAGGGCCAAACACAATATGTATCCTGGTCTTGGTGCTTCCGATCCACTTTCTGTCCTGATCGAATCTGAATGCAATATAGGTCGCGTCAAACACGCCGTCACCGACCCGCTTCCATGCGCCGTGCCCGCCGCTGAGCACAGGATGCGTATCCCCGCTTCTAAAAAAAGTGCCGTCGGACGAAAAAGTGAGAAGGTTCTTTCCAACGCCGGCCGGGCGGCTGGCTATCACGATCCACGCTCCTACCAATCCCTTGTTAGTTTCAGCTGTCGCCCCGGGCGAAGCGAAACCGGCAACAAGCAATGCCGTCAGGAGACTCAATATTACCGACTTAAACTTGAACATGGTTATCCTCCAAAGATATTATTAACAAAGCATCCCTGCCTATTCATATGTCGTGTTTCGAAAAAGCTTGGTGGTTGTGACTAACTGTAGCATTTAGGTCTTGTCCCGTCAATGTGAAGTTTCCTTAATGCGTTAGGGTCATAATCATATCTTTATATTGTCAGCCCCGATAGGCAGATAATTATTCTCTGATGATTCCTGCCGGTCCTGTTTCAATGTGCTTCCACTATCCATTGTGCGGGATCGGGGGCCGGGAAAATTTTCCCGGCCCCTCCCGACTTGCTCTCAGTCTACTTAGCCCGTTTCCAGATCTGGGTGTTCTTTCCGCCGCCGCCAATGGACGGGGCCGGGTTTATGATCTTCATATCGTCTCCTGTGACTGTCACAGGCCGCTTCTGATCCTGGCCGTCCCAGTTGGGGAATGTGCTGCCTTCGATGTGCAGATTCAATATCTGCTCCTTATCGCCCGTCACTGTGTACGTGCCGATAGCGGCTACAGACCCTTCTACAACGGCCTTGTACTCCTCAGCGGTACCTTTTGTGCGGGCGTTGGAAGCGAATTTCGGAAGGCCTGCCCGCAGAATTGTCATCGAAAAACGGCCGTCAGGGGTCAAAAGCATGGAGCCTCTGGGAGTGGGGCCGAACGGCTCTAACTTCTTACCGTCAGTCTCGTTATATAGTTCGAC
>Ga0334722_10003608_pt1 | contig 16541 bp, 11 predicted proteins | sample C3_bottom_MG_FD_207210 | JGI IMG/M metagenome (GOLD analysis project Ga0334722, IMG submission 207210) | Sediment microbial communities from Yellowstone Lake, YNP, Wyoming, USA - C3_bottom | ecosystem: Environmental > Aquatic > Freshwater > Lake > Sediment | place: USA: Wyoming | collected...
GGAGATAGAGGAAGATCTGGCCCTCAGTCGTTCCCGTGAGTCGTCCGGACATTCCGATGACAGCCAGTAGGCTCAGCACAGTCACAATAACCGACCAGACCTTCAACTTGTCCGGCTGAGACCAGACTACGAGGCCCAGCATCACTCCGATAATGGGAACCGCAGCCAACAGCAATGGAGTGGTCACGATATCCGTCATTTCGACCACCCAGCATCGCGCTTATCGATTCGATGGACGACACGCATGACCACTCGACCGAGTGCTTGATAGCACTCATCCGCATAGAGCCGGTTCATGAACAGAACATACAAGCGGAGACGGAGCCCTTCCACCCAGCTCGGCACCCACATAGTCTGGCCACGGGCTTGGGCATAGATATAGAGCCACCCCAGAATGATCACCAGGGCCGTTCCGACGATGAGACCATCAAAGAGCCAATTGTGGAGCGCCGCCGCCTGGAAGTAGGACGCCACCTCTTCCGGATTCGGATAGAGAAATGCGGTGAAGGACTCGACGGCGAACAAATAGATGAACACGACGAAGAGCAGTATCAGCAGCATCGCCACGGATACCTTCCATGACGCGACTGCGCGCAGGCGGATGAGCGTCAAGATGGCTTGGGAGGACGTGACCCAGATAAAGAACAGGAAGATCACGGTCCCTTGAGAATCCCGCAACGGGATATGCAGCACACCATGGGACACCAGGAGGATGACAAGCGGAATGAGGAGTGTCGTGAGAAATCCGGTAGCCCAGGTCAGGCGCGAAAACTCCTCTTCCTTTGCGGCATGGTTTGGCTGAGGGAATTCCGGTTCCTGACGGGCCTTGTGGATGACGTTCCCGCAACTCAAGAATACCGTCGCTTTGAAAAGTCCGTGTGCGATGAGATGGAAGACGGCCAGCGAGAAGGCGCCCAATCCACATTCCATAATCATGTAACCCATCTGGCCGATCGTCGAGAAGCCGAGCGTCTTTTTGATGTCGTTCTGCGCCAGCATCGTGGTGGCGCCGAGGACCGCGGTGACCATGCCGACCACGAACGCCACATGCAGCGTGGTCGAGCTTAGACCATAGAGTGGGGCCAAGCGGTTGATCAGGAAGCCACCCGCATTGATGATCCCGGCGTGGAGCAACGCATGAACAGGCGTCGGGGCATAGAGCGAACGGGGCAGCCAGATATGGATCGGGAACTGAGCCGACTTACTCATGGCGCCGATGAACAGGAGCAGTGTGACCGCCGTTGCCCCGCCGATCTCAATGCCAGGCCAAGGCGAGAGCGTGACTGGTGATTCAGCGGCTTTAGCGAAGAGCGCTTGGAACTCCAGCGTGCCGTACAGCTGATGGGCGAGAACGATGCCGGACAGAAACGCCACATCGCCGACCCGCAAGAGGGTAAAGGTTCTGAACGCTCCGTCGAGCGTCGCTGCATGGGCATGATTGTGGGCAAGGAGATAGAGCATGTAGCTCAGGACTTGCCAGAACAGGAACAGCATCATGAGGTTGGCGCTGGAAACCATGCAGAGCAGCACAGAAGTCGTAAAGCCGATGAGTGCCAGATATCGGCGGTCGTGGTGATCCTGATACATGTAGCTGACGGAATAGATGTAGATAATTGTGCCGACACCGGAGATCAATACCATCATGACCGCGCTCAGGCGGTCGATATAGAAACCGATGGGAAAGGCCAACGTCGCGAGAGAAGCGGGGTCGTAGAAACGAACGGTGATGGGCCCCTGTGTCGCCGCAAGCCACAGGGTCGCGATGGCGCCGAGAAAGGCCGCGCCGATCGGATAGGCCGCGATTTTGGCGCGCCGGGTTTGCGAGCTGCGCGTGCCGATTGCGACGATGATGGCGGCAAACAGGGGCAGCAGTGGGACCAGAATTATGAAGGACATGCCTTGCCTCACACTCTTCGAAACACAGAAGACGCTACGTGCAGGGCCTCGGCGATCCGTGATCGGAGGCTGTGCCGCTGGGTATCGGTGATGACAGAGCCTGTGGCTGCCTCGTGAGTTTTTATCGACATCATCAAGTTTGCGGAATAAAAAAAGCCAGCGGGCGCGACCTCGTCGAGGAATGCGCCACACTGGCTTGTATTATTGTCGGCCACTGAACGGGAAGCCGACGACCTTACGTGCCCTATTTATAGTGGAATTGGGTTTACACCTGTGTGAGTTCCCAGCGACCGGTTCCGCCCGACCTCTCTAGAAATGTAGCCTGGCGGCACCGTCTTCCAATTTAATATGTAGCAGGATTCCAGAGACAAACGCAAAGAATCTTTCGGTCTAGGGGTATAGGAACATCGGGACCGCTACTATAGACCCTTAGACCTATTTCCCCAGAAAAACAGCCGAAAATGGCGGTACGGATTATGATGAAGATTCGTTCTTGTCATTGCCTTGTCTGTCTCGTGGTCTCTATAATCCGCCTTATCTGACGATGCCCAAGTGGAAGGGCACCGTCCGGCGGCAATCACCTATTGAGCCAGAGGGGATATGCACAACGCAATCAGACAGGCTGTCATCAAGTTTGAGCAGGACTTTATGGGGCGCGGACCAACGGATGTGAGAGCGTTCATCATCCGAGACATGGTGGTCGTGCGGCTGAGGGGTGTCCTCACCCAGGCTGAACGTCAGCTGGCCAAGAGCGCGGATGGCATTGAAATGATCAAGCGCATGCGCCAAAACCTGATTGCACAAGGCAAAGACAATCTGTGCAGCGAAATTGCCGGCATCACCGGCGCCAAGGTCACCGGACTGTTTACGGATATTGACACGCAGATTGGTGAGCGGATCATGGTGTTTACTCTCGATCAAGACCTTCAAGCGATTGAACCTTCCAGCTAGGTATCGAAAAAGACATTGAACCATTCAGGTCAGGATCTCTCGCGAAACGGATTGTTTCTGAAAGGGGAGTCCCGTGGGGTCGACCACATAGGGGAGGGCAGCGATGGAAAAATTAGTTGAAGGGTTTAAGAAGTTTCAGGCGGAAGTCTTTCGCGCCAAACGCGAGTTGTTCAGTCGCCTGTCCGAAAGCCAAACCCCTCGCGCGCTTTTCATCACCTGCTCGGATTCGCGTATTGACCCCACGTTGCTGACACAAGCGGAGCCGGGCGAGCTGTTTATTCTGCGGAATGCCGGAAACATCGTCCCATCGTATGGAGAGACCATGGGAGGCAGCACGGCCACGATCGAATATGCCGTTGCCATGCTGGGCGTGAAGCACGTCATCGTCTGTGGCCACACGGATTGCGGCGTGATGAGAGCGCTCCTTCATCCAGAATCAGTTGAGGATCTGCCAGCAGTGAAGAGCTGGATGATCCAGGCCGAAACGACGCGACGCATTGTGCGGGAAAATTACGCCGACCTCGCAGGAGAGGAGTTGCTGGTCACGACCATCCAGGAGAATGTGCGGATTCAGCTCGACCACCTCAAAACTCATCCGGCGGTTGCCGTGCGTTTAAGACGCGGCACGCTGACCCTCCATGGCTGGGTCTACTCCATCCCCACCGGCGATATCTGGGCGTATGACGAAGACAAGGACGTTTTCGTATCCCTGGCTGACTCGGTGGCCTGACCTGAACCTGGCCGACTCGGCCCACGCCCAGAGGAGGGCTGGCGATTGGTTCTGAGGCCATGATAAGAGAAACACATGGCCCCCCTTCGGAAACTCGAAGAACTTTCCTTCGACAACAGCTATGCCCGTCTGCCCGAGGTGTTCTACGCCAAGCTGAATCCAACTCCGTTTGCAGCGCCTCCTTATCTTGTCAGTTTCAATCCCGCGGCGGCCGAACTGATCGACCTTGATCCGGAGCAAGCGAAGCGTTCGGAATTCGCCGGCACCTTTGGCGGGAGTCTTCTCGTGCCGGGGATGGAGCCGTTGGCGATGCTCTACTCCGGCCATCAGTTCGGGGTCTATGTCCCGCAGCTGGGAGACGGCCGCGCCATCCTCCTTGGAGAAGTACGGAACGAACGGGGCGAGAAGTGGGATCTGCATCTGAAGGGGGCGGGGCTTACGCCGTTCTCGCGAGAAGGAGATGGCCGTGCGGTTCTGCGTTCGACCATCCGGGAGTATCTCTGCAGCGAAGCCATGCACGGCCTGGGTATTCCGACGACGAGGGCGCTCTGCATCGTCGGGAGCGACCACCAGGTCTACCGCGAGCAGGTCGAAACCGGCGCGATGCTCGTGCGGATGGCGCCGTCCCATGTGCGCTTCGGCACCTTTGAGATCTTCTATTACCGTAAACTGCACGAGCAGCTCAAAACCCTCGCCGACTATGTCATCGCGAAACACTTTCTCCATCTGGTAGATGGCTCGGACAAGTACGCGCGATTCTTCTCCGAAGTCGTCGAGCGCACGGCAAGGCTGACCGCGCAATGGCAGGCCGTCGGCTGGGCGCATGGAGTCATGAACACCGACAACATGTCGATCCATGGCATCACCCTCGACTACGGTCCGTTCGGGTTCATGGACGACTACGATCCTGGTTTCATAGGTAACCACTCCGACCACAATGGCCGCTATGCCTTTAATCAACAGCCCTATATCGGTCTCTGGAACCTCAGCTGCCTGGCGCAGGCGCTGCTCCCCTTGGCCCAGAAGGAAGACCTTAAGGCCGCACTCGACCGCTACACCCCCCTCTGCGAAGGACGGTACATGGAGTTGATGCGGGCCAAGTGTGGACTCGTCGAGACGAAGGAGGAGGATGCGTCGTTGATCCAAGACCTCTTGGCGCTCATGCACCTGCACCATGTCGATTACACAATCTTCTTTCGTTCATTGGCCCTGTTTCAGACAGGGTCCGCATCGCTGAATGAGCCGCTCCGCGACTTCTTCCTGGATCGTGAATCATTCGACAAGTGGGTTCGTCGGTACGAGGATCGGCTGCGCGAAGAGGGGAGTCGAGACGACACGCGACGCGTACGCATGGAACATGTCAATCCCAAGTACGTGCTCCGCAACTATCTGGCGCAGACAGCCATCGAGAAGGCTCAGAAGAAAGACTTCTCCGAGATCGATCGGTTACTCGCCCTGCTGCAAAATCCCTACAGTGACCAGCCAGGCATGGACATCTACGCAGCCCCTCCTCCCAACTGGGGCAAGCACCTAGCGGTAAGCTGCTCCTCGTGACTCCTTGTCCACATCCCTACTTTCAGGGGGGTTGCTTCGGCAAGTTTTAATAGACGACTATGACGAGTCTCTCTATTTTGGGCTGTTGCCGAACCCTTGCACGGTCGGTCCTAAGAGAAGGCCAAGCTTATCCCCCAATGACTATGAACGGATGGGATCAATCATTGAATAGATTCGTTGCCTGCGCCATTCTTGCGTTCGGTCTGGCCTCCTGCAGTGGAGGCGGGTCTGGTGGAGGAGGGACCACGACTCCTCCAGCGCCTGCCTCTGGGTCGGCGACGGTCACCGGCACGGTATCGGGGACCGTGATCAAAGTGTTGAGGGCGGACACGAGTGCCGTCATCACAACGGCTGACACCGCCTCCCTCGTCAACCCTCCCTTCCCATTTACCCTGTCGAATATTCCAGTTGGAGTTCCCATCAAGGCATTTTTCTTCAGCGCAGGCGAGACATTCCCTTTTTATTTGGGGAATACGAACGTGTTTACCGTACACTCGGCTGAAGCCATTGACCTCGGATTCGTTACAATGGGCGGTGGGAGAGCAACCCCTACGAATCAACCTCCTGTAAACACGATCAAGCCAGGGTCGGAAGATACATCACCGCCCCCGCAAATTGTAGTTCCCCCTCCGGCGACGCTTTCGGTAACGACTCCCGCACCGGCAACAGGCTCGGGTATTGTGGATTTCGCGGTACAGAATTTTTCCATTGGAGGACAAGGCCAACCGCATCTCCACATCCAGGTAGATAATGGATTGACTCGTCATTTCTTCAACGGCCAAACCAACACAGTTCTGGACGACAATGAACAACCCACAACAGATGTCGTGAGACAAAGCACAACTTCTTTCCGACTCAATGGCTTGGCACCAGGACAACACTCGGTGACGGCTAGATTATCCACGGCCTCGGACACTGAATTCGTCAATCAAGAATCCACGCCTAGTCCTGTGCCCATCACGATCAATAATCCTCCCGCCCCTCCCGCGACATTAAGCATTACAAGTCCATCACCGGGCGCCGTTCTCCCGTCTGGGCCTGTAGTCGTGTCGTTTTCGACCCAGAACTTTTCGATCGGGAATCCGGGCACTCCTCACCTGCACATTTATCTCGATGGAGGAGCCGCAAATCACTTTTTCAACGGAACCACCAATCAGGTTCAGCCTGTGGCGAACATCACGTGGCAGAGCCCTACTTCATTCACGATGAATGCGCTCTCAAGCGGTCCCCATACTATTCGCCTGAGGCTCGCCGATGGTGCCGATCAAGAACTACAGAATGCCGAGGCCAAGCCGCCAGATCTGATCATCAGCATTCAAGCTCCGCCTGGTAGCCCAACATTGACGATTAACAGTCCGGCTCAAGGGGCATCCCTGTCTCCCGGGCCGGTGCTCGTGACGTTCAATATTCAGAATTCTCCAGTTACTACCTCGACTCAGCCACGGATGCATTTCTATGTCGACAATGACCCAGTCGTGTACAAGTTCTACGATGGACAAGGGATCACCGAAGATGGCAGTACGACGAGCGGGGTTCGTTATCAGAATGTTCATACCCACTTCGTGCATTGGAAATCTGGCAGTTCGATTCAGCTCAATGCCTTGGCATCTGGGTCCCATCAGGTCCGCTTCGTTCTAGTGGATCAAGCCGAGACCGAGCTGACGAGTACGGCAAAGACGCTTTCCTTCACCATCCTGCAGGGGACGGGTGGAGCTTTTACCCTTCAAGAAGTTGCGAGCGGCCTGAATTTCCCGACCGCGATGGCGACGACTCCGGACGGACGAATCTTTGTGACCGAGCTGGTCACGGGCAAAATCCGAGTGGTCACGCCAACTGCAACACTTCCATGGCAGTTGCAGGCCGCACCGTTTGCCACACTCCCGGTCGTAACCGGGAATGAGAAAGGCTTGCTCGGTATTGCAGTCGATCCTAGTTTCAGCCAGAACGGCTTCGTATATGTTTTCTACACTGCAAGCGGCCCGGTCAATCGCGTCGTACGTTTTACGGCCACGACGTCGAACGGGAATACCGTCGCAGACAACCAGACGCCAACGGTGATTTTTGACAATATTCCTGCCGCAGAGAATCATAACGGAGGGATCATCAATTTCGGTCCCGATGGAATGCTGTATATTTTTGTGGGAGAGAACCAGGTACAGGATGACGCACAGAGCTTGAGTTCTCTCAGAGGAAAAATCTTGCGGATCATCCCGATTCCGAATGGAGGAATTCCGTCCGACAATCCATTTCCAAACTCCGCGATCTATAGCTATGGTCATCGCAATAGCTTTGGCTTCACGTTCCATACCCACACGAATGACTTGTGGGAGACAGAGAATGGGCTGGATACGTTCGACGAGATCAATAGGATTCTTCCAGGAAAGAATTATGGATGGCCCTTTGTCGAAGGAACGGGTACCAATCCTCAATTCATGAATCCCCTCATCACGTTTGGGCCACCCACCATTGCCCCAACGGGAATCATCGCGATCAGGGAAGATTCTGTGTATCCGGCGCAGTATTACAACAACTTACTGTTCGCTGATTTCAACGTCGGCCAACTTCATCGAATCGTGCTTGGCGGAGTAGGGTTGACAGACCTCTCCAGTCATACTATCGCCTGCAACTGTGGAAAAGGTGGGTTGATCGGGGTCATGCACGGATTGAATGTGCCGGGGCAAGATGGGTATGTCTATGTGACAAATGGCAACTACAACACAACTAATCACCGCATCTTCAGGGTCGTTTTGAACAATCCATAGGTGTGATATAGGTCCCTTTTTACCTGTTGCTCTTTGTGGGTTTTAACGGCGGCAAGATCCGACGCTTCATCCTGAGCTAGGCTTATCTCGACAAGCTCAGCACTATCAGCAATATCTACAACAGCGGGAGCTGCGGGCTGCTCAGCCTCATGCTGGGCGTCGACGAATTCGTATACGTTTCAAACACCAACGCCATCTTCAAAGTCGTCCCGCAGTAGTCCTCTCTCTCCATAGACCAATCCGGGCTACCCCGCACCCCTCGAACTTATCACCTTGCAGTCCCCCTCACAGTCTGTTGTAGAGTGGCCAGGATAACCTGGTCTCCTCCTGCTCGCGGAACGCGCACGATGAAACGGTGCTCGTTCGACGCGCGCAATAGAGGATCAACCAGGCCACCCTCAAAGGAATTAGACGAGCAAGCTCGGGAAACCATCGGGCAGCGCCGTGGGGGGACTCATCCAGGCCTTCTGTGGGATGGGAGAGTGTTCGCCAACGTGCGGCGGCTGATTACAGAAGACGGATTCCTCTATGGCAAAAGGAAGTGGAGAATCGAAGCTCGCCCTGGCGGGGGTGGTCACCCTCGCAGTTGCGCTCGCCGGCGTGTTGTTGGTGAAAGAGCCGCTGCGCAGTTCGCGGCCGGTAGGGGCTGGGTTGGATGTGAAACAGACCACCGGTGAGCAATCGGTCCGTGCGCGGCTGTGGGAAGATCCGGTGGCAGCGGTGCAGCGGGGCATGCGAGAAGCTCCGCCACCGGCAATCGGGTTTCCCAAGTCCGTGCCCAGCCAGTCAGCTGAGTCCTCCCTCCCTCAGCGTCTGAGACCACTGCGGCTCGCGATCGCCGACCGAGCCAAGAAGGGTGAGCAGATCACAGTCCTACTGGTGACCATGAGCGGCGATCCCTATGCGGAGAGTGCGGAGTCCCGCATTCGAGATCGCTATGCGGTCGGCACTGCACTGGGCGTGGCCTGCTATGTCCCGGAGGACGAGGGGCATCTTTCGTTCATCGAAGGGGACAGTCAGGCGGTCGGTCATGCGTTGCCGTATGAGTGGTATCAGCTCCGCAAGACCAGGGTCTGTGGCGAAGGACAGGATCGAGCCCAGAACACCCTCGTGATCTGGATCCCCGATGACGTCCTCAGCCGAGGGTTCTTGGCTACCCTGACCTCCTTGTCGCAAACCCTGGTGTGCGAAGAGTCGAAACAGAAAAGCGAATGCCTCCTGACCGAGGACCGGCGCAAGCTGGTCCGTCTGAATCACTCGTTGCAACAGGCCGTCACGTTCAAGCTGGTGGGGCCCCGCAGCTCTTCCGCCCTGCGTCATCTCCTGGATGAGGCCGGAGCCTTGTATGCCGAGCCCCATGAAGGAGTCGGGGTCTGGCCGAATACGGACGGGACCATCGAGCTCTATTCGCCGTGGGCCAGCGCGATGAAAGGGCTCTTGGCCTATGGGCTGAAGAAGGAAGAGGGGAAGGGCCCAACGTGCCAAACGTATGAAGCCTGCGAGCAGGAGTTTTTTCATCGACTGGCGGCCGCGAATGTGCGGCTCATCTACGAGATCGGATCCGACGACCGGCTATTCGATACGCTGATCGATGAATTAGAACGTCGCCAGGTACGGCTCGGTTGGGATGCGGTGATCCTTATTGGAGAGTGGGATTCGTTCTATGGTCGAGCATTGCCCATCGAGTTCCGCGCGGCGGCTTGCGCAAAAGTGGCGACCTTCACGGAGGCCGAGCTGAAGCAGATTCAGGTGCCGACGACGATCAAGGCCTGGTGTCCCACCGTCTCGCGCGCGATCGATCTACAGATTCAACGCTCGGCCGACTACGAATCCCTGACCTTAAACATCCACCGGTATAGCTACCTCAGCGGTCTCGATGGCGAAGTGCCGGGCGACGACAGCGTGAAAGCCGGGCGTGGAGAGAAACTCAAAGCCAATGTGACAGCGAAGGATGCTCTGGCCGGTGGGCTGCAGGAACGTCCCGAAGGCACCAGTCAGCTTGATTATGTGCGCGCCTTGGCCACGAGGATCCAAGACGAGGGAGAAGGCGCCAAGGCGATCGGCATCCTGGGCACGGACCCCTACGACGCGGTTCTCATTCTCAAAGCGCTCCGGCCGGCCTTCCCGCATGCCGTCTTCTTCACCGTCGATCTCGACGCACGCCATCTCCATGCAAGCGAGTACAAGTGGACCAGGAACATGGTCGTGGCCTCGCCGTTCGGCTTGCAGTTGGACGGCGGGTTGCAACGCGATGTCCCGCCGTTTCGGAGCAGCTATCAAACGGCCACCTACTTTGCCGTGCTCCGAGCGGTGAATCACGTTGCCTGTCGCGCAGCGGGCGATCGGCAGAAATCGGCGGCGCCCTGCCCGTCGGGGTATCACGTGGCACTGACCCCGGAAGACCGGGTCTACGACGCGGCTGAACACCCTCGGATCTTCGAAGTGGGTCGAGAGGGCGCTGTGGACTTAAGCGTCGTCGATGTCGAAGGTGTGAGAACGATCCATCCCTTGCGCGCAGATCTCGAGCATACGGACAATCAGGGTCAGCTGAAGCAGGGCATCAGTCCCGGCAGCCCAACCGTGATAGCGCTGGTCGGGATTGGACTGTTCGTCGGAACGGTGCTCGCCTGGACCAATCAGCGACTCTGGCTGTGGGTCTCGCGCTCCTGGCGTCTGTTCGTCGTGGTCGGTCTTATCATTCTGGTCGGGACGGCAGTCTTTTGGGCCATGGGTGGCGGGACAGCCCTCATGGCCCACCACGATGAAGGCGAACCCTTTTCGTGGACCGCAGGCGTGAGTATTTGGCCCGGTGAGTGGCTCCGACTTCTCGTGGTGATCTTGTGTCTTCTCTTCCTGGTCAAAGGATCCCGCGATCTGACGAAGAACAGCGACCACCTTACCGAGGATTTCTTATTCCGCATCGATCAGAACCCTCGCTCCCGATTCACCCTGAGGACGTTTTGGACCAATGTGCAACGGGTCTATCATCCGGTCGCCACCAGGGCGGCCACCACGGTCGATCAAGCCTGGTCCTGGTACCTCGACGCGGCAGGTACGCTGCAGCGGACGGCGCGCGTCCTGGTCCTGTTCCTGCTGTATGGCGCAGTCATGATTTCCCTGGATCACTGGGTCGTTGACGAAGAGATGATCCATCCCTGTCGGGGATGGCTGAGCTGTCGAGTGGACGTGATCATGACGCTGGTCAGCATGAGCCTCGTGGTGCTGCTGAATCTGGCGGTGTTCGACGAGGTCATGTTGTGCCGCCGGTGGGTCGGGTGGGTGAACACCTCGAGCGGGGGGTGGTCGGAGCAGGTGCAGCAGGAGTACTTGCGCGAGTATGGACTGAGCCAGAGCCACAAAGGCGAGTTTGAAAAGCTTAAGTACTTGGCCGGCATCGACTTGATCAGCCGACGGACGGAAGCGGTCAATCGCCTCATCCGGTACCCCTTCATCGCCTTGCTGATCATGATCGCCGCGCGCAACGACTACTTCGATATCTGGAACTACCCACTCTTGCTGCTGCTGGCCTGGGCGTTGAATGTCGTCCTGGCGCTGAGCGGGGCGCTGTTGCTCTATCGATCTGCCGACCGGGCGAAGCAGGGGGTCTTGGCCGGGCTGAGCAAGCAAATGATCCAAGCCCTCGGGCTCGGCAAGGACCACGAAATCCGTGCGAAGCAAGTCCAATACATCATCGACCAGGTCGAGGCCAACCAGAAGGGCGCGTTCGTTCCCTTCTACCAACAACCTGTCGTCGAATCCTCGCTTTACGGCGTGGTGGCGTTGCTGCAATATTTGTATCTGAGATAACAGGCCGCTCATGCGCGAAGAACAAATAGGCGGGCTGCGGACGCGGGTCACAGGCGGCACAGATGGAAAGGGTGGGGGTCGCGGCCCTCTCGTCCTGCTCCTGCACGGCTTCGGCGCGCCGGGGGACGATCTAGTGTCGCTGACCGACGTCTTGAACGTGCCGGCCGGGACGAGGTTTGTCTTTCCTGAAGGCCCGCTCTCGCTGAGTTTTGGGCCGAGTGATGCGCGAGCCTGGTGGCTGATCGATATGGTGCGCATTGCAGCGGATCGAGCGGCAGGACGGATCCGTGATCTCTCGAACGAGATTCCCAAAGGCCTCGCTCCGGCACGCGAGACCATGTTGGGGTTCCTCAAAGAAGTCGAACACAAATTCGGCGCAAACCCGCGCAAGACCATCCTCGGGGGATTTTCACAGGGCGCGATGCTTTCTTGTGATGTGATGCTCAGAACGACGCAGCCCTATGCCGGGCTGATCCAACTGTCCGGAACGCTCCTTGCCACACAGGAATGGACTCCGCTGCTCCAGAAACGCAAGGCGCTGCCGGTCTTTCAAAGCCATGGGATGCAGGACGAGCTTCTGCCCTACGTGGGAGCAGAACGGTTGCGCGACACTCTTATTCACACGGGGCTCTCGGTTGAATGGCACAGCTTCCGTGGTGGCCACGAGATTCCAAGAGCGGTTCTGCAGCGGCTGGGGCCGTTCATTACCAAGGCGGTCACTCAAACATGAGTAACCCGCATTCGTTTGAACTCGCAGCCGCCGACGGCAAACTGATTCGCGGCGATCGCTCGATTGGGAAGGATCGCCAGATCCTCTTCATCACCGGCTTTCTCTCGAAGCGCTGGGGAGCCAAGAGCAAAGCGCTCGCACAGTGGTGTGAAGAGAAAGGGTGGGGGTTTTGCTGCTACGATGTGCGGGGGTTCGGCGACTCAGAAGGGACATTTACCGACTACACGTTGTCCGATTGGGTTGCCGATGCGCGGCTTGTGTTGAATATGCTGCAAGATGGACTACATCTCACCCGCCCACCCCAGGCGCTATCTCACCCGCCGTTGCACCCGCCCGATCCCCAGGCACGCCAGGACGTGCCATTTTCCCGCGGCCCGAGCCTGTCGAATCAGGCTCCTTTCCCGTTGGACGCGCCTCTTCCCCGAGTCACCATAGTCGGCAATTCATTCGGTGGCTGGATTGCATGGATGATGGCCCAGGAATGTTCGGCAGTTGAAAAGCTTATTCTCATCGCCCCGGCATTCGATGCTATCGGCATCAGAGCCAGGGAAATTTCGGCCGACCGGCGAAAACGATGGCAGGATACAGGCTGGATGCCTTGGGACGATGACCCAGTCCACAAGGATTGGCCGCTCTCATGGAAATGGGTCGAGGAAAGCGAAGCCTATTGGAAAACCGGCTTCGATCGACTCAGGCCGGTGAAAACGACGATCCTCCACGGTCTCCAAGATACAGTGATTCTACCGAGCGGGAGCAGTGAGTTCGTCGAGCAACTACTCTCGCGCGACCCCGCGTTCCCGGTCGAACTCCATCTGATTCTGGGCGATCATCGATTGAGCGGGCCGGAACACCTGGACACATTTCGGCGTCTGGTGTTGGACCCAACGTAGCAGCGGGGTCACGCGAGACTAGCGAGAAAAGCGCGACGGGTGAGACGGACGACGGATCGATGTCCGAAGTTCGAGGTTTTCGGAACTTCGAACCCGGAACTTCGAACTTCGAGTCCCGCCTGTCCCGCGCGTTCACGCCGCAAAGAGTAGGAGAAGCCAATGCTCGTATTGACTCATAAAGAATGCGGCGGGCCCGCGCTGGACGTATCGCTGGTTGGCGAAGTCTGCGCCATCCCCATCGACCGCTTCCCCTTTTCCTGTTTCACCTGCCTGGAAGAGATTATCGACGAATCGGAAGTCCGTCTCTCCGAAGAGATGGGGTTCTAAACCGTTGGACCCAGCCCTTCCGCAATCCTGGCCGATCATGCCGTGCAGAGTGTTCGCGAGGCCTGCACACAAGATTGAACGGGGAAAGGCCGATCGCTATTCCGGAGCGGCTGTGGCGGTCGGACCGGTTGAAGGCTTTCCTGCCGCGGCCCGAGCCAACGCGGCCTTCAAGTCTGCCGACTGAGGATTCATCACAGCCCGCTTCACGAGAATATCGGTCGGCCTGACCTCTTTGCCGTAGTAGTCACGATTCCACTCGTCTCGTGTGGCGATGACGGCACCTTCCAACGAGATCCCGCCGAATAAGCCCTTCGCCCTGGCGAACGTGAGCAAGTCCGCACTGAGGTTCATCGCGGTGGAGCCCTCGATCCCGGCGCCGACCGGACCGACGGCAACCGAGACGTCGCCGCCGAGCTTGAAGGTGCTGGTCAGCAGGGACTCGACTCCACGTTGCGACAGCACCAGCAGAACGACTTCCGAAGCCTGCGCGCCGAATTGAAACCCGAAACTGCCGGCACCCATCGTATAGAAAGCCGGATCGCTCCATTCACCGGTCTTGTCGTCTTTGACGAGGAACACGCCGCTCCCCCCTTCTCCCCCGAAAAAGAAAGCTGCCTTGAGCAATTGCGGCACGATGAAGATTCCCCTCGCCTCTTTCATATGGTCGCGAAACCACGCCATGTTCGAGTCGGTCAGGAAACCGTCCAGCGTCATTCGCGACTTCTCCACCAGTTCTTTCTGTTCGGCCTCATCGCCGAAGGAAGCCAGCGGGTGTCCCAGGATCAGGGTCATGAACAGGGCAAGCGAGAGGGCAAGGGGTGTGAGCGGTCGAGCAGAGAAGGTCATGGTTGATCCTCACAAGGTGAACAGAGTGTGAACCCACCATAATTCTGCGCTCGGTGATCGCCTTATGCAACGGACAAACGAACAGGCCGATCGGTTACGGTGACTATCTGAAGCCACGAGGGGGGCAGCAGCCGTCGTCGTGACTTGGTTGTGGTCGAAAAGGGTTGTCTGGTATGGTGCCGTCTTCACACAGTGCGAACCGCAAGGACTAAGGAGGGTGGCAGGCCTATGGCGACTACGAACGATAAGCAAGTTATTTTCTCACTCGTCAATGTCGGCAAGGTCTATCCGCCGAAGAGACAGGTGTTGCGCGAGATCTATCTCGGCTTCTACTACGGAGCGAAGATCGGCGTGTTGGGTCTCAATGGATCGGGAAAGAGCTCGCTGCTCAGGATCATTGCCGGAGTCGATCAGAACTACACGGGGGAGATCACACGGTCGAAGGGCTACAGCGTCGGTTTGCTCGAACAGGAGCCGCAGCTCGATCCGGACAAGACGGTGAAAGAAGTCGTCGAAGAAGGGAAGAAAGAACTCGTGGCCATGCTGCGCGAGTATGACACGGTCAGCAACAAGATGGGCGAGGCCGGTCCCGATGAATTGGAAAAGCTTCTCGAGAAGCAGGCTCAGCTGCAAGAGAAGATCGAAGCGGCGAATGGGTGGGAATTGGAAAACGTGCTTGAACTCGCCATGGACGCGCTGCGTTGTCCACCGCAGGATGCGATGATCGAGGTGCTCTCCGGCGGCGAGAAGCGTCGGGTGGCCCTCTGCCGCCTCATGATCCAGGAGCCGGATATCTTATTGCTCGACGAGCCGACGAACCATCTCGATGCCGAGTCTGTGCAATGGCTTGAGCAGCATCTTCAGCAATACAAAGGTACGGTCATTGCCGTCACGCACGACCGTTATTTCCTCGACAACGTGGCCGGCTGGATTCTCGAACTCGATCGCGGCCATGGCATTCCCTTCCAGGGGAACTACACGTCCTGGTTGGAGCAGAAACAGGTGCGGCTGGAAAAAGAAGAAAAAGCCGAATCGAAGCGCCGCAAGTCTTTGGAACATGAGTTGGAATGGATTCGCATGTCGCCGAAAGCCCGTCAGTCGAAGGGCAAGGCGCGGCTCAATCGCTATGAGGAAATGGTCAATCAGAGACAGGACGAGCAGGCGGCAGATTTGGAGATCTACATCCCGCCGGGCCCACGGCTGGGCGATGTGGTCGTCGAAGCCAAGGGCATCAACAAGGCCTACGGGGACAAGGTTCTATACGAGAATGTGAACTTCAGTCTGCCCAAAGGCGGCATTGTCGGCGTGATCGGTCCGAACGGAGCCGGCAAGACGACGATGTTCCGCATGATCATCGGGAAAGAGAAACCGGATGCGGGAACGATCAAGGTTGGTGAGACGGTCAAGCTGGGCTATGTGGACCAGGATCGCAGCTTGGATGCGACCAAATCCGTCTACGACATCATCTCCGAGGGCCACGAAACCATTATGCTCGGCAAGGCCGAAGTCAACGCCAGGGCCTACTGCGCCCGGTTCAACCTCGCCGGCACCGATCAGCAGAAGAAGGTGAAGGATCTCTCAGGCGGCGAACGCAACCGGGTCCACCTGGCCCGTATGTTGAAAGAGGGGGCGAACCTCATTATCCTCGACGAGCCGACCAACGATCTCGACATCAACACCTTGCGGGCACTTGAAGAAGGATTGGAAAGTTTCGCCGGTTGCGCCGTCATCAGCAGTCACGATCGCTGGTTTCTGGACCGCATCGCGACCCACATCATGGCGTTTGAAGGCGACAGCAAGGTGGTCTGGTTCGAAGGGAATTACAGCGAGTATGAAGCGGATCGGAAAAAGCGGTTGGGCAAGGAAGCCGATCAGCCGCACCGAATCCGGTACCGGAAGCTGACGCGCTAGCCCGCGTTCTTCGTGAAGCGTCCCTCGACAGGCTGCTATGTGGATGTCAAGCGCATGAACATACGAGTCCTCTTCTTATTTGCCGCCTCTTTGCCTTCCCGACCAAAGAGAGACTGGCTGCTATGCGTGGCACGGCA
>Ga0334722_10003609_pt1 | contig 16535 bp, 16 predicted proteins | sample C3_bottom_MG_FD_207210 | JGI IMG/M metagenome (GOLD analysis project Ga0334722, IMG submission 207210) | Sediment microbial communities from Yellowstone Lake, YNP, Wyoming, USA - C3_bottom | ecosystem: Environmental > Aquatic > Freshwater > Lake > Sediment | place: USA: Wyoming | collected...
TTTCAAGGGTATCCGCGATCTCTTCATAGGACAGCTCCTCTATCTCCTTAAGAATGATGATCGCCTGCAATTTCGGCGATAACCTTCCAAGCCCCTCCTTGAGCGCCTGGCCTGTCTGCTTTGACTGGTAGAGCTTCTCCGGTGAGGGAGCATCCGAAGCCCGGTCATGGACAAGCCTTTCCCCTTCTCCGGAATCGCCGAACAAGGATTCAAAGATCGGCTTTTTCCTGCGATCGATGCAGGTATTGGTTGCGATGCGATAGAGCCAGGTGTAAAGCGATGCTTCAGGTTGGAACTTTGGCAGGGCCTGGTAGGCTTTGAGGAATACATCCTGCGCGGCGTCCTCGGCGTCGGCGGCATTCCCGAGCATGTGACGGCAGAGGTTGTAGACCTTGTCCTGATACTTGTTGACGATCTCGCCGAACGCGGAGGTGTCGCCGTTCTTGAACCTGTTTATCAGATCGATGTCATCAGTGTGTTGCACGAGGGAATAATAGCAGAAAAGGCTAAGATTACGCAAGAAATCCACGGTGAAAGAAATAAGATGAGCTGCCCAGTTACCCTTTCACGCAGGCGATCGGCACGACCCGCGCCACCTTGCGCGCCAATCGGGCATGGTGCGTGGCATCAACCACCTCGGTGACATCCTTATAAGCCTCCGGCGCTTCTTCCGCAATGCCTGAGAAGGAATGGCCGCGCACGATCACGCCCTGCCCTGCGAGGGTCTTGACGACATCCCTGCCCTGCCAGTGCCTCGCGGCCTGCGTGCGCGACATCGCCCTGCCGGCGCCATGGCAGGCGGAACCGAAGGCCGCCTTCATCCCCTCCTCGGTACCGATCAGGATGTAGGATGAGGTCCCCATGGTTCCCCCGATCAGCACCGGCTGCCCGATGTCGCGGTATTCACGCGGCAGGTCGCTTCTTCCGGCGCCGAAGGCTCTGGTCGCACCCTTGCGGTGCACATAGAGCTTCTTTATTTTCCCGTTGATCTCATGCTTCTCGACCTTGCAGGTATTATGGCTTACATCGTAGAGCAACCTTACCCGTGCGCCTGGAAAGAGCTTTTTCACCACCTCGCTTACGAGGTGCCCGATGATCTGACGGTTCGCCAGGGCGCAGTTGATGCCGGCACACATGGCGCCGAAGTACTGCCTTCCCTGGGGAGAGTTGATCGGAGCGCTCACAAGCTCACGGTCCCTGATCATAATGCCGTACTGCCGGGATGCGGCCGCAAGGTGCTTCAGATAATCCGTGCCTATCTGGTGCCCCAGACCGCGCGATCCGCAATGGATCGAAATGACCACGTCGTCCTTCCTGAGCCCCATGGCCTGCGCAGCCTGTTCCTCATAGATGTCCCGGACCACCTGCACCTCGAGATAGTGGTTTCCTGAACCCAGGGTGCCCATTTCCCGAACTTGACGCTTCTTGGCCGTATCGGAGACCTGCGACGGGTCAGCCGCAGCTATCGCCCCCTGCTCCTCGATGTATGCAAGCTCATCTTGGGAGCCGAATCCCCGGTCAACTGCCCATCGTGCTCCCTGGGCAAGCATCTCATCGATCTGCTTGGGAGCAAGGCGTATCAGCCCCTCGGAACCGACGCCGGCGGGAATGCCGGCAAACAGTTGGTCTGCGAGCATCTGCAGCTTTGGCTTCACTTCTTCGTGGGTAAGGCCGGTCTTTATCGTTCGCACGCCGCAGGAAATATCGAAACCCACGCCGCCGAGCGAGATGACCCCGTCCTTATCAGGGTCAAAGGCGGCAACGCCTCCGATCGGAAATCCATACCCCCAATGGGCATCGGGCATGGCCATGGATGCAAGCTGGATCCCCGGCAGCGCGGCCACATTCGTCACCTGCTCGCGGACCTTCTCATCCATTGCAAGCACCAGCTGCTCGCTCGCGAAGATCCTGCCGGGCACGCGCATGGGAGCCCTTTGGGGGATCTCCCACAAATGGTCATGTATCTTATTCAGTGTAGTAATATCCATATTGTTCTTAAACTGCAAACCATAATGCCGTAAAATACTTGCAATGAGTAGTTGTTCTTCTTAATTCCTGACTCCTGAACCTCACACATCCACGACACATTGAGCCGCAAAAAGATCGTTTTCTTTTGTAATTCGCAGCAAATGGTAGGTGGCTGCTTTGATCTCAACATGAGGCTGATGGCGGGCCTTATCAAGATGCTCACCCCAGGCTCGTCCGGTGAGCGACATGCTGGTGATAACCACTTCGAACCGTGCGAACACCATTCGCTCAATATCGGAAAGCGACAAAAGTGCGTTCAGCCATTCAACCAGCAACAGCTCGGGGTCGGATGCCGTGACCGAGATGCTCCTCACGTCTTTCAGTTCGATGGACCCGGTATTCACCATGACCGAGTAAAGACAGATGGCGGCGCTCTCAAAGGCCTCTTCAAGGGTATGTCCAAAGCCCCTGATCCCTATGTCCGATTCATGTTCGAAGGTCTCGTAGGGGACCGTCATGGTACTCTCATGCTATGCATTCACTTTTAAGAAAGAAGCTCCCTGTAGATGCATCGGCGGGTCTACGTCCAGACCCCGTCGATGTTCGCCCCGCACTGTCCGCACGCCCCTTTGTTCATCGAGTTCTCGACGATGCTGAACCCTATCCTCCTGATGAGCGTCTTACCACAGCTCCAGCACCGCGTATCCTCGCCCTCCCCCGGGATGTTCCCTTCATAGACATACCGAAGCCCTGCGTCGAGGCCGATCTGACGGGCCCGCTTGAGCGTTGCGGACGGCGTGACCGCGGCATCGGTCAACTTGTACGTGGGATGGAACCGGGATACATGCCAGGGGATCTCCTCTCCGACGGAGCGGATGAAAGAGGCTATCTGTTTGAGCTCGGCATCGGAATCGTTATGCCCGGGAATGACAAGCGTGGTGATCTCTATCCAGATACCCGCCTGTTTGTAATTTTGAATGGCATCCAGCACGGGGGCGAGCCTGGCGCCGCAGATCTTCCGATAGAAGTCGTCGGAAAAGGACTTCAGATCGATGTTGGCGGCATCGAGCACGGGTCTGATCATGCCGAGCGCCTCGGGGGTTATATAGCCGTTCGTCACGAATACATTCCTGATGCCTGCATCCTTTGCGCATCTGGCCGTATCATAGGCAAGTTCAAAGAATATGGTCGGCTCCGTATAGGTATAGGAGATGCTGGCACAACGGGAATGCTGTGCGGCAAGAACGATCGCTTCAGGCGCTATGGCTTTCCCGACGATGCGGCCGCGCATTTCCCGGGGAAGCTGCGAGATGTCGGAGTTCTGGCAGTGCCTGCACCTGAAGTTGCAGCCAGGCGTGGCAATGGAATAAGAATGACTTCCCGGCTGGAAATGAAAGAGCGGTTTTTTCTCAATGGGATCGATGTTCTGCGCGATGACATTGTCATACACGAGGCTGTAGAGGATCCCGTCCTCGTTCTCCCTGACGGCACACAGCCCCAGCTTGCCCTCAGGGATCCGGCAGCGGTGTGAGCAGAGGCCGCAGACCACTTCCTTCCCCTCCCGCGCCTCCTGGAACAATGCCCGTTTCATGTCCGTTCTCCTCTGTTCGTCCCTTCCGGGGTGGGAACATCGATCAGCTCGACGATATCGGACGAGACCGTTCTTCCCGTATCTTATGGTTCAGTGATTCGGCCTGGATCCGGCTCTTGCAGCTCACGCAGATAATATCGTCGGAAGGTTTGCTGCATACGAGACAGCGCCGGTCCTTGCCGGGCTGAAGACCCTCAGCCTGAAAGATCATCTCCAGGAACTCGGCCTCGGTCACATGTCCGTCCATGTGCAGGTTCTCTCCGAAAATGGTCTTTGGCAGGGTCTTGATGGCATATTTTCTGATGAGTTCGGGGTAATCGCTGGCAATGATGATATCCGTACTGACCAGGGTATTTTCCAGGGCCAGTCCGATCGCGGTCTGGGCAACGGGGCGGCACAAGGGGCAGTCCGTTTCGACGAACACCTGAATGCGTACCGTTCTCGCCAGATGGAGCAGCGTCGCACGGATATCGCCGGGGAACCAGGTGCGACCTTCCGATGCTGCATGCAGAGCATCGACAAAGATCGAGAAAAAAACATCTTCGACAAGCCCGTAAAAAGTCACCGCATGACCGGCATTGTCCTGAACGACCATGGCGGGAACGCGCTTGATTCCGTAGAGCTCTGTTTTGTCCCGGTCCATGACCTGGTCATAGATCTCGAGTGCGACCAAGGGGGCGTTCTTCTTGATCACCTGCGCCGCTCTTTTTGCAGCAGGACAGGCCTCGCACCCCAGGTCATTGAGGAACAGGATCAACCGGACCGGTTTTTTCAAGGTGCCGGCCGCCTGCATTATCGACTGGATCGTATCGTTACACCTCGGCAAAATTATAATTATAGTACTTCTATTATATCAGATTTCACCTAAGGACCATAATTCTTCGATGGTGTGCTAAAAAATCCTTGTACCGGTTGGCCCATGTTGTTATAATGCAACGCAATTAAAGATAGTTGCGCAGGTATTTAATTGGGGGGGCAAATCTTATGAAAAAGTCATTGATGCTCGTTGTGCTGTGCTGCTTCATTCTGCCATACACCGCTTCTGCCGAAAAAGTCGGAGGGGGTGACATAACCTTCACTCCCAAGAACGCATCAGTGGTCATCTTCAGCCATGAAAAGCATGTAAGTGAAAAGGGACTCAAGTGCACCGGCTGCCATTACCAGATCTTCCAGATGCAGCAGGGTTCCTACAAAATGGACATGTCCCGCATCAATAAAGGCGATTTCTGCGGCAAATGCCACAATGGAGAAAAATCCTTTGACGTGAAGGACCAGAAGAACTGCGTCAGGTGCCACCACTAGGAGAACTATGAAGATCATTTTTTTCGTTTTACTGATAGCCTGCCTGTGTCCCTATTCGGCACTGGCGGTCATCGGGGGCGGTGATGTGACCTTCAAACCGGCTGGAACGGAACCCGTTGTTTTCAGCCATGATTACCACATGAAGAACAGAGGCATCAAGTGTTCGGCATGCCACTTCAAGACCTTTGCTTCGGCAGAGGGAGAATATCAGATCAGGAAAGAGAAGCTGAATAAGCGGGATTTTTGCCAGCATTGCCATAACGGCATGAAAAGCTTTGATGTGAAATCAACGGGCAATTGCATGCGCTGTCACAAAAAATAGAACAACCTGCCATGGCGTTAGACATTCCATCAAGCGGCACCCCGGACCTCGGGTGCCGTTTTTTATTCCGTCAAGCCTTAAGTAACCGCCTCAGGGTCACGCAAAGATCAGCGTACCGAGACCAAGAAGCATGAACAATACGCCGGCGGCAGGAGTGACCAGGCGGGCGGGGATGATCTTATGAAGCCGGCCGGCGACAAGAATGCCGAGCAACGACGCAAGGCTCAAGGCAACAAGGCTTCCGAGGAACACGGCAATGAAATTCTGATACTTTACCGACAGCAACAGGGTCGCGATCTGCGTCTTGTCGCCCATCTCGGAGACGGCGATCAGACTGAACGCGGTAAGGAAACCTGCCTGTGCCGACGGTTTGACCTCTGCGGACCCTTCGTCCTCACCGTTGCGCAGCAGCATGTATAAACCGAACAGGATGAACACTCCTGCAGAAATGCGGGTAATGATATCGGGTGAAAGCAGTTCTCCCAACCCCTTTCCCAGGACCGCTGCGCTGCCTGAAAGAAGAGCGAATGCCAGGACGGCTCCGGTCAGTACGGGCCGCCCGCCGTAACGCAGGGCAAGCGTAAATACCATCAGCTGCGTTTTGTCTCCCAGTTCGGCAACAAATATCAGTCCGAAGGAGATGATGAATATCATTATGAGGGACATAAAGACGCTCCGTCCTGTTTCTAGGACCTGTTCAACAGTTCCTGCTGTTTTTTAATAAGTGCCTTGATCCCTTTTTCACCAAGAGCGATAAGTTTGCTGAGTTCGGCCTTTGAGAACGGTTCGCCCTCTGCCGTGCCCTGCACCTCTACGATCCCCCCCTTGCCGGTCATAACGATGTTCATGTCTACCTCTGCAGCCGAGTCCTCCGTATAGCAAAGGTCGAGCATGGGCTTCCCGCCAATGATCCCGACGCTGATCGCCGCCAGGTAGTCCGTCACGGGTATCGTGGTGATCATCCCCTGTTTTTTTGCGCGCCTGAGGCCGTCGACCAGTGCGATATAGGCTCCCGTTATCGAGGCTGTCCGGGTGCCGCCGTCGGCCTGGATCACGTCACAGTCGATGAGCACGGTCCGTTCACCCAGGGCCTTCATGTCAACGACCGACCGCAGGGACCGGCCGATGAGCCGCTGGATCTCGTGGGTGCGGCCGCCGACCTTGCTCCGTTCGCGCGATATCCGCTGCGCGGAAGAACGGGGCAGCATGGCATATTCCGCCGTGACCCATCCGGTCCCCTTTCCCTTCAGGAAGGGCGGGACCGAGTTCTCCACCGTTGCCGTGCAAAGCACGCGGGTATCACCGAACTCGATCAGGACCGAGCCTTCCGCTGTTTTGAGATAATTCCTGGTTATTTTCAGTTTTCGGAGTTCGTCCGATTTTCTGCCGTCTGCGCGCATGCCATCCCCCTGTCATTACCCTCTTAGATGCCGTACTTTTTCAGCTTGTACCTGAGCACCCGTTCACTGATGCCGAGACGGGCCGCAGCGCGGGTCTGGATGCCGCCTGCCTCTTTCAACGCATCGAGTATGAGTCCGCGCTCCACGGTATCGAGCGTTTCGTTGAGCTGTCCTTGTAACGGAACAACGGGAAGGCGGTCATTGGCGTCGTCTCCCTGCAGATGCAGCGGAAGGTCCGAGGCCATGATCGTCCCCCGCTTCGCCAGCACCACGGCGCGCTCGATGATGTTTTCCAGTTCCCGGACATTCCCGGGGTATGCATACCGCATCAGAAGGTCCCGGGCCTCTGTTGCCACACCCGATATTTCCTTCTTGTTCTCGTCCCCATACTTCTTGATGAAATGCTCCATCAATGCAGGGATGTCTTCCTTCCGGTCGCGCAGCGGCGGGATGACCACGGATACGACGTTCAAACGGTAATAGAGGTCCTCGCGGAACTTCCCTTCACGGATATCCTTTTCGATGTCTCGGTTCGTTGCCGTGATCACCCGAACGTCCACTTTGACCGTCTGGTTGCCGCCAACACGCTCGAACTCGCGCTCCTGCAGCACCCGGAGCAGCTTCACCTGCATTCCCGGCGTCAGCTCGCCGATCTCATCCAGAAAGATGCTCCCCTTGTCCGCCGCTTCGAACCGGCCGATCCGCCTTGACGCGGCGCCGGTAAAGGCACCCTTTTCGTGGCCAAAGAGCTCGCTTTCGAGCAACGTCTCGGGAAGCGCGGCGCAGTTGACCTTGATCAGCGGAAATTTCGCTCGCGGGCTGCGGTAATGGATCGCTTTGGCAACGAGCTCCTTTCCCGTACCGCTCTCCCCCCGGAGCAGCACCGTGGCATTGCTTGCCGCCACCCGTCCTGCGAGATTCAACGCCTCTTCCATGGCATGGCTCGTGCTTACGATCTCGTCGAACTTATAGCGTTCGCGCAGCTGCTCCTTCAGTTCGCTGTTCTCCCGGATAAGGTTCTGGCGCTCCGATATCCGGTCGATCAGGAGGGCCAGCTGATCCAGATCTATGGGCTTGGGCAGATAATCGTAGGCCCCCGCCTTGATGGCCTTCACCGCAGTTTCGATGGTGCCGAAGGAGGTCATGATGATGACGGCCATGTCGGGATTCAGCTTGCGTGCTTCCCCGGACGTCCGGAGCGCATCCACGCCGGGGATGTTGCAGTCGGTCAGGAACAGGTCGAACCGTTCCCGCTTGATCGCGTCCATGGCTTCAGCGACGCTGCCGACTCCGAGCACCTCGTATTTCCGCTGCAGCAGGAACGTTTCAATCCTCTTCCGTTCCTGCTCTTCGTCATCCATGATCAGAATGCGCGCTTCCTGCATAGTATCACTCGTCCTTTATTGCCGCTTTTTGAGTTCTTTTTGCGAAAGGTCGGCCACAATGCCTTCTCGCAGACCCCAGTCGCTGACCAGCATTTCCCCGTACGTGTATCGCTCCATGATTTCCTGCGCAATAACGGCTCCGGGAAAAATAATATCTTCGCGCCCCGGTTCCAGGCCGACAAGGGTACGTCGCCTGCTCAGGGAGGAGCCTGCCAATGTTTGCACGATCCTGTCTATGGCACTGCGGGTAAGGACCGAACCATTGATCCTTGCAGGATCATAGCAGGTCATGCCCTGGTCCATTGCTGCCAGGGTCGTGATCGTGCCGGCTGTCCCGATGAGCCCTGCCGGCCGGCTCTTTAACGCGCGCGACAGGGTTTGCCCGCATTTCTCTGCATGACCGAGCTCCGCCTGAATGAACTGCCGAAGCGCTGCGATCTCGTCCTCTGCAGGCGGATCCGCGGCAACAAAGCGCTCGGCAAGATACACCGCGCCGAGAGGCAGGCTCTGGACAAAAGGCCCGCCTTGCCCTCCGGTGAGCATGAACTCTGTGCTGCCGCCGCCGATATCGAAAACTAGAGCCGAGCCAAGCAGATCGGCATCCAGCCCCTTCTGCCCCAGTGCGCACCGCACTCCCAGGAGGGTGAGTCGCGCCTCCTCCTCGCCGCTGATGACGTTGATATCGATACCAATCCGTCGGCGCGCCTCGGCTATGAATTCCCGGGCGTTCCGGGCGTTCCGGAGCGCACTCGTCCCGATCGCCGAGACCCGGCAAACAGAGAAGCGGCTCATATGAACACTGAATTCGCTGAGGGCGGAAAAGGACAGGTCCATGGATTCCGGAGAGAGCCTGCCCGTGCACGTGAGCTCTTTGCCGAGGCGGGTGGTCCTGCGTGCCGAATAGAGTTCCCGGAAGAGATCAGGGCCGGTTTCTGCAATAAGAAGACGAAGGCTGTTCGTTCCGATATCGATCCCTGCAAGGATCATGCGGTAAGCAGTTTTTTGAACTTGTCGCCATAGGCCCTGATACGCGTGGCGAGCAGTTTGGTGATCGCCATCAGTAGACGGGAACCCGTCCGCGGGTCCAGGTCGAGCAGTGCCTGAAAATCCTTCCGGGTGAGCATCAGCAGTTCCGTCTGACCTTCGGACTTGGCCGTCGCAAGACGCCCTTCTGCCTGGACCAGCGCGAGTTCGCCAAAGAACTCTCCCGGCGTAAGCAGCAGCAGTCCCCGCTCATTCTCATCGCCGGCCAGAACGGAGATGCGGACGTTTCCGCTCTTGATGATGTAGAGCGCTTCAGCAGGCATGTTCTCCGTAAAGATCGTGGTGTTCGATTTTATCTGGCGTTCCTGGAACAGGCCCAGCGCGAGTTCAAGTTCCTCCTCGCTGCACCCTGTAAACAGCATCGTATGATTTAAAAGCTCCAGATTTTCCATGATTGCCAGTTGGTTCGGCTGTTGCCGATCCTCCGCCATGAGTCCGCATCAACGTATTGCTACAACCTGATTATAAACAGACAGCCGGTTTTGTCAAGGAACAAAGCAGTAATTTATCCTATCCCGCGCGGCTCCCGCAATTCTTCAGGAACGGCCATGACGCTCTGCCGTTCAGAAAGAACGACCATCCCGGGCTTCGCTCCACTCGGCTTCTTTACCTTGGATGCGAGTGTATACGTGACCGGGACCTTTCGTGCTCCCCGTCCCTTGCTGTAGAATGCGGCATAGGAAGCGGCCTTCATCAACACTTCCGCAGGGACCGGAACGTTCCCGGGATTCCGCACCAGGACATGAGAGCCCGGCATGCCTTCCGCATGAAGCCAGGTATCTCCCGGACGCGCAAGTCTTGTCGTCAGGTAATCGTTTCCCGCTGCATTTTTGCCGACGAAGATCTCCCACCCGCGAAGGACCGTTCTGCGAAAGGGCGGAGGCTCGCCCGCGCGCAACGGTTTCACTGCGCCCTGAGGCGCTTTCCTGCATCCCCGTGCGTCCATGTCGCAACGAATGCGGGCGAGCGTTGCCGCGTCCGAAGCTTCTGAGACCGCAGACTGCAGCTCCTGCAAGGACCCGGCCTCTTCGCGTGCCTGCGCAAGACGGGACAGCACAATCGCCCTTCCTGACTTTGCCTTCTTGTATTTTTTAAAATACTGTTCAGCGTTCCGGGTCGGTGAATACCGGGGGTCAAGCCTCACGGAAAGCACGGTACCGTCATAGGATGCAAGCTCCGCCTGTTCTCTCCCCCGTTCAAGGCAGGCCAGGTTCAGCAGGATCAGGTCCCCTGCTTTTCTGAACTCCTCTGCCCGGCCGGACAGGGCCAGTTCTGCGGACAGTGCATCGCTCCTGCGAAGGACCCTTGCAAGGGCCTTCGCAAGGACACTCGAAAGCTCGTTGCGCTGTTGTTCGAACGTTGCGATCGAGACCTGTTCTTCAAAAAAGAGCTCCGCTTTCCGGTTCGCCTGCGTATCGTTCATCAATGAGGGCCGGTGACTGCTGATCGCGTCTTCTTTGTTTTCCGGCTGAAGCGGCATCATGGCCGGTCTTGGTTGCCCTGCGTGCGGAGGCGCATAGGTGAGACCGGCAAGGAGCGGCCGCTTGCGATCGTTCACTTCCGGCAGGGGGAAATAGACCGCTTGAATGACCGATGCAGCATCAGCCAGGACCACGTTCGATTGCGAGCCGGTAAGCTCTATCATAAGCCGGAACTCGGCGTCCTTGTTTGAGAACAGGGCCTGGACCACACGGTCGTTGTTCACGATCGACACGCTTCTGACCGTTGCTCCCGACAGGTGACTCCGGAGATAGAGGACCATTGAGTGCGGGGGGGTAACGGCCACAGGCTTTTTCGTGACCAGATACAGGCGGGGCATCGTACGTTCGGGAGCAATAAGAAGAATAAGGTCCCTGCCGGGACAATGCAGCAGAAGATGCATGCCCTCAGCGCCTTCAAACACCCGTCTCACCCGCATACCGGGAAGAAGCACGGCCAGTTCTTCAACAACGGACACCAGCATCTCGTATTGCATGGACCCGTGCTCCTCACAAATTCATAGTTACCGCCTTCATAGTTACCGCCGATGAACGCGGAAGAAGACACCTCGCTGCTAAGGGACCTGCAGCATCGTGTGGACCTGCGGGATCACCCGCACATCGTCAAGGAGCGCCAGCGCTTTTTCCTGGAAGGCAAGGAGCATGGCAGGCGCGGGTGCAAGAGGTCCCGTGGCTGGCTGAAGGATGAGGGGAATTGCAGGATCAACGCTTACCAGTATGCCGGCAGCGGTCACGATATCTTCCTCCGATGTGTCGCTGGTCAGGACCGCTTTTACAAAACATTCTTTTCCGCGGCTTGCGACGAGAAATTTCCGGTGCTCATCCCAGAAAGGACGCAGCCCGGTGGCAGAGGGAAGCTTCATGTCCATGCTCACCACATCGATGAGTTCGATGACCTGCTCAAGCGGCTCCACCAGGATGCCGTTCGTTTCAAGGTAGATCCTGAACCCCGGCCTCATCTGCGGAAGCCATGCTGACAAATATACTTGCTGGAGCAGCGGTTCACCACCGGTCAGACTGAGCACCGGCCGGGACCGACCAGGGACGGCAAGACGCGTGCAGAGCCCGGAAAGACGGTCAACTGCCAAAGGATTCGAGACTTCTTCGATGTCCCAGGAGACCAGTGACCGCTGCGCCCGGCAGAACCCGCTCTTTGACTGAATTGCAGCAGGCGTGTCGCAATAACGGCACCGGATGTGGCAGCCCTGAAAGCGGACAAAAATATGGCGCTCTCCTATCCGCGGTCCCTCACCCTGCACGGAGGAGAAAACTTCATCAATAGAGGCAGTTATCATACTGGAGGATAATACAGAACAACGGCGAGAAATACAAGAGCGCGAAAAAAAAAGACCAGGCCCATGTATTTGGCAAGATCAGCCTTTTTTCCGCTACAACTCGTTGATTGTTTGAAGTAAATCACACCCGTTCTTACTTGACAATTGAGCATGAATAAGGTAATACTAAAGCAAGTATGGAGGTTTCATGAAAAGCGGTTTTATCCTGGTTATATCGCTCATTCTGGCTTGGCTGGCACCTGCTTCTCTGAAAGCGCAGGCATTGCCAAATCAGGCCGTTCCCACGACAGCCGTTCCCACCCAGCTTGCCCCCCCAAGCGAAGATATTGCACAGCTTGACGAGATGATCGATGAGGACGCCGGAGTAAAACCTTTTCACATCCCCATGGTCCTGAACGACAGCGTCGAGAACCATCTCGAGTATTTCAAAACGCGCGGAAGGGATGTTTTCCAGCGCTGGCTCGACCGCTCGGCGCGATACATACCGGTCATGAAGGACATTTTCAAGGAAAAGAACCTGCCTGAAGACCTTGTGTATGTTGCCATGATCGAAAGCGGCTTCAATCCCTATGCCGTTTCCTGGGCCAAAGCCGTGGGCCCCTGGCAGTTCATGCCCGCCACCGGAAAACTTTACGGGCTCAAGATCGACTGGTGGATCGACGAGCGCAAGGACCCGATCAAGTCGACCATGGCCGCAGCAGAGCACCTCAAGGACCTTCACAACCTCTTCGGCTCATGGCCCCTTGCCCTGGCATCCTACAATGCCGGCGCCGGAAAGGTCCAGCGCGCGGTGCTCCGGACGCGGTCCGATGATTTCTGGGACCTCAAGGCATCGCGCTACATCCGCAAGGAAACCAAGAACTACGTTCCCAAGTATATGGCCGCGACCATCATTGCCAAGAATCCCGAGGCATACGGATTCAGCGTCACCAGCATCGAACCGTTCAAATTCGACGAGGTTGTGGTCGACCAATCCACGGACCTCCGCCTGATAGCCCGTTGCGCCAACTGCACCTATGAAGAGATCAAGGAATTGAACCCCGAGGTCAAACGGTGGGTCACCCCGCCCCAATATGATCATTATGTTCTGAGGCTCCCGGCCGGGAAAAAAGAAGCTTTCCTGGCGAATTATGCAGCAGTCCCGCCGGAGCAGAAGATCAAATGGGAACGGCACCTGGTGCAAAAAGGAGAGACGCTGGCCGTTCTTGCGAAAAGATACAATACGACGCCTGAAGTGATCCGCGACATCAACGGGATCAAGAAGAACCGCGTCATTCCCGGCAAACATATCCTTATCCCGCTCGACCTGAACAGCAAGACCCAGGACCTCAGCTACCTGGCGATAAACAAGGGCAGCAAGCTGCAGGACATATTATACCGTGTTCGAAGAGGCGAGACGCTCGGCGTCATTGCCCGAAATCATAATGTGACCGTTGCCGATATCAGGGAGTGGAACAAAGGACTGGGCAGATCGGTGCGCGCCGGCCAGAAGATCAAGCTCATCGTGGACAGCGACCAGATATAGCAGAAGGCAGACAGTGACATGTAAAAAGGCCGGGAGCGATCCCGGCCTTTTCTATTTGCTGTGGAACAAAAAACGTATAACAGGAAATCTGCTCAAAGGGTCTGCAGCGCACCCTGGCTCATGCGGAGCTGGCGCTTCGTCTGACTGGCCAGATCGGTATTATGAGTGACCATAATGAACGTGACCCCTTTGGCGTCGTTCATGGTCTTGAAGAAACGCATCATGTCCCCTTCCGTTTCTTCATCGAGGTCCCCCGTAGGCTCGTCCGCCAATACCAGGGCAGGGTCGTTCATAAAGGCCCGGGCGATGGCCACCCGCCGCTGCTGACCGCCCGACAATTGCGCAGGATAGGCATTGATCTTGTCCGAGAGACCGACCATACGCAGCAGCTCCTCGGCCTTTACCGTCTCCTGCCCGGCAGCGATCGGCCTGAAGACCGTAGGCAGCAGAAGATTTTCTTTGACCGTGAGTATGGGAAGAAGGCTTGCGAACTGGAACATGAAACCGATCTTTTCAGAACGGTATTCCGACACCCGATCGCTTGCCGCCGCATAGATGTCCTCGCCCTCGAACAGGACCCTCCCCGATGACGGCCGCGTAATGCCGCCGATCATGGAAAGCAGGGTAGTCTTGCCCGAACCGGAGTGTCCGACGATCGAGATAAAATCCCCTTTCTCGATCCGCAGCGAAACGGTACGAACGGCGTCGAGGGGGACGGCATCGACCAGGTAGGTCTTGGTGACATTTTCAACAATGATCTGCGGCACGGATTACTCCTGTTTTATCACGAGCAGCGGTTCCAGTTTCTTTAACCGTTGGACCGGCGACAGCGCTCCCAGCACGCAGATGCCGGTCCCGAACAACAGTCCCGCGAGGGCGATCACTGTACGGGAGAACATACTGAGCTCCACCGGAAGGTTCCTCAGGATCGAAAAACTTTGCGACATGATGGACGTCAGCGCCGTTCCGGCAATGATGCCGACGATGCTTCCTATTGCCCCGAGCACCAGGACCTCCAGAAGGAACAATCGTACCACATGGCGTTCTTTCGCGCCGAGAGCGCGCATAATGCCGACTTCCCGCGTCCGCTCGTTAGCAATGGCAGTGAAGATCGCCCAGACCAGGAACAACGACAGTACCGTCGAAAGCACCATGGTGAGATAGAAGATCTTGCTGATGTCCCCCAGGGTGACGATCAGGCTCTTTCCGATGTCCTTGCGCATCACCACGTCCAGCTCGATGATGTTGTTCTCGATCTCGGACATGACCTTATAGGGATCAGCGTCTTTTTTGAGTTTGGCGAAGATCACCGAGATCTGGTCCGGCTTGATATCGGCATTGCTGTTCTTGATGATCTCATCGATATTCTCATCACTGATGAAGACCGCGGTATCAAGGCCTGAACCCGTTTTGTCCAATACGCCGACCATGCTGAACACGGTGCCGAACAGTTTTGCTTCCATCTCCACCATGCCAAGACTGATATTATAGGCGGATTCGCTGCCGACGATGGCCTCGCCTTTTCGGAGCTTCCTCCCCAGTTTTTCTTTGAGCCAGGGCGCAACAATGAAGTCGGTGTCCTGATTAAAGGCAACGACCATGGATGACGGAACGGAACAGCAGAGTCCGGTGAGCGTAACAAGATAGGTCTGGGCGGAAACCTTGTCGATGCCCTCGATCTTCCTGACCCGGTCAAGAAAGGACCTGTTCATGTAGAAGGAGGTCGCCCGGTTCTCCACAAGAATGTCCTCTGCCCCACCCCGGGCCCCGGTAGGCACTATCATAAGGTCGGCGCCGAGGCGGTCCGACGTCAGCTTGATGCTTGCATTAACGCGGGTGACAAAGGAGAGGGCAAAAATGAGGGCAGCGACCATCAGGGACAGCGCCGCAACAAGAATCCCCGTGCGGAGAGGCCGGCGGCGCAGATTACGGAATGCCATGGATGAGAGCGTAAATTGATCGGCCATAAGGGTTTCGCAGGCAAATAAAAACCTTCTCTGCGGATTATCCCGCAGAGAAGGTCAGGATGTGCCAGATGATTTAAAGTGTACTACTTCTTCCAGTTGGTGTCAAGGCCGCAGAGTACGGCATTTTTGTCGCCCAGACCCATGCCCTTGTGGCACGCAAGGCAAACGGAAGTGGATTTTTCGTTCAGTTTCTTTGCATCCACATCATAGAGCATGAGCGTGCCGTCGGTGATATCAACACCCTTGCCCTCTTTTACGATCGCCTTGCCGTCAGCATCGCAGCCTGCCGTTACGGTGCGTACCGTCAGCATGGCATACTTGTCATCAGGCGTCGTCTGCGCATCGTGGATCTGGTTCCCTGCCGGCATCATCTTCTCGTCGATCAGGGTCAGGGTCTTTGCATCGAGCACCCAGAGGCGGTCGCCTGCGGACTGATAGATGCGCGTGCCGTCGTTGGAGAAATACTGACGGAAGGTGATGGTCTTGTCCGGCTCGCCCTTCAGCGTGTTCTTGGCGAGCTGCTTGAACTTGCCTTTTTCGAGCTTTGCCATATCGACCAGAATGAAGTCGATGGAACCGTTGCCTTTGCCGTTCGAAGCCTGATTGAGGACCACAAGGAAGGTCTTCATATCAGGAGAGTTGATCCCGTGCGTGAACTTGTAGGTCCCCTTTTCATAGCCCAGATCGCTCACCCACACGCGCTCCTTGTGCTTCATGGTCGCCTTGTCGAAGACGTCAACATAGCCTTCCTGGCCCATGAACACCGGCATGTAGAAAGACTTGCTCTGGCCCGATGCACAATAGAGCGGCGGCTTGCTGCCGCCTGCGCTCGCATCGGGGTCCATGGCGATGTCCATGATCACGTTGCCGGTCTTGAGGTCGGACTTGCCTACATGCTGCTTGTATTTCGGGTCAAGAACATAGGTTGACCAGAACATCGTGTTCGGATCGTTCGCATCGATACGCGCATCATGGGTCGGATGGGTCTTCTTGTCGCCGATAACAATGCGGTCCAGATTGGTGATCTTGATGGGCTCATTTTCATTGCTCGCGTCGATGGTCACGTCAGCCTTGGCAAAGTGTCCGCCCATGCCGGCAACATACGTCGTGCCGCTGTAGGTGTTGCCCGCTGCGACGGCGACCGGCGTAGACGAATTAACGGTCGTAAAAGCAAGGTAGCCCATAACAACAACTGCGCATATGGTCAGTACAACGAAAACCTTTTTCATACTGTTCC
>Ga0334722_10003610_pt1 | contig 16532 bp, 11 predicted proteins | sample C3_bottom_MG_FD_207210 | JGI IMG/M metagenome (GOLD analysis project Ga0334722, IMG submission 207210) | Sediment microbial communities from Yellowstone Lake, YNP, Wyoming, USA - C3_bottom | ecosystem: Environmental > Aquatic > Freshwater > Lake > Sediment | place: USA: Wyoming | collected...
AATAAACAGAAGGTAATCACCTGCAGATTCAAGTGCCAGCTTATTCCTGGTGGCAGCCCTGCCAATATTCTTTTCTGAAGATATAATTCTTACACCATTCCCTTCCAGGGATTGGAATTTCTCCTTGAATTCAGGCGAAGAAGCATCATCACCAATAAGGATTTCCTGCAGTTCAGGAACTACACCCAATGCATTCTTCATGCTGTGTACCAGTGCAACAATATCATAATTAAAGACAGGGATCAGCAACGATATAGTCATCTTTTTGTCGAATGTATATAAATCAAAAGTACAATATATTTTCTTAATTATAAACCTGCAATCTTTGGCAGAGAAATTGCAATAACTAATTTTGTCTGAGTTTTAATAAAGTGACGACTGATGAGGAAAATTCTTTTATTTATAGTATTATCGATGGCCTCAGGCCTGGTTTTCAGTCAGATTAAGCCAGGTTACCAGATTAATGTAACTATTGACGGGCTAAAGGACTCTTCAATCTATCTTGCCTATCATCTGGGCGATAAGCAATATATTCAGGATACAGTTTTTCTGGATAATTCCGGAAAGGCAGTTTTTAATGGTCAACAAGCTTTGCCGCAGGGTATATATATGATTGTTCTTCCCGGAAGGAATTATTTTGAAATGCTTATGTCTACTGATCAGTTCTTTAGTGTAAGTTGTTCATTCAAAGACTATTTTAATACTCTCAAGTTCGATGGGTCTGATGAAAACTCTGCCTTCATTGATTATCAGAAAAAATGGGGAAAACTAGGAACAAATGTCCATGCTTGTTAAGCGTACACAGGATAACAAAGACAACAAGGATTCTGTTAAAGTAATAAATGAAGAACAGGTGATTCAGGAAAAGAAAATGAAGGATTACCTCAATAATGTAATTGCATCAAACAAAGGAAATTTGCTGGGAGCTCTTGTAAGAGCCATATTGCCACCAGAGATTCCCGATTTTGAGATTCCTGCAAACACAAAAAACCCTGATTCAATAAGGTGGGTTTTTAATTATAACTATAACAAGGATCACTTTTTTGATAACATCAGTTTTACGGATGAAAGACTAATAAGAACGCCTATTTTGCATGCAAAGCTCAACACCTTTTTTACAAATATTGTGATCCAGGCTCCCGATTCAATCAACAAGGAAATTGATAAGATAATTGCCAAATGCAAAGATAACTACAAGATGTTTCAATTTGTTTCAGTATTTCTTTTTAATCACTTCAGGACCAGTGAGATAATGGGGCATGATGCTGTAATGGTAAAGCTTGCTGATGATATCTATCTATCGGGCAAAGCCGACTGGGTTACCAAAGAATTTAAAGATGATCTCAGGAAACAAATCGATTTGATCAGGCCAAATCTTATTGGTAAAAAAGGTCAGAATCTTGTAATGGACTCATACAAAGGAATATTTGTATCACTGTACGATATAGATAAAGAGTTCACAATACTCATTTTCTGGGAACCTGATTGTGGACATTGCAGGGAAGCAATGCCTAAGCTGAAGGCTTATTATGAAAAGGCTAAAAATGACAATATTGAGGTTTTTGCAGTATGTACCACAGCTGAAAAGGAAAAGTGGTCGAAGTATATAGAAGAGAATCAGCTTACATGGATCAATGGTTGGGATCCTAAAAGGAGCTCACACTTTGATTACTATTATAATGTTCAGTCAACTCCCACAATATATATTCTTGACAGGAATAAAAAGATCATAGCAAAAAAACTTGCTGTGGAGAATATTGGCTCCTTTATAGAGAACTACAGGAAATACTCTAAATAGTCTTTAAATCAAGATTATTAAGTGATGAAGTAAGTTCATAAATGGAGCTGAACCTGAATGTTGAATTATTAGTAACCAGATGCCAGAATTTATTCTCACCTGACGGAACTATCAGACAGGGTTTCGATTTTATCCCTGTAACGACAAATCCTATCCTGCTCAGGGCCTTTTCAGTAAGATGTCTTATTATTCCTTCTCCTTCCACATATATAGTACCTTTCTCAAAAACATGAAATGAGAAAGTGCCATGATCTGAATCATACCTGACTGATGAAGACTCAAATAAGTTCTCAAAATCACCAGCTAACATAAGGTCTTCAGGAGCACCTTCAATAAGTTTCTTATTGGTAAGCAGCCATATTTTGTCTGCCTGACTGATCGCAATATGGAGATCGTGAGTTGAAAAAATTACAGTTTTACCACTATTTTTGGCCAGGTTATGAAGCAGGTACAGTATTTCATATTTACTACCTATATCAAGGAACGCAGTAGGTTCATCCATAATCATTAAGTGCGTATCCTGTGCAAGAATTCTTGCAATCATGGCTCTCTGACGCTCACCATCTGAAATCTCACTTATGTACCTTGAAGTCAGAGCTGACATACCTGTATTTCTGATTGCTTCTGCTATTTTGATCTGGTTTTCATTATCGATTCTTCCGGTCCAGTCAGTATAAGGGAATCTTCCCAGAGCCACAAGATCATAAACATTCATATTAGCAGCCCTGACAATTTCAGTCGAGATATAACCAACCTTCCTTGCAAGCTCAATCCTTGAAAACTTAAGAATATCTTTGCCGTCGTGGCATACTGTACCTCCAAGAGATTGTTGAAGACCAGCAATTGTTCTCAGTAATGTACTTTTTCCTGCACCATTTTTCCCGATAACTGCTATAAGTTCACCTTTATAGGCAGTAGCATTGAGTTCAGGAAGGATAATATTTTCTGCATTTCCGGTTTTATACCCTATTTTAAGAGTCTTAAGTGACAATATTTCTTCAACAGCGCTCTTCATCAATATATTCCGGAGTATTTTCGGTTTCTCAAAATAACCCAGATAACAACTGGTATACCAATTAAGGATGTAACTGAATTGAGCGGGATGACTTTTTCAGATCCTGGAAGCTGAGATACAATATCACTGACAAGCATTACAACACCTCCAATAAGAATTGTCCCCGGGATAAGGATTTTATGGTCAGATGTCCTGAAAACAATCCTTGCCATATGAGGAACCGCAATTCCTATAAATCCAATAGGCCCACAAAAAGCGGTAACACTTCCTGTAAGAATACTTGTGCAAACAAATACCACAATCCTTGCGAGCTTTATGTTCAGACCGATACTGCTTGCATAATTATCGCCAAGGAGGAGAGCATTCAGCATTTTCGACGATACCAGACTGAGTATAACTCCTGCCAGTATTGAAATTAAAAGAACATTAAGCTGGTCAGAAGTCAAATTTCCCAAACTACCCATTGTCCATATAACATATGCCTTCAAAAGAGATTCGCTGGTGAAATATTGCATTAAAATAACAATTGCTGATATCCCGCTTGAAAGCATTATTCCTAAAATCAGAATAGTCATGATATCTTTTATGCGTGCTGAAATAAAGAGAATTACCATCATTATAACTCCGGCTCCGATCCATGATGCTGCCACCAATATCCAGTTTCCAAGGCTTTTTATTGCATCAGGAGAGATGTTTACTGAGAATCCAAGTATTACAAAAGCCACACCAAGACTTGCACCGGCGGTTATGCCGAGTACGTCCGGTCCGGCCATAGGATTTCTAAAAATAGTCTGCATTTGAAGACCGCTTACTGCCAGGCCTATACCCACAAGCAGGGCAGTAATTGCTTTGGGAAATCTGAACTTAAAAAGTATTATTGATAATTGTTCATTACCTCCTGAAAATAAGGTCTTTAAAATATCACTTGATTTAATGCTTACTGATCCCAGAAATAAATCCAGAACAAAGAATACAATAACTGATAACAGCAAAAGAGTGAAAATCAGATACTGCTGTCTTGCTGATGGCAATATTAAATCATTTTGCATCTGGTTTTTTTCTGCCATCCTCTTTTATTCCAGTTTTTTATAATAAAAGGGTTCGTACCCCGGAAAAAGATCAGGATGAAGCATTGATGCCATATCCTTGAGAATGATATGGGGATGGAGTGTTCCACTTTCCCAATAATCATTTCCGCCATCTTCAGTTATTCTTTTATTGTTATTGTAAAGATTTTTTTTCTTAAAACATCTCAGATCAGAAAGCCGATTGTCAACAAGAGATATTTCACTGAATTTTGAAACGGTACCGATATTAAACCAGAAATCAGCATCCATTGCAGTAATAAAAACATTTTCCAGACCATATGGCATTGATACTGAAGATTTGGTATTCTTCCAGAGGTAATTGCCACCTGCATCATTAATAAGTTTACTGACAAATGAATTTCCGGGAGAGATAAACCATGAATCTTTAAATGGAAGCCCTAGCATAACTGCAGGTTTATCCGTGGTATGCTCCAAAACAAAATCCCTTATCAGGTTGTAATCCTTCACCTCTGATTCAAATATACTATCGGCAACATTTTCTTTGCAATAGAGTGCACCAAAGAGTTTTATCCATTCAGCTTTTCCAAGCGGATCAGTCTCCAGGTAATCGGCATTGAAAATTACATTGATTCCGAGTTCCTTAATCTTGCTTACATAACCAGCAGATTCGTTTCCAATTCCATATATCATAACAATATCAGGATATATACTGATAATAAGTTCCTGATTAAGACTAGCTTCATAACCAACTTCATGAATTAAACCATTCCTGATTTTTTGCTTTACTGACGGATTGTAGATAAATCCTGTTCCGGAAAGACCTTTAATTGTAGTTTCTTCGCCGATGGCAGAAATCATTCCAACATGTGTGGTAGACATACAAATGATGCTGTTGACTGGCACATAAATAACCTTTGAGGAATCAACGCCCGAAGGAATAATGTTTCCTCTTTTTACCAGGTAATATGTCATTGAAATGTTTTCTGCTCCCTGCCAGGGATTTTTTATCGTTACAATTGAATACTCTCCTTTCCTCTCAATACTTAAACAATGGGCTGACTTAATTACCTGATCTTGTGAGGATATTATAGAATTGATTGATGTATCTTTGCTTTCCCTGCATGAAATAATCAAAAGTGCCAGCAGTGCCAGCTTAACAACATTTTTTAATATTCTTAAAAGTCCTGTTATTGACATTATACTGTTCAGCGGTTGAAATCCGAGTTGAGTTTGAAATACATCATTCCGGGAATTATATCAGCCATTAAATCATATTCAAATGTTCCATCGTTTTTATAGATCAATAGATGTCCCCTCTGCTGATAATCGACAGCATCAGTGATCAGGATATCGCCATTTACAGGATTTATTCCCAGTTTGTAGAAATAGTGACCCGATTCAGCGATATAAGTTGCAGATGGAATCGAGGAAGCATCAGTTCTAAGTTTATGAACACCTGTTTCAAGATAAAAGAGTGTAGAACCTGTTCCATCGATCTGAAGGCATGATGGAGATGATAGTTTTGAAGGAAAGACCAGCCTTCTTTCAATATCATTTGTGGATGTATTAACAGCTATAAGTTCAGCATTATACTCCCTCATCCATCCTCCGTTGCAGAGTACCCATAAGGTTTTATCCTTATCAATTACCATACTTTCAGGCTCATTTGCCACTTCAACAGAATCAATGACTTTGTCGTTGTCAGTGTTTATAACCATTACCTCTTTGCCTCCAACCCAGTTTGAGACAAATGCTTTATGGCTTATTACTGCTATTGCTTCAGATGACCTGCGTAGATTGATATATCCCGAAATTGTATTGTCGGTCAGGTTGATAATTGCAAGTGAATCAGAATAGATACTGGAGACATAGGCTTTTGAACTGCTTATAATTGATATGATTCGTGGTGCTTTGAGTCCGGAAATAGTCTTAATTGATTCAAGAGTGTTTTTATCCGCGACTTCTATTTTACCTGAATTATTGACAACAATATAAATTCTTTCTCCTGAAATAGCAAGCGAATTGGGAACATCGCCCAGCGGGCGTCCGTTTGCATTAATAAAAAGGTCATTATAAATCTTCAAAGAATCATAGGAATAAAATGAGATTGATCCGTTTCCACCCATAAAATTACCTTCATTTACAACAAACACACCATTCCCGGTAAGATAGCTGCCAGGCTGATCATTATCATCTTTTGAGCATGCTGCAATTAGAAATATAATTGAAATTAAAAGAAGCTGTTTTTTCATTTGAGTTATTTTGAAAATTGAATTAACAATTTAAGTGAATATGATCTCCCTGGCTGGGGATAATAGGCAATTGTCTGGTAACTGGTATTGAATAGATTGTCAACAGTCAGGTTAATACTGTATAAGTCTGATTTATGATGTATTACATAACCTGTTGATAGTGAATTAAGAAAATACCCGGGCAGCCAGTGTGAATTATCGACTGTTGTATAACGGCGGCCGGTGAAATCTGAAAGCAGGAAAGCGTTAAAACCGGAATAATTAAAACTAATAATGGCATTTGCCTGATGTTCAGGAACATATATTAATTGTTTGCCTATTGATTCATCGTTTTGTATTTCAGAGCCTTTTGTTGTTGCCTTAGTATAGGTGTAATTCAGTTTTATTGAAGTCGAAACTTCATTTAATGCATAGTCAAATGATAATGATGATTCGATACCGGAAGTATTAACATTTTTGATATTGTCTGCTACCCAGTATGAATAATTCCCCGGATGCCATTGAATCATGTTTTCTAATATATTATGGTATATGGCAAGATCTGTTTTAAACAAAAGCTTTTCAGAAATCCTGTGATTAAAATCAACCATAAGTTCCATCATATTAGCATATTCATTCATCAGATCAGGATTGCCGCCAGGTGACCAGAACAAATCATTCATTGAGGGAAGCTTTGAACTCCTGGAGTAATTGGTTTTCAGATAAAAATCTTTGTCGTTTATAACCCTGTACTGCAAGGCAGCAGAAAAATCCGGAATCAGAAATGAATTTCCATGCAGAATTTCTTTCAGAAGTAATGTAGAATTGAATCGACTATTCCCATATAATTCAGCGATCGCAGTCAGAGAAGCAATATTCCTTGCATCTTTATTATCAATGTAATTTTCAGATTTTACAAGTGAATATTCATTGTCCATAATGAGCTTGGTACGGATTGAATTACCAATTCTGTTTATAAAGCCTGTTTTAAATATAATTGACTGGGATGCATTCCTGGAATCAATTGACGCAAGATCATTCGAATAATTGAGTTTTGAAACAGAATACGATCCGGTAAGGAAATACTCTGAGACTCCAAAAGAACCATCATAGTTAATAAGGGTTCGCAAAGACTCATCATTCTGTTTTTCATTGGTCCCTGACTGTTCAGTCAACATAGAGGAAGGAAGATTACGGTCAGCTGCCTGGTACCAGACTCTGGCTGAGAGAACGTTTTTAGACCTTCTATAATAGAGTTCCTGCATAAATCCTTTTTGTGCCGACTCTGAGTTTTGCATAACTTCTTTAACGGGGTCAGAGTACAATACATCATTTATGTAACTGAAATTATTCCTGGCATACTGAATGTAGGCTTTTGTAACAGATTGAAAGTTCAGGTTACCCGCCCTGACTTTTGCAAGACCTGAGAACTGTCCGAAACTGCCTATCCCCGGGATAATCGTAATTAGTGATTCTTTTCTCCATTCAGGTTTAGTCTCAAGATTTATCATTCCTCCTATGCCCCCGATACATGATGGCATAGACGATCCTCCGTAATAAATGCCGATTTCGTCTATCAGACCTGCAGGAACAAGTGATAAATCGGGCTGCCCAAGCATAGGATCATTTATGTTTATGTTATTCCATTGTAACTGGGTGTGACTGGCGCCTGTACCTCTGAATGATGGTGTTGCAGAGCCTCCTAATCCATAGCTTTTTACAAAAATAGCTGAGTTCTGAGCCAACAATTCAGAAAGGGACTTATTGCTATAGCTCCATAAAACTGCTGAATCAATATTTGTTTTCTTGTAACCTTTAATTTCTTTTGATACTACTTCCCGTGTTATAATGACCTCATTTATTTTTATCGTATCCTTTATCATCGATATCTGTCCGTTAAGTGATAAACTCAAGAGAACCAGTAGTATTGAATACCTGATTCTCAGCAGTTTATTTTTATAAAACATATCGGTCATTATCTTGAATTAAAAGCCAAAATATCTGAAACATCCGGATATCCGGAGCAAAGTGGAAAATTAAAGGAGGGAATCATTGAATGATCCTTGCTTTTTTTCCCGAAAGCTTCGAATATCTTTTGCCTGGCAGGTCTTCTGACTTATCCCGGTTTCATGAAGCCTTCCCATCCTATTACTTGGGACAGTGGCAGGTATTTCACAAAACCATCATCGTTAAAACGATCGGGCATCACAGCAGCGGGTACTGTCGCGGATTCTGACCGCATTCCCTTTTCATTGCAGCGATTTTATTTCACCGCAACACCAAAACTTTACAAATATAAATGATTTAAAAATTAGTCACAAGTTCAATTAAGATAGATATGAACAGTTTTTAACAACGATATCTATTTTGAAACAGATTAGAATCCTACTGTAAGTTTTTAAGTATCTGTTCGCCTATTCCAATTCTGTATCCTGTGGAAGTAAACACAATATTCCCGTTTCTATCAGCCACAGCAACAAATGGCAGCTTATCGTCGGGTAATGTTTTGACATCAATTGATTTGCCAAGAAGTTCCAGCTTAATATCATCACCGAAAAGTGATTTGGAAGGCAGGCTTTTGAGATTTGAATGATTGAAAACATTTCCTGATGAAGGTTTACCATTCAGGAAAATAAAAAAACCTCCCCATGTATCCAACTCAGTTTTCAACAAAGGTAAATCATTGAAAATATGCTTAGTTGGTTCCTTTTCCGGATCAATCCAAATTATGACAACTCCTTTGCTTTCAAAACTGCCGGTTAATTCTTTATTGCCAGGAAAAAGGCTGGTGAAATTTTTTAAATCCAGTTGACCGAGGTTCTTTTTTTCTGCCAGGCTTTTTCTGAGTTTAATATCTATCTTCCGGTGTTCATTTTCGTTCAGGTCGAAAAAGGTAAGATTAGTTAAAATTTTACTGTCTGAAATTCTGTTGCCTGTTACAAGCAGATATTTGCCTGGAGGAAGAGCTATTTCATCCTTAAAATCTGTAACCTTCTTATTATAATCATATGACAGGGTAATATATCTCCCTGATTCAAGTCTTGCAAGAGTGAAATGAGTGTAATATTCAGGAACAGGTTTGGTATCAGTTGATGTAAAACGGATAAATCCTTTTTTCTCTGAAGGAGGATTCTGGTCAGAAAAATATACATCAACCCATTTGTTGTTAAAATAATACTGAGGTATCAGCCTGCCTTCCTCAAGCCGGGATGGAATGCCAAGTGTTCTGCAGATTGCAACAAAGCATATTGAACGCGACCATGAATCTGAAATTTTCAATTCATGAACGCCTATAGGAGTGATGGGAGCCTTGTAAAAGTTCTCATCATCAGCCAGTTTTATATTATCATTGATATAACTGATTATAACTGAAGGATCCTTTTTTGAGGTCTCAAACAACTTGTCCGGTAAAGCCGATCTGAAATATATTCTCCATGGAACTATCATTTCATTTGCTATCCTCGGATTGAGGATATATTTAATATTATCATCAGAGAGTTGTTCTTTATTCAGCGAACAATAATAAAGGTGGTCAGCAAGAACAGAAGCTTTTATATCCCGGAGGTCTTTATCAGCTACAACTTCAAGCAAAAGCAATGCTTTTTCGACCAGAGAATCAGGTACAAGTGAAACAAAAGACATTATCTCGTTGAAATTACCCATACTTCTTGAGAAAATTTTAGACAAGCGTATGGAGTCTATATTTCTGTTAATCGATATGGAACGAATTTCTTCAGGCTGGATCCAGGTATCTATATAGTCCTGTCGTACATTGTTCTCATCTTTAAGGCGTTGCTCATTTTCTGCAACTAAATCACCTGATATACCAGGAAAAGGTGAACGGACAACCGGTACACCAAGGTCCATATCCAGTGAAGTACCGGTCTGCAAAGTTTTTCCAAGTTTAAGAGTAACAGTATCAGTCTCTTCTACAGATATTTTGAGAAAATCAAATTTATCATTTTTGGAAGCCCATATAAGCAGGTCTCCAAGACCTGTTTCAAACCGGCATGACCCGTTATCATCTGTCATTATTGACGCAAGAGGATAAAACTCAGCGTAATTATATAGTTTGAATTCTACATTTGCACCTTTGCATGGTGTTCCATCTGAATCTTTTACCTTAACAATTATTTTTTTTGTTATCGCGTATTTAGCAAGGTTATTGACCTCAGAGAAATATTTAAATTTATTAATAGTATTTTCATTACCGTATGGCGCACCAAATGACTTGGTATGAATAAGCATTGCCCTTCTTGCCGGCTCTGTAAACCATCCTCTGTCAAGAACAGGTTCCGGTTCGCATGCTCCAAGATAGTACCATTCTCCCCGATCCCATATCTCAACCCAGGCATGGTTATCATCACTATGTGCCCACCTTGGAGTATACACCTGTCTGGCCGGAATACCGGCAGTTCTTAATGCAGCCACAGTCAGTGTTGATTCTTCACCGCATCTTCCTCTTGCAGATAATATTGTTGCCATTGGTGAAGAAGTTCGGATATCAGATGGCTGATAGGAAACCTTTTCATGACACCAGTGATTTATTTCAAGAGCTGCATCTTTAATATCAAGCATTTTGATCCTTGATATTAACTCATCATGGTATGAAATCCTGAATGAATCGAGATTTTCATTATTAACTCTTATTGGCAGGACATAATGTAAAAAGATATAATCAGGAATATCTTTTCCCCATTTGGTCTCATCTTTTGATTTTAGAGCCAGATCAGCATTTGCAAGAAAGAAATCACCATTGTAATCAGCAAGATCGCTTAGAGGCATGAAAGCATACATAAATTTGAGAGCATCCCTTTCCTTTTCAGTGATATCTTTATCCAAAACAGAAAATAGCTCCTTGTCCCTGTTTGCAGCCAGCTGTCTGCGTTCAGTGAATGTCTTTTCAACAAGATCCCTGTATTCATTATTGGTGATCAGAGGTTCTTCCTTGCAACCGCTAAATGCTACTATTGTCAGATAAATAAGAACAATTTTAGCTTTATTCATAGTGTCTGATTGATTTCAGATTGTCCCGCACGAATTCCTGATAATCAGTTCCGGCGGAATTGATACCTGTCGTTTAAACTTGCCTTTTCCGGAGTTTTTTACCTCACTCCACATCATGTTTGCAATTTTAACTGACATTCCGGCAAGCTGTTTCCGTAAAGTAGTAACCGGCGAGAACATCAGATCAAAACCGATGCCCTCTTCCATAGAAATAATCGCAATATCCTGAGGAATGCGGATATTTTTTTTCCTGAGGAGGGACATAAGCGGATAAACCAGTCCGGCATTCATAACTATCATAACATCTGCCCTGTAAGGAGGCCGCAAAAGATTCTCAAATTTACTAAAATCCATGTCATCTGCAATCAGAGTATTCTCAAGTTCAATAATGGCAGGCCGGCTGAAAGAAGGATATTTATCTATTGCATCATTAATATCCTGAATATCAACTGAATTATTACGATGAAGCTTTTTATCTGTAACCAGAACTATATTTTTATATCCAAGCCTCAAAACATGATTGATAACAAGAGATGCTCCTGCTGTAGTGTCTGTTGAAATTGTGTTCAACCGGAGAGTTTTACTGTTCTTTTCAAGGATTATAAATGGATAATCACTGGCTCTCAATGATCTTATTGTATTTTCATCTGCAGCATCACCGTACAAAATCAATCCGCTATAAAATTTCTTGAAGGCGCTGACTAATCTGTCATACCGTTGATCATCAGAGTCTTTTGTGATAATTGAAAAACCAACTCCAATACTGTTAAAAGCTTTCTGCAGAAAGGGTGTGATTTGAATAACAAACGGATCATTGACTGAAGGAACAATCATCCCGAGTATCCCTGGTTTTTCTTCAACAGGGAACGGTTCACTCTCATTTGCTGAAGCTCCGAAAAAACCCATTTGCTTCGCCAGAACAAGTACTTTTTCCTGAGTATCCTTTTTTATTCCCTGCTCATCTGCTTTATTGTTAAGCACCAGTGAAACCAATGTGCTCGACACGCCTAACCTGGCGGCTAAATCTTTGTTCTTAAATTTTTTACCCATTTCCCCTTTTGATATAGGATTAAAAATAATACAATTTTAAAACGGGTATTGGATTTTATGCTTTTTTAACAAAAAAGGTATTGCATCTGCAATACCTTTTATAATTATAGAGAAAGTAATAATTATTTTTTTGGTGGTGTGATTCCTCTCTGTTTTGCAGCTGCTTCAAGTCGCTGTTGCCACTTGGATTTTTTCAGAGGTTTCTTTTTATTTTCCTCAAGTGTTGCCAGCACCGCATCAGCATTTATAAATCTTTTAGAAAGAACATTCTGGATATATGTTAAAATGTTGGCAAGGAAATAGTAATAAGTAAGACCTGCAGAGAAGTTATTTAAAATCAACATGAACATCACAGGCATCATATACATCATCATTTTCATACCTGGCTGATCAGATCCGGGGGATGATCCGGTCATTTTCATTGTGAGAAGAGTAGATGCAGTCATCAATAAAGTGAAGAGGCTCACATGATCACCATATAGTGGTATCATGAAAGGTAACTTGAGTATTGAATCATATGTTGACAAGTCGGTTGCCCACAAGAAATGCTCTTGTCTCAATTCAATTGAAACAGGGAAAAATCTGAACATAGCAAAAAGAATAGGCATCTGGAGAAGCATAGGCAGACATCCTCCCATCGGATTAACACCTGCCCTCTTATACAGATCCATTGTTGCCTGTTGCTTTTTCAGGGCATCTTCTTTCTTTGGGAACTTTAAACTCAGTTCATCCACAAGTGGTTTTAATACCTGCATTTTTGCAGTTGACTGATATGATTTAAATGTAAGGGGGAACAGTACAACTTTAATTATGATGGTAAGAATCAGAATGATTAAGCCATAATTACCAATATAATTATCCAGCCAGTTGAATATCGGAATTATCACAAATCTGCTGATCCAGCCAATTATGTTTCTTCCGAGAAATACTATTTTTTCAAGTTCAAGGCCTTCTTTTCGCAGGGTAGTAATAGAATTTGGTCCATAGTACATCTTCATGCTTATATTATTGGAAGCAGCAGGATTGTATGGAATCCCAAGTTCAGATGTATAAAACCTGATATATTTCTTTGAGGCAAGAGTGCGGGTCGACGAAATACTTCCGTTTAGAAAGAAATCGTTTGAGACTATCACTGACGAAAAGAACTGATCCTGAAATGCAACCCAGCTTAACTTTGTAGTAATATTAACATTTTCCACTTCCTTTTTTGAGTTAAGCTTAAGTCCGTCAACATCATCCTGGAAGTATTTATATTTAATTGTTGAATAATTCTCCTCATTCTGGCGACCTTTTTCCTTTTGTGGGATATACATTCTCCAATCCAGCGTCAGACTATTTTGGTTAGAAGCAATGATTCCCTCCATCGATTTGAAGGTAACATCAAAATCCATCATGTATTTATCGGGCGCCAGAGTATATTTATATTCAATATACTTATCTGCACCAGCCATCAGCCTGAGAATTACACTTTGCTTTTCTTTTGTAGCATCAAATGTTTTATTATCACCTATAAGCTTGAAATAGAGGTTATTTGTTTGAACAGCTTTATTATCAATAGTAAAGAAATTAAATCCAAAAACTGTTGAGTCACCTGAGAACAGGATTAACGGCAAAGAATCATAAGTCCGGTAATCTTTTAGTCTGGCAGAATATACTTTACCCCCCTTTAAAGAAATTTTCAGATCAACCTTACCGTTCTCAAGGGTGATAAATTCATTTTCGCCTTTTGCAGATGTTGAAAAAACTCCATATTGATCAGAAACTTTCAGCGTATCATGTATTTCAGATTTCGCTAAAGATGCAACCTGCTGTTTGGAAACAGACAAAGTATCAGAATTTAAAGTTTCATTGTTAATTCCAAGTTTCTGGTTCAGCTCATTGATTTTTGCAACAGCATCAGGATTATTCGGTTTAAATCTTAGGGCATTAATATATTCAGCCCTTGCATTTTCAAGCTCTCCCTTTTGATAATATGATTCCGCAACTGAAATAGCTTGCTCATAACCTTTATTCAGCCGGCTGTTATTATAAATACTGAAGCCAATGAAGATTAAAAAAATAAGGATTATTCCTGTAATTGTATTTCGATCCATTCGTTAAATTTAAGTTTATAAATAATTGTATTAAAGTTTTGGATATTATTGCTATTTGATAAGGCTGAATCAGCCAATGCAAGCTTTTATAAAACTGACAAATAATGGATGCGGATTTAGTACCGTGCTGCTGTACTCAGGATGAAACTGAACTCCGATAAACCATTTATGATTTTTAATTTCAATAATTTCCACAAGGTTTGATTCAGGATTTATCCCGACAGGCACCATTCCATTATTTTTGAAAGCATCTAAATACTTATCATTAAATTCATATCTGTGCCGGTGGCGTTCTATTATTTCTGTTTTCCCATACGCTTCAAAAGACTTTGAATCCTTGTCAATTACACATTTGTATCCGCCCAATCTCATAGTACCGCCTTTTTCAGTGATATTTTTTTGTTCTTCCATAAGATCGATCACTGGATACGGAGTTTTGTGATTTATCTCTGTAGAATGAGCTCCCTCAAGCTTCAGAACATTCCGTGCAAATTCAATTACGGCGCACTGCATGCCAAGGCAAATGCCAAAATAAGGTACATTATTCTCTCTGGCATATTTTGCAGTTAGAACTTTCCCCTCAATTCCCCTGGAACCGAATCCGGGGGCAACAAGAATTCCGTTCAAGCCGCTCAGCCTGTCTGTCAGGTTTTTTTCATTAATATCTTCAGAATGAATGTATTCAATATCAATTTCGCATTCATTCATTGCTCCGCTGTGAACAAATGATTCAGCAATAGATTTATAAGCATCAGGGAGTTCTACATATTTGCCGACAATTCCAATTTTGACCGAATTTTTTGGATTCTTTAGTTTTGTAAGAAATTCTCTCCATTCAGCAAGTTTTGGTTCTCCATCAAAAGGAAGAGCCAGCTTTCTTAGAACTGTCCGGTCAAGTCCCTGATCAAGCATTTTTATAGGCACCTCGTAAATAGTTGACACATCCACCGATTCAATAACTGCACCCTCCTCTACGTTACAAAAAAGTGCAACTTTTCTCTTAATATCAGGATTCAGATGTCTGTCAGTCCTCAAAACAAGTATATCAGGCTGAATCCCTGTTTCGAGCAATTCTTTTACTGAATGTTGTGTGGGTTTTGTCTTAGATTCACCTGTTGAAGACAGGTATGGGACAAGTGTAAGATGAATAACCAGGCAGTTCTGTGCACCAAGTTCCCATTTTAACTGCCTTACTGATTCTATGTATGGAAGAGATTCAATATCTCCAACAGTCCCTCCTATTTCAGTAAGGACTATATCAAATTTGTTTCCTGAACTTACAAGCTTGATCCTCCTTTTAATTTCATCAGTAATATGTGGAATAACCTGGACTGTCTTACCAAGATAGTCTCCCTTTCTTTCTTTATTAATAACTGACTGGTATATCCTGCCTGTTGTAACGTTATTGGCCTGGCTGGTAGGTACATTTAGAAATCTTTCATAGTGCCCGAGATCCAGGTCTGTTTCTGCACCATCAAGTGTGACATAACACTCTCCATGTTCATAGGGGTTAAGTGTTCCCGGATCAACATTAATATACGGATCAAGCTTCTGTATTGTAACCGAATAGCCCCTTGCCTGCAAAAGCTTGGCAAGAGATGCTGAAATAATACCTTTCCCAAGGGAAGATGTAACTCCGCCTGTTACGAAAACATATTTTACTTCTGCCACAGCTGCATTATTTAAAATCATTAATCATCAAGTCCAGACTGATCTATCATCCTTACTTTTTCCTCAAGAGTCTTTATAAGTTTCTTGGCATTTTCAATTTTATCTTCAACTTCACGGATCATAGTATCGGCATTGGTTGATTTTGCGAAGAATCCTATATTGTTCTCCCACAAAACGATGTCACTTTCCAGTTGCTTTATTTTGGTAAAGAATTTATCTCTTTCATTCCTGACCTTTCTTGAAGCTTTTGGATTTGCTTTAAGGTTATCCAGTTTAGTCCTGTATTTAAGAATTGTCTTATCCTCATCAGCTATCTTAAGCCTGTCGAACTGACTATTTAGAGCATTCCTGTATCTGTTGGCAATCTCATCTTTCTTTTCGAACGGAACAAATCCAATTTCCGTCCATTTACGCTGCAATTCTTTAAGTCGTTCAAATGCTGTCTGAACATCTGTACCCGGACTAAAATTCTCAAGTTCCTCTATTATTGCAACTTTAGCTTTGAGGTTGTCTTCATAAGATGTATCAAGATCGGTAAAGAACTCAGTTTTCCTGTTAAAAAAATGATCACAGGCTTTCCTGAATCTCTTCCAACACCTTTCTGATTGTTTACGGGGT